>Ga0207984_1001418_pt1 | contig 12038 bp, 12 predicted proteins | sample ETNtaG_30_FD_185760 | JGI IMG/M metagenome (GOLD analysis project Ga0207984, IMG submission 185760) | Marine microbial and viral communities from oxygen minimum zone, Eastern Pacific Ocean - ETNP201306PF43B (SPAdes) (version 2) | ecosystem: Environmental > Aquatic > Marine > Oceanic ...
TACGTAGATAAATATGCTGATCTTCTAGCTGCCTACAATGCCAATAGCGCAGGCAAGACCAAAAGTGCCTGGGGTGAGTGGCATTACTGCAATTATGGTCGCAATGAAGGTCGAACTTATTCAGGGCAAGTCGAAAAAGCTGTAATAGAAGCAATTCTAGATAGAGCAGCGAAAGCGGACGGGGTTGGGTCAGAAATTCAAAAGAATAAAGGTATTCTCAGCGAGAAAATTTCGAGTTCGCCGAATACTTTAATTATGCAGAGGCACGCGGCGAACTTTCTGCAGCGAGTGGGTGCAAAGCGTTGGCTGGATGACCCGGTACGCGTTATTGGTGAAGGCAGCGCCCCGATGTCTGGCTTCTACTCTTACTTGAAACTAGAAAGCCTCAATGGTCCTGATGCGCTGATGAACAAAACGTATATAGAGTTTCTTGATTTCATGGGTTGGCAACTCAACCCACAACAGTCCTGGCTGCGGACAATGGGAACAGAAGATTTCCAAAAATTTGAACCATTGCTCGACGTTCTGAACGTAGGTTATTTTCTAACCCAGAAAGGTAATCCAAACAACTGGACCTTAGAAAGTGACCTTACGGACTTCAGACGATCTTTAGCCGGCAATAATCCAATATCGTTGCAAAAGGTTACAGACGGGAAAATTGACCGTGTAGGTTGTCACTTTGGAACGAAGGGTCTCGCAAGCGATGGGAAACCAGACAATGTCTTTCTTTTGGATTTAAATTTTCCTACGATAACTACTGAATCCCCAGCCGTGATTCACTCGATTCGGCTGGTGCGGACGGATCCCGACCGAGGGAAGGGGATCACCGGTAGGTATGACACTGGTGGCAACAACCTTGTTTTAGGAGTATCCAAGAGAGGAAAATCGGAGTTGCTGAACCAAGAAAATGGCCGAATTCAGATCCCAACAATGCAATCCAAATTACGGCTATGGATATATTTCTGCGCAGATGGTCAGGATTTTTTTTCTAGTGACTATCGTGCAGCAATTCATTTTCAGTGGAAAAATAAACTTCCCTTGATTGTTGATCAGGATATGAAAGTTTGGGAACGCAAGCATCCATGGCCAAGGGCTTTCTTTGTTGACGAAATTGCGCAATATAATGATGTCGCGTTACTCGCAGAATATATTCGGCAAGCAGATGGTTTACCGTTAGCAGCTATTGAAACTCCACATGTAGTTCGACCCGCTAGTGATAGAAGAGTAGTTTACGCACACGACTATAAGTTAACGGCGAATACGACCAGTTTTACGGTTGATGCACCGGGACCCGGAATAGTTGTTTTAACTGAGGTCAATATGCCGGGGGATGTACATGTGAAGATCGACGGAAATCCAGGCGAAGTATTACTTGTTAACCATACATTCCGAGCCGTGAAAATCCACAAACCAGGCGCCTATCGGATTTCGTTTTATTACAGGCCAAGATTGTGGCGCATTTCTCTTCTACTAAGTTTTGTTGGGTTAATTATTCTAATAGGGGGACTGGTAGTTAAGTTACGGCAACCCAATCATACGACACACAGTTTTAGCTAATGTGACAATATTAGATTGTTTTTCGTTTTTGTGAAAGTTAAAAAAGTTGCGGTAAAACTATATGATAAATCGAAATAAAGTTTCAGATTACTACATTAAATCAATAGTTCACCTTTTCATTCACTGAAGACTACTTCTTGATAGAAACAAAAGAACAATGCCCAGTTTGTGGGAGCGATCACACAGGCTATGAGTTCCACGTAGGCTCTCGTACAATCGAGCGTTGTCAAGACTGCGATGTGCTGTTTGAAGGGTTGTATTTTTCAGAAGAGAAGTCAACACTTCCTCATGAATTCCTTACTAACCCGAGTGTAGCTCCTCAATTAGTCGAATCAGAAGCTAAAGTTAGTCAGTGTATTGAGAGGCTTAAAGACCGCGGAATTCAGCAAGGTGATCGACTGTGGATTTCCGGCAATGTTCACGCTCAATTTATTGATTGTGCAAAAGATAGTGGTCTTGAGGTCCTGGATAGCAACTTGGAATCTGTTAGGGCAAACACTATCGATGCTTGTGTTCTTTCGGGGAATCTGGGCGAGAGCGAATATCCCGTACAGCAGCTCATGGCAGTTTGGGAAATATTAAAGCCAGGGGGATTATTGCTAGCAACTGTCCCAACGCTCGACTACCCCGAGGCACGACAGCAGAAAAGGCACTGGAAACAGTTTTGGTCTAGAAGAGTGACATATTTTGACTGCCATGGACTGACTGCATTACTGGTACGGGCCGGATACGGGCAGATTACGATGTGGTCAGAAGCCGAAGGTGTCATAGCGGTATGTCAAAAGAAATCTTGCAAGAATGTTCGACCTGTATTGTCTATTGTGTTGCCGGTTTACAATGAGTGTTCTACTATTCAACAGTTAATCGAATTGGTTCTTGCGAAAAAATTTGGTAGCTTGGATCGGGAAATCATCATCGTAGAAAGTAATTCTACCGATGGCTCACGTGAGCTTGTTCAACAGTATGAGGCTCATCCCGGGGTCAAAGTGATTTATGAAGATAAACCCCGCGGGAAGGGATATGCAGTGAGAAATGGGTTGAGTCACGCATCAGGGGATATCATCCTAATTCAGGATGCTGATCTGGAATATGATATCGAAGACTACGATGCACTGTTGGCTCCGATTACCAGTTTCCGACGCTTGTTTGTGTTGGGATCAAGGCACAAAGGGCACTGGAAAATGCGTGAGTTCGAAGACAGAAACTTGTTGAGTACGATCTTCAATTCTGGTCAATTGTTCTTCACATGGTTGATCAATATCACCTGTGGCGCACAACTCAAGGATCCGTTTACGATGTATAAAGTGTTCCATCGCGAATGTCTTTATGGATTAGAACTGGAATCGAATCGATTTGATCTCGATTGGGAGATTGTGATCAAGTTTATACGCAAAGGGCTTGTACCGATGGAAATAGCCGTGAACTACACATCCCGCTCTTTTGGCGACGGTAAGAAGGTGCGGCCTTTGATTGATCCAATAACATGGATCATTGCACTAGTAAAATTTCGGTATGGGAGACTCTATAGCCATTCGGATTCGGAACGACGTTGACTATGAAGGCACTCGTTACCGGTGGTGCAGGTTTTATCGGCAGCCATCTAGTGGATAGACTCCTTCAAGTTGACCAGTCTGTGATCGCTTTTGACAATTTTTCAACTGGAAAAAGAAGATTTCTGGATAATGCACAGAATAACGACCGATTCGAGTTGGTAGAGGGTGATTTGCTGAATGAATGCCAGATCGAATCTGCGATGCAGGGCGTAGACTTTGTCTGGCACCTGGCCGCGAACGCCGATGTCCGATTTGGCACCGATCGACCAAGGCAGGACCTTGAGCAGAATACGATAGCTACGGCAAATGTATTGGAGGCGATGCGGAAAAATTATGTTGAACAGATTGTGTTTTCATCGACTGGATCGATCTATGGTGAAGCTGATGTCATCCCAACCCCAGAAGGTTGTCCGATGCCGGTTCAGACCTCGTTGTATGGTGCTTCTAAGCTAGCCTGCGAAGGGATGATCAGCGCCTATTGCGAAGGCTTTAAGATGCGCGCTTGGATCTTTCGGTTTGTCTCTATCCTGGGTGAACGTTATTCCCACGGTCATATTTTTGATTTTTACAACAAACTGCGGGACGATCCCAAACGTTTACACATTCTGGGTAATGGACAGCAGAAAAAATCTTACCTCTATATTCATGATTGTCTTGATGCCATGTTTACCGCAGTTGAGTCAGCCACTGGATCTGTAAACGTACTGAATCTCGGAACCGACGAGTATGTCGAAGTCAACGATTCAGTGAGAGTCATCACACAACACCTACAATTGAACCCAAAACGAACTTATGCTGGGGGGGAGCGTGGCTGGATTGGGGATAACCCGTTTATTTTTTTGGATTGCGAGCGGATGCGAAGTCTTGGCTGGTCACCCAAGTACTCGATTCGAGATGGAATTCTTGCCACACTAGACTGGCTTCAGGCTAACCACTGGGTATTCGAGGCGCGTCAATGAAGATTGTGCTGACCGGTGCCAGCAGCGGTATCGGACGACACCTTGCGTTGAAGCTGGCTACTGAACACAAGATTTGGGGTATCGCCCGGAACGAATCGGCGCTTCAGGTTGTAAAAAGGGAGGCGGGGACCACGTTCTGCGGGACGTCAGGTGATGTTTCATCGTGGTCAAGTCTTCAGTCAATTGTAGAATCTGTGTCAGAGGTATGGTCAGACTGTGACGCATTGATCTGTTGTGCGGGGATTGTTACTCCTATCGGGAAAGCGATGACGCAAAATCCTGAGTTGTGGACTCGTTCGTTACGGACCAATCTTGACGGAACCTTTTTTGCCATTCGGGCGTTTTATGATCTTCTGCTGAGCAGTGAGAATCGGGCTAAAGTCATCTGTTTCTCGGGCGGAGGTGCCACCGGGCCCAGGGAGAACTTCAGTGCTTATGCTGCCGCCAAGGCGGGCGTGGTTCGTCTGACTGAAACATTGTCGGTCGAATGGTCGAATGAAAACATCGATATCAATGCGGTGGCGCCCGGTGCTATCGCCACCGGTATGACCAACGCGGTGATCGAAGCGGGGTTTGAAAAAGCAGGGGAACGCGAGTTTGCTGGTGCACAGCAACAGCGGCAGAAACGTCAGGACACCGAAGCACTGACTCGGGTGGCCGAACTCGTGAGTTATCTGTTGTCTCCAGCCTCGGATGGTATATCCGGGAAACTAATCAGTGCCGTATGGGATTCCTGGCGTTCATTTGGTGGTAATAAAACTGCGATGATGGACTCTGACATTTTTACCCTTCGCCGTATTGTGCCTTCAGATCGCGGACTTGACTGGTGAAGCTCGGCGTCGCCATTGTGGGTTGTGGCCTTATTGGGATTAAACGGGCTGATACGCTTGACGATATGGTGCTCCGGGTCAGCGTGGATGTAGACCCTGTTAAAGCTGAAGCACTGGCATCACGTTTCCCAGGTTGTCGACCGATGACAGATTGGCGGCATGCTGTTAATGATAAACAAGTTAACGTTGTTATTGTTGCTACGCCACACAATAGTCTTGCGGAGATCATGGCCGGTGCCATCGCCGCCGGTTGTCACGTGCTGGTTGAAAAACCCGCAGCTCGGTTTATGGATGATCTTAAGCCGTTGATCTCGATGGCTGAAAGACAAAAAATTCTGGTGAGAGTAGGGTTCAATCACCGTTGCCATCGGTCATTTCAGAAAATGCGTGAGATCGTTGATGCCGGTGAAATTGGTGAACTGATGTTTCTTCGCGCGCGATATGGGCACGGCGGTCGTCTGGGTTATGAGCAAGAGTGGCGGGCCCAGCCTGAACTATCCGGCGGTGGAGAACTGATTGACCAGGGTGTTCATTTGATAGATCTTTCTCGATGGTTTCTGGGTGATTTTTCAGAGGTCGACGGATTTGCGCATACTTATTATTGGGACATGCCTGTCGATGACAATGCTTTCATGTTGTTAAGAACAGAAGATCAACGGACTGCATTCCTCCATGTCAGCTGTACTGAATGGAAAAACACATTCTCCTTTGAACTTTATGGGCGCAATGGTAAGTTGCAGGTTGATGGTCTGGGCGGCAGCTATGGTGTTGAGCGCTTGACCTGGTACAAAATGTTGCCAGAAATGGGTCCACCAGAAACACTCTCCTGGGAGTACCCGATGAGTGACAATTCTTGGCAAGTTGAAATGAATCAGTTCCGACAAGATATCGAAGTGGGGCGGCAACCCCAGCCAGGGTTGAGCGATGCCATTGTAGTACTCCAAATTGTCGAAAAACTTTATGAGAAGAGTGGCTATGATCATCGCCCGTAGTCCGCTTCGAATCAGCCTCGGTGGTGGCGGTACCGACCTGCCATCGTACTATCGGCATCATGGTGGGTTTCTAATTGCCGCGGCTATCGACAAGTACGTTTATGTCACGGTGATGCGTCCCTTCAGTCCTGGAATTTACCTCAAATATTCCAAACTCGAGCATGTGGCTAGAGCTGACGAAGTGAAACATCCGATTATCAGAGAGGCGATTCAATTGGTGGGTCTGGGAGCGGCACGAATTGAGATTACAACACTGGCTGACATACCGGCTGGTACAGGGTTGGGATCTTCCGGCAGCTTTACGACAGCGCTGTTGCGAGCGTTATCAACTCATCAACGCCAACTGGTGCACCCGCAGGAACTGGCAGAAATGGCCTGCCAAATCGAGATCGACCGTCTGGGAGAGCCCATCGGTAAGCAGGACCAGTACATCGCTGCCTACGGCGGCATCACCTGTTTTAACTTTAACCCGGATGATACGGTCACGGCTAAGCCGTTGCGTTTGAACAGAGATACTCTGCACGATCTGGAAGATAATCTGCTTTTGTTTTTTTCCGGGTTTTCACGCAGTGCGGGCAGCATTTTGAAAGACCAGAAAACCCGAACTCAGGAAAATGATCAGGAGATGTTGAATAACCTTCATTATGTGAAGGAACTGGGCCTTAGGAGTCAGGAAGCGCTTGAAGGCAGTGATCCAGTGCTGTTTGGTGAAATCATGCATGAACATTGGGAACACAAGAAAAAACGTTCCGGCGGTATGAGTAATCCACAGATTGACCAGTGGTATGCGTTGGCAATGGACCATGGTGCGGTTGGGGGTAAGCTCGTGGGTGCTGGTGGTGGAGGATTCCTGATGTTCTATGCCCGCGATCGCGAAACTCTGAAAAGAACAATGACCGAAGCAGGGTTAGAGGAAATCAGATTCCGATTCGACTTTGAAGGTACCACCACCACTATCACTTGAATCCAATGCTCTCCGTAGCAATTCTAGCCGGTGGCCTTGCCACCCGGTTGCGCCCAGTCACAAAGACCATTCCCAAAGCACTGGTATCGGTCGCCGGTCGCCCATTTATACTATGGCAGCTGGAATATCTGCGTGACCAGGGCGTTTCGCGGGTCGTATTGTGTACAGGGTATCGTTCGACCCAGATTGAACAGACCGTGGGCGACGGATCGCAATTTGGGATTGAAGTTGAGTATTCAGATGATGGCAAGACCTTACTCGGTACTGGTGGTGCACTCGGTAAGGCGTTACCGCTGCTTGGACCCGAGTTTTTTGTGCTCTATGGGGATTCATTCTTGCCTGTGAGTTTCTCCGCGGTTGAACAGGCTTATTACAATAGTGATCTACCAGGATTAATGACGGTTTATCGAAATGAAGGTGAGTGGGACACCAGTAACACGGTCTTCAAGAATGGACAGGTTCTTGAATACAATAAGGCCAAGCCAAGGCAGGAAATGGCCTATATAGATTATGGTCTGGGTGTGCTATCTAAGAGTGTCGTTGAGCATTACTGCCAAGAAATAGCCTTTGATCTTGCAATTGTCTATGAAGCACTTGCAAGTGCCCAGCAACTGGCTGGATTCGAAGTCTTTGAGCGGTTTTATGAAATAGGTTCGCCCGATGGTTTGGCTGAGGCCGAGCATTATTTGAGATCGAAAGCGAGTTTACAAGGGGTCTTCGACAATGACGTACAGTGAACAGCACTTAAAGGAAGCCGGCGAAATTCTTGCAAAGCTCGACACTGATGCGATTGAAGGTATGGCCACGCTTTTGGCTCGTGTCAGGACCAACGGTGGGCGCTTATTTTTTCTCGGTGTTGGTGGCAGTGCGGGTAACTGTTCCCATGCGGTCAATGACTTCCGCAAAATCGTTGGTATCGAGGCCTATGCACCGACAGACAATGTGTCTGAATTAACTGCTCGGACCAATGACGAGGGGTGGGACACCGTTTTTATTGAATGGCTTAAGACTAGTCGCCTGAATGATAAGGATGCGGTCTTCGTATTTTCTGTTGGTGGCGGGAACCTTGAGAAGAACATCAGTCCAAATTTGGTTCGGGCACTTCAGTATGCCAAGTCAGTGGGGGCAGCCATTACAGGTGTTGTAGGCAGAGACGGTGGATATACGGCGACTGTGGCCGATGTCTGTCTGATTGTGCCGACTGTAAATTCCGACACTATCACACCTCACTCTGAAGCATTTCAAGCTGTGATCTGGCATCTATTGGTATCACACCCGGATTTGAAGGCTAGCCAGACCAAATGGGAATCAACCCGTTAAACCGGGCCGTGTTCCTGGATCGGGACGGTGTCATTAATCAGGCACAGGTTCGAGATGGGCACCCTTTTTCGCCTGCGGACATGACTGAGTTCTTCTGGGTTGATTCTATAAAAGACGTCACTTTGGAACTTAAAAGTCTGGGATATCTCCTGTTTTGTGTGACAAACCAGCCCGATGTTGGGCGCGGACTGCAGAGCCGTGAGATTGTAGAATCTTTTCATACAGCCATACTGACCGCGTTGCCTATCGAAAAGATATTTGCGTGTTATCACGATGACTGTGACGAGTGTAGCTGCCGGAAACCACGCCCCGGGTTGATTGTTGAGGCACAAAGGGAATACGGCCTGAATCTGGCTGGGTCTTGGCTGATTGGGGATCGCTGGAAGGATATTGATGCTGGAGCTGCGGCGGGCTGTAGCACCGTGTTTCTAGAATATGGGTATGATGAGAAGCTGAGAACACAACCTGACCACACGATCTCGCAGCTGGCAGAGCTGGTGCCTTTAATATGCGGGGAGACGATAGGTAACTTAGGAAATTAATACATTGAAAACCTTGGATAACTTGAAAGTAAAGATATACGCCGATGGTGCAGACCGTGACGGTATGCTGGAGATGTATGCTAAACCCTACATTCAAGGATTTACCACAAATCCAACCTTGATGAAAAAAGCGGGCATCACTGATTACAAGGCTTTTGCCCACGAGATACTTCAAGCCATACCAGACCGGCCCATCTCGTTTGAGGTGTTTGCAGACGAATTTATAGACATGGAACGTCAGGCTCTGGAAATTAAGACCTGGGGTGAGAACGTCTATGTCAAGATTCCGGTGAGTAATACGCGTCAGGAAATGGCTTACGATCTCATCGAGCGCCTTTCAGTCGCTGGTGTTCACCTAAACGTGACCGCTATTTTGACACTTGAGCAGGTTCAGAATGTCGCTGACGCGCTTAAGGATGGCCCTAACAGTATTGTTTCAGTGTTTGCCGGACGTATTGCGGATACTGGTCTTGATCCTGTTCCCGTCATGCAGAAAGCGTTGACACTTCTTGAAGTCGCCCCGAAAGCCGAACTGTTGTGGGCGAGTCCTCGTGAAGTACTGAATATTTATCAGGCTGACAATATTGGCTGCCAGATCATCACAGCGACCAACGACCTTATTCGAAAACTGGCACTGGGCGGTAAGGACCTCGCCGAGTATTCGCTGGATACGGTTCAGATGTTTTACGATGATGCACAAAGTGCCGGTTATATGCTCTGATTAATTACTGAACGGGTGTTGTCAGTAAACTGAGTATTGTTCTAGCATGATGAGAATGGGGTGGTATCTTCAGGCCCGAAACCTTTTCCGATCGTCAATGCGTCATAATTGAATAGCCGCTTCATAGCGGGCGCACGGATTTGAGCGATTGTTCGAATTGTGTTGTCGCATCAGCGAATTGGCCTCTTGACCCTCCCCCACTGAATTGGTCCACCCGTTATGATAGTTCTGGGAGGACTGATAATGAGTACCAAACGACATAAACCCGAAGAGATTGTCAACAAGCTGCGTCAGGTTGAAGTGCTTGCCGGGCAGGGAATGGCCAGGATTGACGCGATCCGTCAGGTGCAGATTACAGAACAGACGTACTACCGCTGGCGCAAGCGCTATGGGGGTATGGGAACGGACCAGCTCAAAGAGTTAAAGAGGCTGCAGAAGGAAAACGAACGGTTAAGAAGAGCCGTTTCTGATCTCACATTGGACAAGTTGATCTTGGCGGAGGCTGCCCGGGGAAACTTCTAAGCCCCACACGTCGTCGCAAGTGCATCAATCATGTTCGTGAACATCTGGCCATATCTGAGCGTCGTATCTGCTGGGTACTGGGACAGCATCGATCGACCCAGCAATACGTTCCCAAAGGTCGCTCCGATGAAGACCGCCTGGTTGCGGATATGACCGAGTTTACCCGCCAGTATGGGCGTTACGGTTATCGCCGGATTGCGGCTCTACTAAGAGAGGCCGGATGGCAGGTGAATGACAAGCGGGTTGAGCGACTGTGGCGGCGTGAGGGGCTTAAGGTCCCCAGTAAACAGCCGAAGAGAGGCCGATTGTGGCGAAATGACGGATCGTGTGTGCGCCTCAGGCCGCAATACCGTGACCAGGTCTGGTCGTATGACTTCGTGCATCACAGAACGGATGAGGGCAGGGCTTTTCGGACACTCAATATCATCGATGAATACCCTCGGGAGTGTCTGGCAATCCGGGTGAAACGCAAGCTCAACTCCACCGATGTCATTGATGTCCTGACGGATCTTTTCATCATCAGGGGGATTCCGGCCTATATCCGATCAGACAATGGCCCTGAGTTCGTGGCCCAGGCCGTCCGGGACTGGATCACAGCCGTGGGGGCCCAGACCGCCTATATCGAACCGGGGTCACCGTGGGAAAACGGGTACTGCGAATCCTTCAACGCCCGGTTCAGGGATGAACTGCTCAACGGGGAGATCTTCTACAGCCTCAAAGAGGCGCAGATCATCATCGAGCAATGGAGGAGACACTACAACACGAGGAGACCGCATTCTGCCTTGGGATATAGGCCCCCGGCACCGGAGGCCATCATCCCAATAGACCAAAGGCCGGCCATGCACTAACATTCAAACTGGACCAGTCAATGGGGGCGGGTCAGTCCTTTTAAGACAGTTTCAACTATTTTGAAGGGAGCAGTGGAGTTACAAATTAATATGACCCAAACCTTTAGTCACGGAACAAGGCTTCTTAGGAACTTCAACGCAACATCTTCAACAGTTTGCACGTCAGTAATCGACTCCCATTTGTTGTCGGTATTCAATCCCTCTAAGGCGGCCTTACCGGAAATACTGGTAGATAACTCATTACTACAGGTGATACTTAGCTCATAACTATGCTGAATCTTTGAATAGACCCCACCTGATCCCTCCATAACTGGCCCTACAGCTAAGATCCCCTCCTCCTCGTTAATCCATTCAGCCGGAATATCTCTCTGGTTAAGATCTGCAACAATCGAATCAACAACATCGGCACAGGGAATATCTATAACCTTCAAAGTAAACCTAAGTGGGATCAACATTATTGGGTTTGCAACACAAGCAGTCTGACTAAAAAGAAAACCACCAAATAAGATAGTAAATACTACTAACTTCATCTAATCTTTAATTGGAATGTAGTAGTCCTTCGGTGGTAGTTTTTGTGGGTTAGTCAAACTGTATTTGTGGCCCCTTGCACGCGAAGGGATCCTCAACTTGCTACCGATATCCGTACCCGGTGACAATGAATACAACAAACTAACCATATTCCAGGTAGTTGCATTCGCGCTGGTTGCATTGTTGGCTACGGCGTCCATTAGTCCCCCATCGGTGGTATGCCTAAAGAAGCCAAGGCAATGGGCAACCTCGTGAATTACAGTGCTAGCTAGTGTTCCGCAACCCAGAGAAGAATGGTACGCATTGATCCTTATTCTGCACCCACGGATTACCCCATCAGTCCACATTTCCGGCGTAGCGACACCGCAGTAGTTTTCCGAAAAAAAGAGTTCCATTGTGATTCCTCCACTTGAACCCAAATTAAAGTTAACGGGCCAACTTCCTGCCAATCCATCGTATAGAACTGATTGCGTACTAGTAACATTGATCGAACTTGATTCCCATCGCATTGTGCGGTTCGAAAAGAGGTCACACTCGTTGTGGTAGCAAAGATAGGTGTAATTCCCGCTGGGCCAACCGTCGTCGCTGCCTCCACAGCTTGAAGCGGACAATCCACTGTAGGTTCGACCTTCATTGCGACCATGATTGCAGTAATGCCACTCACCCCAGGCACTTTTAGTCTGGCCTGCGCTATTGGCATTG
>Ga0207984_1001420_pt1 | contig 12023 bp, 6 predicted proteins | sample ETNtaG_30_FD_185760 | JGI IMG/M metagenome (GOLD analysis project Ga0207984, IMG submission 185760) | Marine microbial and viral communities from oxygen minimum zone, Eastern Pacific Ocean - ETNP201306PF43B (SPAdes) (version 2) | ecosystem: Environmental > Aquatic > Marine > Oceanic ...
GACGGTAGGCCTCGCGTCGGATGCTCCGGCGGACACTGCGGACCGGGTGAGCGCGCGGCAGGCTCTGACTTACTGCGAGAAGCCTCTGGTTTTCTGCTGCAAGGATCTCAACAGCACACGGGACATTTACCAGATGGCGGTGGCCATTGCGGGCAGCGAAGAACGCTTTCATCAGGCGCCAACCATCGTCCATTACTCTGAGCCGATCTCGCCTCTGGTGCATTATGATCCTGCCATAGACAAGCTGATCTTCTGCGCGGAGAAAGGAATTCCTCTGATTTATTATCCGGCCCCTCAGTCCGGAGGGACAGCACCGGCCACGGCAGCAGGCACTGTAGTGCAGGCGAATGCGGAATCGCTCAGCGGCCTTGTTCTCGCACAGCTTGTCCAACCAGGTTCTCCCTTCATCTACGGCGCACTGGCGACGATACTTGACATGTCCACCATGGTTTTTTCCTACGGCGCGCCGGAAATGAGTCTGATGACGGCGGCTCTATCCCAGCTCGCCCAGCACTACGGCCTGCCGTTTTTTGGAACTGCCGGATGTTCGGACGCCAAGTTTCCCGATCCTCAGGCTGCCGCTGAGGCCGCGTTTTCCTGTCTCAGCTCCGGGCTCAGCGGAGCAAACCTGATCCACGACTGTGGCTGGCTCGATCACGGGAGCGTCTCATCCCCAGCCTGCATGGCCCTCGTCCATGAGCTCCTCTACATGGTCAACCAGTTCATACGGGGCATTCCTGTCAATGACGAGACGCTGGCGGTGGAACTGATCGACAGTGTCGGGCCGGGCGGACAGTATCTGGCCGAAGAACATACGTACAACCATTTCAGGGAGGTCTGGTACTCGAAGCTCTTTGACAGGTCGATCCTGGCCAAGTGGACGGAACGAGGCTCCAAAAGCTTTGATGACCGGCTTCGCGAACAAACTCTGGAAGTGATGAAACACGAGCCGTCCCGTCTTCCGCCAGACGTTTTGAAAGAGCTCGATCAGATGTCAAGACATTGGCAGTAACCGGGCCGGAAAGCCAGTTAAAATGAAATTTTGGCACCTTTCTCTCATATCGCTGCTCTCAACCGGTGTGGCTTTTATCGGCACCGTCAGTTGCGAGCCGCTGCTGCGTAACGGCAGCTTTGAAGACGTTCGACAGGCCAAACCGGGGGCGGATGGCCTGGTCAGCGGCTGGACGCTTGGGGAACCTCCTCTGGTGCCTTCTCACTGGCAGTTGAACACGGCTTATCCCGGACGGCTGGCCGTGGGCACTTCGGCGCCACGTTCGGGGAAGCGTTTCGTCCGGATTACCGCGAAGACTCAAGGCAGCACACACCTTTACCAAATGTGCAAGGGACTGAAAGCCGGCAAGTGGTACCGGGTTTCAGCCCGGATGAGGGGCGGCCCGTTTACAGATGTTTCCTCGCGGTGAAGCGAAAGACTTCGCGTTCTGTGACGACGTTCTGCACGTTGCGGCCGGGCGGAACGGCATCCTTCGTTTCGACATTTCCCATCGAGACAAGCCGAGCTTCCTTGGTTACGCGTCCGTCGGGACAAACGTCACGCGCCTGCTGACAGGGAAAGACCGGCTGGTAGCGTCCGGCCCCAAAGGACGGGTGTCGATGTTCGGACTCTCGGGAACGTCGGCACTCAAGAAGATCGCCTCAACACACGTCGCGGGCCTCGAACACATGGCCCTCTGGCGCGACGGCATCGTCGTCTTCGGGGCAGGAAAGGTCACCTTCCTGATGCGTTCCGGACCCGTGCTCAAAGAACGATGGTCGATGGAGTTTCCGGAACGGGTTGCCGGATTGCAGGCGCTGGACCAGCAGCTTGTCATTTCCATCAGAGACGAAGGCTATCGAATCCTGGAGCTCGATGATGGCCGGCCGAAAGTGAAAGGCGCCGTTGTTACTCATCGCGGCCTTCAATACTTTCACGTGGCAGGGAAGTGCGCTTTCGTCGTCCTGGATAAAGGCCGGGTGCAGGGGATTGACTGGCAAGTGAGTTCCACTGGCAGCGAGACTACGCCTCGTGCTGAGCCTGCGAATCTGGAACCGGTGGAAGCTGGAGAAGATCGTTTGGAGCCGACGGCGTTGGAACTGGGCTCGGAGGTAGTCCGGGTGGCCGATGCGGGATACGGGAAGGTTGTCGTTATCAGGAAAGATGGGGTCGCCTCCCTGCTGCGTTACGCGGGTCCGATTGAAGGCGTTGAAAAGCTCGCTGACCTGCCAGGCAAAATGAGCCTCGTGGCTCAACTGGATGAGCGAACATTTGTCACTGGATTCGAGGGCTCCATCGGCATCCTGGCGATGCAGAAGAATGAGAACCTCTCACGGGCCAGCTCGATATCCCTTTCGACCGGCTCGGAATCATTTGCCCTCGACGGTGCACGATTCAAGACTGATCCAAGCGGAGTTCATTTCGATGGATTCGACAAGTCCACGGCAGGGGAACGACTGAACAGGAAACTCCCAAAAGTCTGGGCTCGCGGCGGGGACTTTCATTTTGAGGCGAAAGGCGCCTCCGTTCTGGTTTACGAGCGAAGGCCGAAGCAGGCGTCTTCGTACCTCGGCTCAATCCACTGCAACATCGGACCGCCCTCCTGGCTATCTCTATCTGCTGGACATTCGAGACCCCTCCCGACCCTGGCGCTATGCAAGAACGCTGGAAGAAGTCCCGTGCGTTCAGCTCGATCTGCGCGGGGATTACGTTCTCTCTGTCGGGGGAGATTTCGCCGTCATAGACGTGTCGAAGTGCTCTGCCGAGAAAGGTGGCAAGGCGGTTCCGAAGGTGGCGAGCAAGATAACGGGCCTCGGCGCGGCCAACCTCGTTCTTCATGAAGATCGAGCATACGTTGTCGGGCCTGGCGGGCTGAGCATCATTGACATCTCGAAACTCCCCGATGCGCGTCTGCTTGGGCGGCTTGTCAGCCGGGGCAAAGCCGTCGCAACCATCGTTGAGCCGGAATTCCCGTCAGATGTTCCGGAGACGGCCCAGCCGGCCCCAGAGGATTCCGAAGTGGATGCTCCGAAGCCACCAGCAGGGAACGTCCTCGACGATGGGCCCCTCGGCGTGGCCATCCCCCGGCCGGGTCTCGCCTGTCTCATCTCGCCAACTGGCTTTACGACGGTAGATGTGACTTCGCCGGACCGTCCCAGGGTCGTGGGCCGCCAGAAGATGCGCGGCAATCCTTACAACATGTTCATGGGCCTGGCCACGGAAGGACGTTATGCATACGCAGGTCAAGGCACAGGCGGTCTTCGAGTGATCGACATTCAAGACCCCGCGCTGCCGCGTCTGGTCACGACCTGGTACCCGCACCAGGAAGATTCAAGAATTCGGAAGCAGGCATGCATGATCAATACGGTGGCTCGTGACGGCAACGAGCTCTACGTTTCCGACAAGCTATGGGGCATATGGGTGTTGGACATTCAGAAGCCCGACCGCCCACGACTCGTTGGCAGGTATCCGACCTCCGGGGAAGTTCGGGAACTGCAGGTCGAGGCCGGCCGGGCGTACATCAGTTCTTTCAATGGTGGCCTCTGGATAGCCGATGTATCGCGTCCGTCTTCCCCCGTTGCGCTGGGCCAGTTCTACGATGGAAGTTACTGGCACCAGGTTCCGCTGTTACACAGACGAGAGATGGCTATACGATCCGGTGTCTGGGACCTCAGCAAGGCTCCGAAGTTCACAAAGCTGGGGCCGGCGCCCGCCGGGCTCGCGGGACACGGCACAATACTGAACGGCCGCGCCTACACCACGGGCTCATCCTTCCGAATCCATGACGTCAGCAAAGGCATGCGGAGCGCCACTCTTCTCGGCGAGCTGAAAGTGCCCTGCTCGGATGTTGCCTTGTCCGTGGCCCATCCCTTCGACAATCCGGACAGAATTCTCGCCCTTCTTGCCGTGGACAAGGTTGGAGTTGTCATTGTTGATGTATCTGTCCCGACAGCGCCCCGCGAGCTCTCACGCATACCAGAAATCATCAATGGACACGCTCCGCAAATCGTCGTGCAGGGCGGCTTCGCTTACGCTGCGAGTTTCAGCGGAGGTCTATGGATTATCGACATCCGTGATCCTGAGAACCCCGAAGTGGTGTCCGGCCCAATCTGCTGCGGCGGAGACATCGAGGTCCATGGCCGCTACGCGTTTCTGAGCTGGTATGACCGCGGCGTGCTCGTCCTTGATGTGAATGATCCGGCACACCCAGTCGTCCTGGAGCTCATACGAGGCGACTACAACTACCAGTTTCACTGCGACTTTGCCGAAGGCTACCTGTTCCGAGGCGAGCTCGGTGCACTTGAAGTGTGGGAAGTGCCCCGAAGCATCGAGGGCCCGAAGGGCAGACTGTCTATCGAGGCAAAATTCAGGGGACAGCGTCAGGAGATCAGAGCCAGACCAGTCTGGTGATCCCCCACTGTCGGCTCTTTCGCCCACCCAACGGCCCTGGGCACTTACGGTTCTGGATGACAGTTTTCAGGGGCGAAGCCCCGGGCAGTTTGCCTAGCCCAGCCCAACGGGCTGGGATTTCGGGCAGCTCATCCTTAGGGGCAACGCCCCGGTCATTTGCGCCAATAAATGGCCTCCTCATAAATGGCCGGGGCGTTGCCCCTTTTTAGATCTTTGAACCATTCACCCAGCCCGTTGGGCTGGGCTAGGCAAACAGCCCAGGGCTTCGCCCCTGAAATCCGTCAAAACTACTCCGTCTTGGAGCAGTTACAGCGGCCGATCCTGGGCGCAACGATGACTTCCCAGAACCCGGCCAAATAAAGCCGTTACACCAACCCCGTTTCCGACAGACCTGAATGGACGGACATACCTTGTTTCTGACTGAGACCTGCGGGCTATTCCAGAGTCGGCTTCACGACTTCGCCTCTGAGTTGTGCTTCGCCGCCTGCCTTTTCGTAGACGCCATAAAAGATTGATGCTGAGTCCAGCCAGAGGGCGATCCGGTGGAGGTCTTCCGGGGGGAGTTTCACGTCGTGATGGCCTTTTGTCAGCATCTGGTAGAGCTTCGAGGCGCGGGCGCCGAATCGGCCGGGCGTGGTGCGATGCCGATCACCGTATCGCCAGAAGCCATACTTGGGCGCGAGGCTGAAATAGGATGCGTAAAACTTCTGTCGTCCCCTGGCGATCACACCACTGTCGAGCCTGGGTGCCTTCTTGGGGGTCTTTTCGTGGCACTTCACACAGTGCCTGTCCAGCACGGGCTGCACCAGACGGGGATAGCTGAACGGCTTTGTGCCGTCCACATCAGGCTTGAGGGTGGACGGTTCTCGGAGGAAGGCGAGGGGGGGCGACAGTGCCGCGGGCGCGCTGTGTCTGGGTTCGTGGCATCCCTGGCAGACGAGCCGTTCGCCCGGCTGGAGGTATGTTGAGGACCGCATCGATTGGACGGCCAGCCCGTCTTCGTCAAGCGCCTGCAGGAACAGCTCGCGCATCGCGGGCACCGTAAAGTGGGCGCTGCCGTCTTCCTCGACTGGGACAGTGCCGAGCACGTGGCGCGCCAGGATGACCGAATCGGCACCCTCGGCACCAGGCAGACGCAGGCCGACCTCGTGGGGTGGTGCGCCCGATGGCACCGACATGGGAATGATCTGGTAAACACGCAGGGCCTTGATCGCGGTCTCCTCCGGCCAGGGCTTCCGGCTGTCGTACACGTTCAGTACGGCCAGCGTCGCATCGGTGGGCTTGTCCGGCGCGAGCCGCTGCGAGGCTGACGGCACCAACGGGGGCGTCGGGCGCGGGCGGAGTGGGATGGGACTGAGACATGCAATCGCCGGGTCACGGTGGATTAGCTCACGGTTTCCAAAAGCGTCCATGAGATAGATGCCATAGTTGCCGCGGCCGCGCCGGCGTGCTCCTCGGCGCATGGACCCGTCGTATACGCACAGGTAGTAATCCTCGCTGAGCGGCCAGGCCATGCCGTAAACCTGTGAGCCGCCCTGGGTTTCAGGGAAACCCACCTCCGGCGTCAACCGCTTGACCGGCCCCATGGCATCGTCGTCCACCACGCTCGGATCGAACATGACCAACGAGCCAAACGCCTGCCCGTGATGGGGCGCGGCGGTGGCCACGAACCGGCGTGAGCCCGGAATGGCACGGATGTCCAACTCCATGTCGGGGCGTTTTTCGCGGGGGGAGAAGTTCCCGTGTACCGCCCGGGCATCGCGACCATCGGGAGTCGTGATCCAGGGGAGATGGGCCACACAGCCGTGGCGGTCAACGTAATCCCACCGGGTATAAATGATCATCCCATCGTTGGTAACGCTGGGGTTCCATTCGTTCGTCTCGTGTGGGCTGAGGCACAGGATGTCGCTGCCATCAGGATTCATGTCGTAGAGGGTATAGGTCGGACAAACGCGGCCACACCGCAGGTAACCGCCGCGGCGCTCGGAGATGAAGGTGACCCGACCGTTGGGAAGCCAGCACGGATCAAAATCGTTAAACGTGCCATCGGTCAGTTGCGCGAGGCCCGAACCATCTACATTCACTTTGAAGATGTGGTAACACCGCTGGTCGTGCCAATGGCCGCGGCTCGGGTCCGTATGATGGCGGTGTCTGCGGTCGCCCTGGCATTCGACGTATCCGAACAGGATGGTCTTACCGTCGAAGGACAAATCGGGCGAGAGGAACGATCCCCCCTCGAGACTTTTGCCTTTCAGCCGCCCACTTTCGACGATCGAATCGGCCAGGATGTCACGCACTTTGGGCTCCGAGCTGAACGGATCGGACAGCACATAAATGCCTCCGCCAGGGCGGGCATTGATGCCGTAGTACTGGTCGCACATGTGGTTATAAGTTGCCCGGTGACGCTTGATGAACAGCAGCTTGTCAAAATCCAGAAGTGGATTCGAGAAGGCGATCCTGCGGCGGATGAGGCACGCCCGCTCGAAGAGCTTGTAGCGAGCATCACTGCTGTCGACGGGCACATCGTCCGCCTCCGCCTGAAGGCCATTGAGCTCCTTCTCCATGGCCGCGAGGTCTGGCGAGTCCGGCCTTTGTTTCAGGTCTGCGAGCAGCGCGGCCGTCCGGCGCATGACCACATCCACCGGGTCGAGGTCGGAATCGAGGAGCAGCGCCTCTGGGCGAAGGGTCTGTTGGGCAACCCTGGCAAAGTGCCGCCTATTTCGGAGGTCCTGCCAAAGAGCCCGGTACTGTTCACCCAGTTCGCTTGCCGGCGCATCAGCCGATCCAACGGACAGTGATTGGGGTACGGACTGGAATCTGACGCCTTTGCACAGAAGCTTGAGCTCGGCCACCGAAGTCCACGGCGTGCCCCTGACTTCCGACAAACCCCGCAGACGCACATAGCGCCCCTTCGCGGCTGTGGGGAACGTGATCACGTTCTCCGCACTCCGCTGGGAGAACCTGCCTTTGGAGACGGGCTTACCAAGGTCTTTTTTGTTGTCGCTGACGTATAACTCGTAGTCTTTGATGGTACCGTTTCCACCTCCCGGACGGGGCAGGTAGCTGAAGCCGCTCAGCTCGTAGCTCGCACCGAGGTCCACGGTCATGTGGTGCGGATGCGAGGTCTCGCCCTGGCCCCAGTAGGTGTGCCACATGGACCGTGGATTGCCGTCCATGGCCCTGAATCCCTCGTACCCGTCCGTCTCGCTGTCCGCGCTGACTTTTACCTTGACGACCTTCAATTCCCCGAGTGCCGGTTCACACGTGAGCATGCCTACGAGGATTGCTAATGCTGGTGCTTTCATTGAGATTCTCAGTTGGTGTTGTTCTCCGGCATTTCTCTCGCAGCCCGGTGAGGTATTCTACAGAACCGAAGCCCGATGTCCTGATCTGAAATTCGCGCCACGGCGAACGGCCAATCCGCAGCGCCTACTTTGCCCGAACGTCATACGCAGTGAGCGTCTGTTGATCGCGGATGTAAAACCGGCCGCCAGTAACGACTGGATGGGCCCAGCTTGGGAATCCTCTATTTGGGATGCTGAAGCGGCCGTGCTCCTTGTAGCCCAGATGCGTCGCCTCTGCGAGAGCGACCTGCTGGCGTTCGCCAAGGAGGTAGAGCATTCCGTCTGCGACAACGAGCGAGCCTTTGCTGACGCTCCGATCACTCCAGGCGATCTTGCCGGTCATGAATTCCATGCAGATCAGGCCACCACTGCCGAATCCGTACATGCAATCTCCGACCTTGACGATGCCGCCATGATGGTTTGCCATTCGCTTTTCAAAGTAAACCTGCTCGGCCTTCTGCTTACCATCAGCCGCGCTGATCCTGGCGAGGCCACCGCCGGTACCGTAAGAACTGGATACAAATACGTGGTCGTTGTGGACGATTGGCGTGGTCACGTTCGCGGTGCCGTTGTTGGCGCCGCTGTACTTCCACAACAGGCGGCCCTTGTCCGCGGTCACCGCGAAGCAACTCTGTCTGGCAAGCTGGACGATCTGCCGGATGCCGCCGATGTCCGCGGCGACGGGCGAGGAGTAGTGCGCTGGCTGTTTCTCTTCATCGGACTGCCAGACGAGCTTGCCGGTATTCTTGTCCAGAGCGGCAAGCGTTCCCTTGGATCCGCCGGGGGTGATAATCACCAGGTCGCCTTCCACCAGCGGAGATTCACTAAAACCCCAGCCAGGCACCCGTCCCCCAAGGTCGGCAAGTGTGACTTGCCAGATGACTTTGCCGGTGGCTGCTTCCAGGCACGTGATGTCTCCGGTGCCACCCTCTGTGTAGACACGGTCGCCGTCGATGCTGGGCGTGCCTCTGGGGCCGTCACCGCGACCGTTTCGATAGCCGCCATAGAGGCCCTTCAGATCTTCCGGGCTGATAGAGCCATCCCGTCCTGGCAGCCTGGTTGCGTAGTGATTCTCCAATTCAGCCTGAGAAATCTTCCCGTCTCTTCCTGGCTCACGCCTCTCCAGGTATCGTGAGATCTCCTGGGCGGTGACCTGACCGTCACCTTTGCCGGTGGCTTTGTCCCTGACATCCATGCCCCGGTAAGATCGCCTCAGCAACGTGTATCGCACCTCCTCTGCGGAAAGTGTCCCGTCGCCGTTTTTATCCAAGCTTTCGATGTAAGCATCCGCCCTGGATTTTGCGATGGCGCCGGCATCCGCATCCGGATCCTTCGAATCGATGCGGCCGAGCTCGCTTCCGAACCTGTGGGCCTCAGATGCGCTCAGAAAGCCGTCATTGTTCTTGTCAAGTTTCGGGAAAATCCACTTCGCACGAGCGGCGGCGATGCCCCGGGGGTCGCCCTTGCCGGGCTTGTCGGAACGGTTGAAGGTCCAGCCAAAGGCGTTGAGGGCCTCGGCCTCGTCAAGCTTGCCGTCACCGTTCTTGTCGTGCCGCTTCATCTCGCTTGCGACGCGGCCTGTAACCTGGCGCTCGATGGAGCGACGGCCCAGAGGACGCTGCCATCGGATTCCTTCAAAGCTATCACGTGCTCGACGCCGTTCAGATCACCCATGGTGAAGATGCGACCTTCGCTGACCGAAATGGACGAATATCCGACGCCGACCGTATCGATCTGCCAGGTGGCTTTCGGGCCCTCTTTCGGCCATTCATTAAGAAGACCTTTATCCAGTGAGATGCCATCCCCGTTCGGGCCGCGCCACATCGGCCAATTGCCGCTCTGTGCCGGAGCGTTGCCAATGAGATGCGTCACCAGGAGCAGGGCCATCGGAGCGATACAGAGTGAATTTCGGTGTGATGTCATGATCAGGTTACCCTCGAGATGGTGATTGAGCGCGATGAACTCGCCGACCGGTGTCCGATTAATCGGTGGTCTGTGCTGAAACTGCCCCGGCACATCTTTAACGACTTCCTCTGAACATTCCACTGGCAGGCCGAGGGAACCTCAACGGAAGTTCGTTGCGTGTTGATGGGCCGAATCGCAGAGCCTCGCGTTCGGATGCTTCCGTACTGCAGCCAGGATGCTCAGCTCGATCGGAACGGTCTCGCTATTCCTTTCCAATGCAGTAAAGGTTGTATTCTCCGCGGAGGTACATTCGGGGGCCTTCGAAGACCGGCGGGCTGTAACCGGTTTCTTCCTGGGGGCGAATGGGCCAGGGGCGGTCGATTTGCCGTTCGATGCGGTTGACCGCGACTTTCTTAAAGACCGGGCCGGGCTCGAAGACGACGGTGTTGCCCTGGTTGTCTGAGACGAAGAGTTGCTTGCCTCCGAGGGTGATGCTCGCGGCTACGCCGACTGCGTTGTAGTGCGCCATCATGTTGAAGTCGCTGCTGAGGTCGACGCGGTAAAGGAGCTTTCTCGTCTTCAGGTCCGCGGCGTAGAGCGTGCCGAATACGTCCTGGTTGTAGTAGATGCCTTCGTGGACGAGCGGCGAGCCGCAGGTCCATCTGTCCACCCACTTGCCGTCTTTGTTGCGGGGATTCGCCAGGCCGCCGATGGCGCGGCCCTGGCACGACCAGGTGTCGCCTGTCGCCTTGCTGAAATCGTTTACGTGCAGGTTGCCCACGCCCAGCCATGGCTGGTAAACCACGTTGCCCAGACACAGCGGCGGCGCCCAGCCGGAATCACCTTTCCGCTTTTGAGGGTTGTCGAAGATCACCTTTCCGTCGGAAGCCCGGACGATATCGCCTTTCTGGCTGATGATGACACCCACGCCGTTGATCCGTGCAGGGATGAGCGCCGCCACTCCCTTGTCCACCGCCGGCTGCGTCCACGCCACCTCACCGGTAGCCGCATCCAGAGCGACCATGTTCATGCCGCCGGCGAAGAGGACGAACTTGTCGTCGATAAGCGCCGGTGAGGAAGAGTAAAACAGCATGCCGGTATTCGCCCGCCGTATCCAGCGGGTGTTGCCGTCGAGGTCGAAGCAGGCGGCTACGCCGTTGCCGCAATAGGCGTAGATGTATTTACCGTCGCTGCACGGCGAAGGTGTGGTCCAGCCGACGATGCGGAAGTGCCCAGCCATGTGCCCGTCCCACTTGAGTGCGTACTTTTCCTTGTCGATGGCCACGAGAGCGGCATCAATTTTCTTGCGAAGGTCCAGCCGCTCCTTGAGTCCTTTCGCCTCTGCCAGTTCGGCAACCAGTGGCTCGACCTTCTCTTTGAAAGCCGGGCTGGCGTCGCGCACGTCCTGCGGGATCGTCTGGTAGCGGCCGAGGAAGCGGGTCCAGAGTTGTTCGCCAGTCCTCTTGTCCAGGCAGAGAATCTGTTCCGGCTCGGCCATGACGAAAATCCTGTCCCCGACGAGGAGCGGTGTGGCGTTCGAGCGGTCTGGTAACGGCGCGGACCAGAGGATGTTCTCTTCTTCGTATGGGGCATCCGGCACGTCGACGATGCGGACGTTGAACTTGTAGGTGCCCCAGTTGTGCCGCGGTGGACTCAACTTTAACAGCACACGGTTCCAGCCTTCGCGCAGTTTCAGACGAGCCCTCGGTGATGGAACGACACCGTACCGCAGCGTCCGGAACTTGCTGAGCACCGTGTACCAGTTCATCCGGAACTGCGTCTTCTCCTCTTTGTAAATGTCTTCACCGTTGAGCCAGATTCTCAAACCGACGGAATGATCGATAATGGCCTCGACTTCGCCTTCCCGTTGGGAATGCAGCCAGGTATGGGCGTAGACGAGGTGATCCGCCTTGAAGCCGCCGAGGACCTTTTCCGGCTCAACGAATCGCAGCTTGGTCGATCCGGCGACGCTGCTCCGGTCGGCCGGTGGAAGCACCTCATCGGGAACAGCGAATTTCGTCCAGGCCAGCTCACCGACCTTATCACCGTCGGTGGGCTGGACGTTGGCCTCGCCAGGCAGCGCGGGCGTATCGAGTCCTTTCGGCGCGGGAAACGGTCCGATGACGAGCCACTCTTTGGGGTAGTGGTCACGGACTTGTCTGGCTTCGCCGGGAGCGTCACCTGCAGGCTTCGAGGCGCTGATCTTCAGGTGGCCCGCGATGCCTTTGGATGCGCGTCCCCACTCGATGACCGGTGTGGCATCGGGATAGAGGCCGGTGGTGTTGCCCCGCCAGCCGGTGAAGGCATCTTTACTCTCTATCCCAACGCAGTAGAGGTATTCATCACCGCGGATGTAGAGCCGGTTTCCGTCG
>Ga0207984_1001428_pt1 | contig 11993 bp, 8 predicted proteins | sample ETNtaG_30_FD_185760 | JGI IMG/M metagenome (GOLD analysis project Ga0207984, IMG submission 185760) | Marine microbial and viral communities from oxygen minimum zone, Eastern Pacific Ocean - ETNP201306PF43B (SPAdes) (version 2) | ecosystem: Environmental > Aquatic > Marine > Oceanic ...
ATGCTCTAATCCAAAAGTTGGATGAGTTTGGATGACCACATTTGGTGGCTAGACGACCTGAGGCGTTCGATCTGGCCTGTTTGAGCTACTTGGAATATTTTGACCTTACGGGCTGGTCGATAGAGACCTGTTGCCAGAGCATCCTCTGAGGCGACTGAAGCGAAGAAAGCCGGTCTCCTCGCGCCCTCGCCGCGCTCTTACATTGACTGAACTGGCGCGGATCGTTGAAGCTTCACCCCGACACCACGCGCTGCTGTTCGAGGTGGCCATCACCACGGGATTGCGCAAGAGTGAACTTGCTCAGCTATCACTCTCCAAGCATTTGGACGCGGACCAGAACGGCGTCTTCCTGGATGGAGAGTGGACCAAGAATGGCAAGCCAGGCTACCAGCATATGCCGGCCCGGCTGGTGGACGAACTTAAGGCGTTCGCCGAGCTCGAACGGCCGCTCGAGCTCTACGAGAAATATGATCGCACTGGCAAGAGAGTGGACGGATGTCCGACCGATCCGTTGCTATTTGTCCCACGGCATGCCGGAAATACGTTGAAGCGAATCTGCGATGAACTTGGCATCGACACTGATAGCGACGAAGGACGTATCGACTTCCATGCCCTACGGACAACTTTCGTCACCTTGCTGGATGAGCAGGGGGCCACGCCGACTGAAAAAAGAGATATGGCACGCCACAGCTCGACGCTGGTAACTGATCTATACGCTCGATCCAGGAATCACCGCCACGCGGAGTTGGTGAACCAGTTAGACGACGAAATTCTGCGGATGCGCGGGATCGAGTGCAGAAAAAATGCAGAACAGAATTCCATTACAAATAAAGAAAGCCGTAAACCTTCTGAATCAAAAAGGTTTACGGCTTCAGAAAGTGGCTGGGGTACTAGGACTCGAACCTAGAACAAATGAGCCAGAGTCATCCGTGTTGCCAATTACACCATACCCCAGCGGCCAAAGCGGCGGCAGTATAGCAGTGCAGAAGACCATTTCAACAGCGGGCCTAAGGCCGCTCCGTTTGCCGTTTCATGGCGGAATATCGGCGGCTGATCGTCGGGAAGACACGGCGAATTCCATGGTCGGCGATAGCGATGGTGACCGGGATCTCTTCGTGCTTATCCGTATCAGAAAGGGCATCTACAGTGCGCTTTGTATGGAGATAGTCGCCGCCAACCCAGGTCCTGCTTATGCGAACTCTCTCACCAACTTTTCTGAGAGTGGGTTTGTCTGACTCAGGCATGACGGCTCTCCAATTCGGTGCTGCGGAATCTGTTATGAATACTTCATGTTTTGCAAATTGGAATCCAAATTTACAGATATGACGCGAACTGTTCAGCCCGGCGAATTTCCTAACGGCGGATGCAACTCCTGGAATCGTTCCTCTGACTGAGAATCATTGAATGAATTTTCATCCTGTGGTTTTAATCCTCCATCCGAGTTTATCGGGCTGGCCGTCGCAGAGAAATGGAAGGTATTGCCTGCAAAGGAGTTCAGGGCCAGTAGCCGACCCGGTATTGCTTTTGCGCACTCGTCGTCCTCTCTGTGCCGATATGAATAGTTCACCGTAACCAGACTCGGGAGTAAACCATGAACCGCCTGGCACTAGCACTCAGACCAAAACTGTTCAAGAAACCAGTTGCCGATTCACCGGTGACCGAAAAGGAAAATGTTCGACTCAAACTTGAACACTCGGTCGAAAAAATAGAAACGAAAGTCCAGTCAGGGAGAGGTAAAAGCTTGAGGCTGCGTTACTGGTTGGGGACTGGATTTCAGGTCAAGTATGCCATGCTGACCACGGCTTTTGGTGTTCTGATCTCCGCGCTCCTTGGGATTTTTCTCTTTACTACCTTCTGGCAGACGGCAATGGAAGATCTGACGTGGCAGTTCGGCTCTCGTCTGCCGGTCGAGATTTATCATAAGGTCCGTGCGACGTTTTTCGTTTCCGCAGTTGGGGCCGGGTTGCTGATTACCGGCATCGCGGTTCTGTGCTCAGTGTGGATCACACACCGGGCGTCGGGCCCCATGTTCAATATGAAGAGGGTTCTGGGGAGCTGGCTGTCCGGCAGCCTGAAGTCACGTATCCGGCTGCGGAAGTCCGACGAAGAGGAGATGCAGGATTTTGCCAACGGGCTGAACGAATTAGCGGACCAGTTTGCCCAGGAGAAGGCGTGGCGCGAGCGGCTCGTAAAAGAAGTGGTCAAGGACCTGGCGGACAGAAAAGATGCCTGGGCAGACCAAGTGGCACGCAAGCTCGAAGTTGTCCTGTCGGATGAGGTGCCGGAAGCTGTCTGACCAGACCGATTCAGAGATTCTGGCTTCAGATTTCTGGGGCCGACCTTCCTGAAATTTCAATCGCTGTTGCCCTTCGTCGCGTATTCCAGGACTGCCGCGGCCACATCGACATCAGTCACTTCCGCAAGCTTCCTCCAACCTGGGACTGAGTTGGCCTCGATGACGTATTTCGTTCCGTCCGGGCCGGGCAGCAGATCGATTCCGCAGACTTCTGCGCCGACGGATTTAGCGGCTTGAATAGCCAACCGTCTTTCATCACCTGACAGCTCGCAAGGTTCGGCCGGAGCGCCAAGAGCGACGTTGGCGCGCCAGTCATCGCGGCTGATTCGCTTCATCGAGGCGATCACTCGATCGTTGACCACAAAGGCACGGATATCCCAGCCCGGGTGTTCGATGAATTCCTGCAGGTAGAGCACGGAGTTGAGCCTCTCGATGGAAAGGAACGCACGAAAGGCAAGGTCGGGATCGCTCACCCGAATCATGCCCTTTCCCAGCGATCCGAACAGAGGCTTGACCACCACGTCGCCACCGAGTTCCTCGAACGCCTGCATCGCATCTTCGGCGTATTCGCAAACGATGGTGCGTGGCACAGGGATACCGGCCATCTGCATTTTTGTGGCTGCGAGATACTTATCCACGCAGCACTCGATCGCCCGAGGGCGATTGATGAGGCGGCAGTCGGATGCTTCGAGCTGAAGGAGCGCGTCCATTCGATACACCACTTGTTCGAGCGAGCCGGCCGGCACGTTGCGCACCAGAATGACTCTGAAATCGTGAAGCGGAATTCCGCAGCCGGTTAGAGTCTGGGAACTCCCGTTCAGCCCGGCGCGCAGTTTTCGGAAAGGGACGATCTCGATTTCGTCACCGCAGTTATCGGCTGCCCGTTGCAGGTCTCTGGTATGCCAGCCTTCCGTGGATGTGATGAGCGGTATTCGCACGGTGATTGTGGAAGCGGATTTAGGGCAAGCGAATTTGAGACAGGCGAAGACGGGCAAAAAAACATAGTAGCCCAAGGCAACGTGAGACTGGCTTGGCCTTTCTCATCGTCTTTCTCTTCGCCCTAATCTCAATTTGCTCAAAGACAGAGATTAAGACGACGAGAAAGACTAAGACGAAGCTTCCACTCGTAGCCTACAGGCTGCTGCTGCCTTCCTGTAGGCTCATATTAATTCAACCTGGCTCACAGGCTGGCATCCTGTGGCCACAGGATGTTCTCGCACGTGAGACTGGCTTGGCCTTTCTCATCGTCCTAATCTCAATTTGCGCCAGGACAGAGATTAAGGCGAAGAGAAAGACGAAGCTTCCGCTCGTAGCCTACAGGATGCCGCCGCCTTCCTGTAGGCTCATATTAATTCAACCTGGCTCACAGGCTGGCAGCCTATGGCCACAGGGCGTTCTCGCAGTCGCGGTCGAAGCCACAGGCAGCCTGTCGCCACACCGTCCAGAAGTCTATGCCCGGAAGCTGTTCAGGAAGGCCCACCAGTATTGGGGCACTTTTTGATACCTGTATTTCCGCAGGCCATTCGGAAGTGAGAGCTTGATCTTATACCACCGGCCTTCCCGGGTGATGCCCACGATCAGTTCAAGAAACGGGCCATTGACCGGATCAAAGATCACCGCTTGCCGGCCGCCTTTACTGAAAGAATAACGGCGTTGGGTCATCAACGTCTCGAGTTCCGTCCTGTCATCGCACATGGATACCTCTAGGCTTGGTGAGTATTCGTCGACCTTGCTCGGCCGGATGACGATGGAGTTGCCCCTTAGTTTGTCGTCAACGAATTCTTGTGACTCCCAACCGTTGGGCTTGATGATCGAAAAGCCCTTCGCATGCTTCACCCTGTTCGCTTCATCCGCCGGCAACTCAGGCTTGGGGTCCAGCACCCCGCTTGAACTGGGCCCTAACATCAGCGGCACGATCAATAGAATGGCCACTACCACGATTACCTCCGGATGCTTCTTGATCGCTTTTACGGCCTTGTTCGTGGTCTTCTTTTTTTCAGTCTGCGCTTCACTCACGTTGAGACCTTCTGCGGCTGAACGTTTCTGATTTCCGCGGTCGAGGGTTTGCCCTGCGCCAGCATGTCCTGTGCTGATTCATAATCTTCCATGTCCCGAATCTCAATCCAGCCGCGGTTCACTTCAATGCCGTAGACGGGGTAGCCGCGGTTGATGATTTCCTGAAGCAGGTCTTTCATGTCGGCCGATTGAAAGTTTTCCGCTTCGTGGAACGGTTTAGCGGCGTATCGCCGGCGAGTATCGTGATACACCGTGCGCAGGATCTCCGCTCCGCGCTCCGAAAACATTGCCAGACCGGTGAATTCGTGGGTCACTTCCCTGGTACTTATCCGGCTGCCGATTCTGCTCACCGGAATCGGACCGACGCTCAGCGAACGAGCGCCCGAATCATCTTCTGCAGCCACCACCAGGTCTACGTTCGGCTTCATCCACCTTTTACCCCGGGCTTCTGAACTGTGATCGATGACCAGCACGATATCCTCTGCGACGGATATCAGGTCACTGACGAGCCGTTCGTGAAAAAGGATGTCACCGTACACGAAGAGAAATCCGCTCCCCATGTAGGTCTCCGCGCAAAAGGCTGAATGCAGGCTGTTCCCCGCCCTGAAATTTGTGTTGTGCACGAACTGCGCTTCCTCGTACGAAATCCGATCCCGGCCGTATCCGGTGACGGCCACCAGATTGGAGACACCCACCTGGCTCAGTGTTTCGGCCTGCCGCTGGAGAACGGTCTTTCCGGCGACGTCCAGTTCGCTCACTGGAATATCGCCGAACGCCTCAATGAAGCTCTCGGGTGGGCGGCCAGCCGCGGTAACGATCGCATGCATGGCGGAGTTGTCGTATCGAGCATCTTTGTCCTTGGCGTCCAGGAATCCCACGGCTTTGAAGATTGTGCGTACCGTGGAACACATTGCATCAGCCTCGAGACTTCGGTCGCTCTGCAGAATGGTTTTGCACGATTGCTCCATGGCCCGATGCGCGGCACGCAGTTGATGGTTCGCATGAATGACAATGTCGGCGCCTTCGTTAAAGAGCTCTTCGTCCGTCATGCTGTTGTAGGTGGTCGGGACGCAGACGACGGGACGCCGGTAGCCCAGCTCATTGCAGAGCAGTTCATAATGCTCGAAGAAGCTGAGGATCTCATCCGGCGTCTTCTGCTTCGAATGGATCATGATCCCATCGACGCCCGCCTCCAGGTATTCCCGCGCGCGGAAGATGGCATCTTCCACGCCCTGATTGGCGATCAGACTTTCGAGGCGGGCGATGATCATGAAATCGTCCGAGAGCAACACCTCCCGGCCCCGTTTCAGCTTGGTGGCGAAGACGGACGGCAACTCGAGCAGTTGCGTCGCCCCCGGCTCGAGACTGTTCCGCTTCGGGTACTGCTTGTCTTCGATGATGACCGCCGAGACGCCCATCGCTTCGAGCTTGCTGCAGAGATACTCAAAATGAAGCGCCTCGCCGCCGGTGTCGCCATCTACGATGACGGGTTTATTCGTGACATTGAGAACTTCCTGGATGGTCATCAACCGGCTGTCGACGCCGATGACCTCGGTGTCCGGATGTCCCTTCGATGCGGAATCCGTCAGGCTCGAAAGCCACAGGCCATCGAACTCCAGCGTTTCACCGCCCTGACGCTCGATGGAGACTTCGCTAGCCACCAGCGCGGAAAGGCCGTTGTGGGCCTCCATGATGCGGAGTCCCTTCCGTTCGTTGAGCAGCATCTTGAGCTTGCCGCGGCGTTCTTCAGGGAGTGTTCGGTCCTTCAGGCTCATCCAGTAACCCCAGCGAATATTATGAGGCGGGAACTATAACTGAATGTGTCAGCCTCGCAGTTCAGATGGGAGTTGGATACTCGATGCTGGATACTCGATACTCCACCACTCTGACGCCGCGAACTCCACCGCTCTGCCCTTCCGCCCTGCCACATGACCAGGAATAACAAACAGGCCGCGAATCCCGGCAGTCAGTCGCTCTTCCCCAAGGTCATTCTGTCATTTCTGTTGCTCGCGCTGTCCCTGCAATTCCTTGGCGCGCTGAAACAGAACTTCGTTCTCATCCGGTTTCCCTACTCGATCGAGCACAATGAAGGCGCGGTCCTGCAGCTCTCATACGACCTCGCTCGCGGCAAAGCGATTTACCGGCCGCTGAACGACCCGCCTTACGTCCCCGGCGACTATCCGCCGTTCTTCCTCGCTCTGAATGCGGTGGCCATAAAGATCTTCGGTCTGAATCTGTGGTCCGGACGACTGCTCTCGTTTGCAGCCGCGCTGGCCATGGCCGTCATGATCGGCGTCTGGAGCTTCCGGACAACCACCTCGAAGCTCTGGGGAGCCTGTGCCGGACTTTCGCTCTTTCTGTCCCCGCTGTTTTTCAATCTGTGCAGTTTCTACAGAGTCGACGTGCTCGCGGTCATGCTTTCGTTCGGTGGGGTCTTCGTGCTAGTCCATCTGAATTCCGAGAAGGGCGACTGGGTCGCAGCCGTCTGTTTTCTGCTGTCGCTCTATACCAAGCATTCGATGATCGCCGGACCCGCCGCCGCACTTTTATTTCTGATCCGTGAAGACAGGGCGCGGGCGAAGAACTTTGTCCTCCGTCTGGTCGGCGCGGGCGGTGTGCTCTTTCTTCTGCTCACCATTACAACCCGTCAGGAATTCTTCCGACACCTCGTGCTCTACCACGCAATGAGCTACGACTGGGGATCATTCCTTCGACATCTCATCGAGTTTGGAAAATGGTCGGCTCCCTTCCTGGTCTGCACGGCGGCCATGACGATTCGATTCAAAGATGAACGTGCCTTCCCGGTTCTGATTTACGCGGCAACAAGTCTGGTTCACTTACTGTTCCTCACCCGCGCCGGGGCCTCGATGCACTACCTTCTCGAGCCGGCCATCGCATGCATGCTGGCCACTTGTGCGGGCCTTCCTCTTCTGTTGGGGAGGAAGAGTGCCGGGCCTGGGCTGGCCCCCGTGCTTGGGTTGAGCGTTGTGCTCGTCTGCCAGTTCATCTTTGTGCAGATCATTCCAACGATTCCACAATTCATGCCGGACAAGGTGAAGAGCAATCTGTTGAGTCTGAGCCGGCACGAGGCCGCGCTTTATGAATACATTCAAAACAAGGGAGACATCCTCGCCGAGGATCAATGCTACGCGCTGCTCAGCGGACACGACTCTGTGGTGAGCCCGTTTCACATTGCGCAGCTATCCCGTGAAGGCCGTTTCGACCAGACTGAGTTTTTGAAAGCGATTGAGGCGGGAGAGTACCCCTTGCTCATCCTGAATTCTTCACCGTCCGCTCCAACGCGAGGAACGCAATCATCCTTTTCCACTGAGGTGCTTGAAGCGATGTCGAAGAACTACCGACCGGTAAAAGGGAACTGGAATCACCGGTTGGTGTACCTGTGGGGTGGGGAGTGATGTGGTGTCTGGACGGAGTCGTTTTTACGGATTTCAGGGGCGAAGCCCGGGCTGTTTGCCTAGCCCAGCCCAACGGGCTGGTATGTGTCTAGCGTCTTTTCTCGAAGTCTCAGTTATGGCTGAAGGCCATGATTCACCGTAGCCTGGGCAACGCCCCAGGATTCATGAATCGCACGAGGTCCATTGGCCGAAGGCCAAATTCACCAACGTCACCGTCTCGGTGAATATGGCCTTCGGCCAAAAATGCAGATACGCATCACATTCCTGGGGTGATACCCCAGGCTACGATGAGTATGGCCTTCGGCCATAGCAGACGCTGAACACATACACGGGCTGGGTGAATGGTACAAAGACCTGAAGAGGGGCAACGCCCCGGCCACTTATAGGGAGGCTATTCATTGGGGCAAATGACCGGGGCGTTGCCCCTAAGGTTGATCTGCCCGAAAACCCAGCCCGTTGGGCTGGGCTAGGCAAACGGCCGGGGCTTTGCCCCTGAAAATTGTCATTTGAGTCCGTAAGATTGCCCCCGTCTTGACCTACCAGGCTGGCGGATCTTGCTCGGGCAAGAACCGTAACCGGTTTCGCCAGAATTCGGGAGAGGACAACGACTTCGCCCGAATTCTGGCGAAACCGGCTACGAACACACTGTAAGCCAACGTCTCCTGTTTGTGAGAAGTGCCCCCTAAACCAGCCCCACAAATTTCCGCCAGATCCACTCAGACGTCACGATGATCACCAGGAAAGCCAGGACGCTTGCCGCGTCCCAGAGGCGCCAGATACGTTCGTGTTTTTCGATGCGTTCTTTTGGCTCAGTGCGGAGAAGGAACTTCTCGAAATCAGTGAATGGACGATATTCTCCGCCGGTACCACTGGCGATTTCTTTCAGAAACTTCTGATTCCGAGCGAGGTATTTCAGCTCGACTGGATTGTGGATCACCATGGCCGTCGGTGTCGTAGTCTCCGTTCCCTTGAGACGGAATGAAAGGTCCCGAGCAGGGACGCCTTCAAAGGTCGCAAGGCCCAGCTCAGAATCAGTCTCTTTGATGATCTGGGCTTCGAGCAAGACCTTGTCACCCGAGATCGCCTCGATCGTGCCCTCGGCGACTCCTTTCGTCCATACCTGAAGGTTGTTTGTGTCGGAGAAATTGAGCTTGTCGAGGCCGAGCTGCTGCGCAGATTCAGGTGGTCCGAGGGACCCTTCTATGGCCCACGAAACCAGGCCAATGTAAATCTGCGCGTGGGCTTCAAGCGCGGTTGGATTCAACAGCTTCCAGAGCCTGTCGCTTTGAATGAGCATCAGCTTTCCGCTGCCCGCGTACCGGGTAGAGATTAACGCCTGGCCGGTGCGATTCGTCAGGAGCAACGCCTGGGTATCTCTGGCAGCATCCGAGGCCGGGCGGTCAGTGGATTCGACAACCTTGGCAAGCAGGCGTGTGACCGGATGAAAGCCGCCGGGCCTGGTAAGCGAAATATCCTCCCTGGTTTCGAGTAGCCGCGGGGGAGTCTGCATCTTGTCTGCCTGGGGAGCCACGGGCAGAAGGGATTTCGCCAGCGAACGTAGCACGGGTGAAGAGATGCCGTTGCCGATGAGGCAGAGGCTCCTTCCCTTGTCCCAGACCAGGGCTTTCAGATCATTCCACTCCGAATCTGTAAGGGCGCTTTGTGAGAGGTCGCCAAGGATTACCAGGTCATACATCTCGAGCGCCGCGAGGTTTTCCGGCCAGGCGCCCCTGCGGACACCGCGTTTTACTTCCGCATTCTCCTGCACGACCGCGATGATCGAATTCAGCTCGATGAAATCCATCCGTTGGAGAATGTTCAGGGCAAACCTTGTCTCCCATCGCGGTTTCCAATCGAGGAACAGAACCTTCACCCGTTTCTCGCGGACATTGATCGCAAACTCCGCAGCGTTGTTCTGATTCGGAAATGCCTCGCCCTTTGCCGGCCTGGCCTGCACGCGGCAGCGGAACATGCCCGTCTCTTTGGGCGTGAATGAGAGATCTACCTTGCGCACGCGGTTTCCGGCCTTCAGCTCGATCTTTTCTGTGGCCGCGGCCGCTCCTCTGATGAAGACGCTGATTTCAGATTCCGCGTCTTCCTGAAGCACGGTCTTGAGATAGACGCTCAATTTGACCGGAGAGCCCTTCACCGCGAAGGGCGGGGACTGCACCTTCAGAATGGCGATATCATATGGCTCATGATCGCTGCCGACCGCGGCAGAGAATACAGGTACCTGTTTTCTGGAATACGACTTCTGAATCGCTCTCGAATGCAAAGGACTCAGGTCACGCCCTTCACTGAAAATCACGACAGACGTCAGAGGGAAATCACTTTCTTCATGAATGATCTGGTCGAGGCGGCCAAGGATGTCGGTAGCGCCTTCCTCCGCTTTAATCCCTTCTTCGCCAAGGGGCGCGAGCCCGGCGGCCATCACCTTAGATTGCAGGAAGTATTGTCCCGGCAGTTTCTGCTCAAGCGTCTCGGTAGCATCCTGAATCACGCGGTTCACCAGGTCCAGACGTGTGGCCTCTTTCGCTTTTTCCAGACGCGATTTCAAATGTTCATTACCCGATTGCAGCGAGGCCGTATCAAGAGCCCCCTGTAGACCGTACAGCTTGTGCGCGCTCAATTGCAGCTTCGTTGTGTAATTGTCAAAAGCGTTCCGATCCGGCGCCTGGCCACCTGAAAAAAACTGCCCGTGATTGGCCTTCATTTCCTTAATCTCTTCCAGCACTTCCGCAAATCGGGCGCGCGCTTCCTCGGGCAATCCGGGCGCTGACTTTGCTTCGGCTTCGATGTCGGCAAAGGTCTGGAGAATGCGGTTCTGTACCGCTTCGGCCATATCCCAGAACTCATCCTTCGTCCGATCCGCGTCCGCCTGCTCCCGCTGAAAGATTCGGATGGCCGACTCGATGGACGATAATTTGTCCGCCAGCCCGTGATACGCGTCGCCCTGGTCTCGCTCGGCATCCAGTTCCCGCGACAGCCACAACGCCTCCGTATCGGGCATCGCGTTATCTTTGGCCGTCATGCTGAGTGAGTTGTCCACCAGAAACACGAACCGGCCCGGAAAGGTCAGTATCTTGCGCAGGACAAAGCTCGGCCGGAAGGCGATAAACACCAGACCGCAAAACAGGACAATCCTGAGCAGGATCAACCCGGCAGCATTCTGCTTCGAGAGCCCCTTCATCTGCCGCCTGTACAATCCGTACGCAGTCAGCCCGGCCAATGGCAGCAGCAGGAGTAGCCACCACGGCGAAAGAGGCACTGCAAACTGCAGATCGAACTGGGTAGTTTCAAGAGGCTGCAAGGCGGGAAAGTCTGAGTGAAGTCGGAATCCTATCGTCAGATTCTGGTTATTCGCTCTGGTTTTGGATCTGCAGAGCCATTCAGGTCGAAAGCAAATGCTGTCTATGTGGATCTGAGATGTGGAGTAAAACAGCCGTCATCACCCGTCCCTCAGAATCAGGCCGCTAAGCGATGTGCTGCGTTGGGGAGGCAAGTAGCTTGGTTCCCATGACAGCCGCGCCACGTCCTCCAGTGTGTCAAGAATGCCCTTACGCTGGAAATCGAGCTCTGTTGCCGGGCAGTTGGTCTCAAGGCAGATTCCCTGCGGCGCTACCTGCCAGTCTGAATAATGGCGGATGGTTGGGATGAGTTTCTGGCGTGTCGGCCTGACCATTCCAATACAGTTGCGATGGGAGAACCCTTGCAGCAGGCGGGACGCAGTCGCCTCCAGCGGTACCTTTTCGCTTCCCAGACAGAAAGTGATAGGACGCTGTTCATCGGGAGCGTTCAACGGGGTCTCGCAGTGCGCTTGAGGCATGAATGCGCTGGCTGAGACGAATGGGGTAATCTTCCGCTCTTCGAAAAACTTCAGCCAGTGGTTCAATTCGCTTTGAATAATCCCCGCCGCCGCGCCTTCGCTCGTGGAGAATATCTCCGACGGTTTATGGTCTTCGAAGCTACCCATACCGATGTGGAAGCTGTCCGGTTGAAAGAGCTCGATCAGTTCCGATGCGATGTCTCCCATGATTGCGTGAACATCCGGAATGGAAGGGTCGTACACACATGGATGCTCCGGATTGGCCGCGAGGTCCGGTCGTGCTTCGAGCAGAAACGAATCCTGTCCGGTCAGAAGATCGAGCTGGGGGATCACTCGGATGCCGTAGGCCCTGGCCGAATCCAGGATGCCCAGCATTTCGGTTTTTGAAAGGGCCCCCGGCCCGGCGAGCTCGGGCCTGGATTCGTATTGCAGGGATCGA
>Ga0207984_1001443_pt1 | contig 11914 bp, 13 predicted proteins | sample ETNtaG_30_FD_185760 | JGI IMG/M metagenome (GOLD analysis project Ga0207984, IMG submission 185760) | Marine microbial and viral communities from oxygen minimum zone, Eastern Pacific Ocean - ETNP201306PF43B (SPAdes) (version 2) | ecosystem: Environmental > Aquatic > Marine > Oceanic ...
AATTTATTAAAAGAATCCACAAATGAAGCTACTAAAGTTAACTTTGGAGAATCTGTAAATGAAAAAAGAATAAAAAATTCACCTTTAAGAAGAATGATTACATCTACATTTAAAGATTTAGATAAAAAATTTAGAAAAAAATTAACCAAATACGATATAGATAGTGTAATATCTTATATAAAATCTAAAAATAGATATTTTCCCGAAGCATTGGCCAATATTGCTGGTGAGTATTTTTATGAATACAAACGAGGTAAATTAAAAATAAATCATGCAATACAGGCTATTATAAATTATCAAAGAGGATATGTTTCGTATAAACATAATTTTCGTACTGGTAACGAATTAGAATCCATAAATGAAGCGATTCCAAAACTACCCAGAATTAATATGGGATTTGGTGAAGCACAAAATTACGCAAAGATGATGATTAAAAAATCAAATGATATTATAAAGCATACAAGAGCGGGTAATATGGGAAAATCTCAGAAAATTATAAAGGATATGGAAGAGATAGTAAAACAATTAAAAAGAGTATTAGGTAAATGATTAAATTAAAAGATATATTATTAGAGAAAAAAACTATATCTGTTGATACCGCTCAAGATATGAGAAAGGCTGGTTATTGGATAGTAGTATCTAATAACTTAAAGAAAGTAATTGCTGTTGATAAAGATAAAGATAAGATGATGGATTTATATAAACAGAATAGTAGAAAAACAAAGATATTTGGCCCGATGAAAACCATAAGAATATCACCAGAGAAACAACGTGAGTATGATAGAATACATAAGTTGATTTGGAAAAATAGTAGGTTCGGTGGATAAAATGATTAAATTAAAAGATATATTAGTAGAAATAACATATACTAAACCAAATTTTGAATTTGAATGGGAAGAGGCCATTCGGTATCCTGAATTAAAATCATTAGGAAAAAAAACTTGGATAGAATTAGCTAAGAACGGAACGGACGTTAAATATTCAGAGATAAAAGATGATTTGGCTAATGTGGATTTAAATTTTGATAAATTAGAAACACCGAAGAAGCAAAGATTTTATTCAGCCTTTAAAAATGCCGTTATAGAAACTCCAATAGTTTTAAGGAATTCAAATTGGACAGAAGAGGGAGAAAAAGAATATGATTTACTGGGAGGAAATACTCGAATAGCAGGATTAGTTAAACATGGAATAGATCCAACTCTTTGGGTGGTAGATATATCATGATTAAATTAAAAGACATATTATTAGAGGCTAAATGGGATAATATAGCTGGTAGAGTTTGGGATTATATGATTAGTAATGAGAAATGGGTTACTAAAAAGGCTCTTAAAGAAATTTCAGATGCAGTAGCAAGAAAAGCTAAGATCAATAAACAGGGGCTTTATGATGCGGTAGTAAGAGTAGGTAAGGAAAAAAACTGGTTAACTAGGATGGTTACCCATAAAGAAGGATTATAAGATGAGGACACAATTACTATGCACATTTACTAAAAAGAAAAAAGTAGATGAAACTATTGATTCTATTCTAGATATTTATACCGTTGTCTTCGACAAGATTTTTATTTTAGAAGGTGATAGCAATGAGGATGAATATATCTTGACATATAATGTTGAGGCTGGAGAGAGAATCAATAGGTTACCAAATACTATTTCGCTTCATAGAAAAAAGCAAACAAATACGCTATATACAATTAATGCGTTAAATAATCTTGTTCAACTTTTGAATGATGGGGAGATAGACCCCACTTTTCCTATAGAATGGGAGAATTATCGTAATATGTTATTAGTGACAAACGATAGTGGGTATGGATTAAAGAAGATAAAAACTAAGGTTGATAAGATAGTAAAGTTATAGGAGATAAGGTGCCAAAAAATGTTACATTTCCCAAGTGTATTGGGTACCAATGGAATAGAGATTTTAATAAATATTTATTAGAAATTTTAGCAAATAATGACAATTGTTCAGTAGATGAAGTCAAAGAAAAGTTGGTTAAATATGAAGAAAAATTTAATCCACTATGTATGCAGTGGAGAGATTCTAATTTTACTGACTATAGTGTTTATGATCATATAGATTACAAGTATACAACAATTCCAAGTTTCTATATGGAAACACGACCAACTCTTGGACAAATGCAATCAAAATTTAGAGACAATAATATAGACTTAAATAGCATCACATCAGTATTAGATTTTGGTTGTGCTATTGGATTAACTACAATATTACTATCTAGAATTTTTCCAAATGCAGAAGTAGTTGCTCATGAACAGAGTAAAGATGAATTAGGAATATTGAGTAAAATAATAGAAGATCATAATATTAAAAACATAACAATATCTGAGAGTTTACCAACAAATCGTAAATTTGATTTAGTATGTATGTTTGAAATGATAGAACACACACCAGATCCAATAACATTTTTCTTAGAAAACGTATTACCAATTTCTAGTAGGTATTTTGCATATTCAGCTAGATGGTCACAACCATATGTTGGTCATTTTGATAAGTTTATAAATCCAATACAAAATGGTAAAAAAGTAAGTACTAGAATTATGGCTAGAGATTTTAAGAGGACTGTAAAAAAATACTTTGATCATATAGGTACTGGCTTCAATGGTCACGGAATCTTTTTTGAAAAAAACTAATTTTTCGAAAAAAACGTATATATTTATATATGTAAAAGGTTATTGCAAAAGCAATGAAAAATGAAAATAACAAAATAGGAGAAATCTAATGCCAATTGACTTAGATGCAATCAAAAATAGGTTACAAACCCTTCAGCAGACAACTAGTCGAACTTCTAACTTATGGAAACCGTCCCCAGGAACACAACAAATAAGGATGCTTCCTTATAAACATAATAAGGATAATCCTTTTATCGAGTTGTATTTTCACTATGATATAAGTGCTAAATCGTATTTATCACCAGTATCTTTTGGAAGACCAGATCCATTTGTAGAATTTGCGGATAAACTAAAAAGCACTGGAAACAGAGACGATTATATGCTAGCTAAAAAGCTAGAGCCAAAAATGCGTACTTTTGTTCCGGTTGCTGTTAGAGGTGAAGAGGACCAACCAGTTAGATTTTGGGGCTTTGGTAAAATGGTTTACCAGGAACTTCTTGGATTTATTTCAGATCCAGATTATGGTGATTTGACAGATCCAATAACCGGTAGAGATATCGTTGTTGAATTTCAATCAGCAGAAGAAACTGGAAGATCATTTCCAAAAACCACGATTAGAGTTAAGCCAAATCAGACGAAGGCAACTGAAGATGAGACTCGATATGATTCTTGGACAAACGGTCAGAAGAAAATTACTGACGTTTATACTGAGCTTTCATATGAGGAACTTACAGAAGTACTTCATGTTTGGCTGAATCCAGACGATAAAGATGAATCATCTGAAACAGTTACTAAACCTTCAGGACCAACCGATAAAACGGCTGGAAATGCAAATAAGGTTGAAGACGTATCAGAAGCATTTGATCAGCTTTTTAACTCATAATCTAAATAAACATAACAAGCGGGACGCTGAACCGCCGACAGTAGAACACTACTGTGTAACGGTCTGGTGTCTCATCCATTGGTTTAGCGTCCCTAGTTATAAAGGAGAATGTAGATGAAAATAAATGAGTCTATTCGAGACGAATTAGCTGCAACTCTAGCAGACAATCTAAACAAGAGATTTAAAAAACACCAAGCTGCGTACTTTTTAAGTGGCCAATCCGGTGCACCCACAGAAGTGAGAGAATTTGTTAGTTCTGGATCATCAATGTTAGATCTAGTTATTTCTAACGGACCAAATGGTGGTTTTCCTGTTGGTAGAATAACAGAAATAACAGGACTTGAGGCTTCTGGAAAATCACTATTAGCAGCACATACATTAGCAAATACACAGAAAAAGGGTGGTGTAGCTGTTTATATTGACACTGAAAATGCAGTTAGTCATGAATTTTTACAGGCTATTGGTGTTGATTTAGAAAAAATGTTATATGTTCCTTTAGATACTATAGAGGACATTTTTGAAGCGATAGAACATATTATAGAAACAATACGTAGTTCAGATAGAGATAGATTAGTGACAATTGTTGTAGATTCTGTTGCTGGATCAACAACTAAAGTTGAAGCTGAATCAGATTATGATAAAGATGGTTGGGCAACTAGTAAGGCTATCATTATTTCTAAAGCAATGCGTAAAATAACTAATATGATTGGTAGACAAAAAGTCACATTGATATTCACCAATCAACTTAGACAAAAACTTGGTGTAATGTTTGGAGATCCATGGACAACATCAGGCGGTAAAGCATTAGCTTTCCATTCGTCTGTTAGACTGAGACTCAAACAGATGGGTCAAATTAAGATGAAGATAGATGGTGTAGATCAAGTTATAGGAATAAAATGTAGAGCTCAAGTTGTTAAGAATAGAGTTGGTCCACCTTTACGAATGATAAATTATGATATGTATTTTGATTCTGGTATTGACGATTTTGGTGGATGGTTAGGAACATTAAAAGATTATAAGATAGTTACTACTGCTGGTGCATGGTCTCAAATGCCCAGAAAAGATGGAAGTGTTTGGAAATTTCAAGGTAAAGATTTTGTTCCAAAACTTATGGAAGATAAAGAACTCAAACAAGAGGTATATGACATCATATCAGAAAAAATTATAATGACGTATAAAAAAGATGCCGTTATAGATCAAGATAGTATAACTGTAGATGATGAAGTAGTTGGCGGATGACAGATTATAAGAAACTTTTAGATGACGTAAGAAAAAATAAACCACAATCTTCTCTTGAACCAAACAGTAAAATACTTATAGTTGATGGTTTAAATACTTACATAAGAGGCTTTGCAGCTAATCCTTCATTAAACGAGGATGGAATTCATGTCGGTGGCATAACTGGATTTTTACAATCTGTTGGTTATGCCATTCGTAGTTTTAGACCGACTAGATGTATTGTTGTTTTTGATGGTAAAGGTGGTTCCAGTAGACGAAGAAAGATATATCCAGACTATAAGGGAAATAGAAAACCAACACAGCGAAGGTTTAATAGAGCTGCAAATTTTGAAGATTTACAAGATGAAAGACAGTCTATGAATTTTCAGTTTCGTAGAGTTATGGATTATTTGTCATATTTTCCTATTACTATTTTAGTTGTAGATAATACAGAAGCTGATGATATTATAGCTTACGTTTCAAACGACATATTTACTGAAGAAAAAAATAAGTGTATTATTATGTCAACAGATAAGGACTTTTTACAATTAGTAGATGATAGAGTTTCTGTTTGGAGTCCCACTAAGAAAAAATTATATACTCCAGACTCATTATATGAGGAGTTTGGACTTTTTCATTATAATTATATAATGTACAAAGTATTACAGGGAGATAAGTCAGACAATATCCCTGGCATAAAAGGTTCTGGACATAAAACATTACAAAAGAGGCTTCCATTTTTATTTGAAAGCAATAAGGTTACATTGAATCAAATTTCTAAATATTCTAAAGAACATATAAACGAAGTTAAGTTTTACCAAAATATTTCTAATTCAAAAGATCAATTAAAACTGAATTATAAATTAATGCAACTTTATAATGCTAATATGTCTGGAAAAAATAAGCTTGATATTTTAGGCAGAGTACATGAACCAATAAGTAGATTAGTCAAATATAAAGTTATCACAATGAGCATGGAAGATAAAATATATAGCATATTGAGAAATATTGAATCATGGACTAGAGACACGTTCAATCAGTTAGACATTTTTGCAGGTATGACACATGGCTCAACATGACAAATTAGCAACGTATGGTTATTCCTTTCAAACCAAGTTAATAGCAGCACTATTAACCGATAAAACATTTCTAAAGCAATGTATTGATATTTTAGAAATAAAATATTTTGAGTCAGAAGCTAACTCATGGATAGTTTCTTCTATCAATGAGCATTTTGAAAAGTTCAAGGTGGCGCCAACATTAGAAGTATTAAAGGTTAAACTACAGGATGTCACCAACGATGTTCTAAGGGCTTCTATCATTGAACAGCTGAGAGAGTCTTGGAAACATATAGAGTCAACTGATTTAGATTTTATTAAAGATAAGACAATTGATTTCTGTAAAAACCAAACAATTAAAGGTGCAATATTACAGTCTGTAGACTTATTAAAGACTGGAAATTATGATCAAATCAAATCGTTAGTTGATAATGCAATGAAGGTTGGAGTAGAAAAAGATATTGGTCATGATTATGCGGAAGATATAGAAGAGAGATTTTCTGAAAGTGCACGTATTACTGTTGAGACTCCATGGACATCTATAAATGAAATTATGGATGGAGGGTTAGGACCGGGAGAGTTAGGGGTTTTTGTAGCGCCAGCCGGAGTTGGTAAAACTTGGGGATTAGTTAATGTTGGGGTAAATGCAATACAAAAAGGACTAACTGTCATTCACTATACTATGGAATTGAATCAAGCGTATGTTGGATTGAGATATGATGCTAGATTAACTGGGTTACCAGCGCAGGATTTAAAATATAATAAGGAAACGGTAATAGAAGAAGTAGGAAAATTACCTGGAGAATTAATTATAAAATATTTTCCAACAAAAACTGCTTCTATAACTACAATAAATTCTCATTTAGAACGGTGTATATTACAAGATAAGAAACCAGATTTAGTTATCGTAGACTATGCAGATTTACTTAGAGGTAGTTTTTTAGGTGGTGAATTACGACATGAGCTTGGGAATATTTATGAGGATTTGAGAGGAATGGCTGGAGAATCTGAGATTCCAGTTTGGACAGCATCTCAAGCAAATAGGAGTGCATTAGAAGAAGATATTATTGAGGCACAGAAAATTTCAGAGTCGTATGCAAAAGTAATGATTGCAGATTTCGTTATTTCTTTATCTAGAAAAATAGCAGATAAAGTTGCAAATACAGGAAGATGGCATATTATTAAAAATAGATTTGGTCCAGATGGTTTAACTTTTCCATCTAAAATGGATACATCAACTGGAATCATTCATATTTTTGATGATATGTCTATTGGTGGAAAAGAGCAACAGAAAAAAATGGATAATTCTAGTGAATATTTGCGAAAAATGCTATCTAAAAAGCTTAAGGATTCAACTACTTGATATTTATACTTGTGGTGAAAATAACTGGTTTTAACTAAAAATTTACAGAAGAGGCTGTTACATGAATAATAAAAAGTTTACATTATCAGACAATTTCGTAAGTAAATATGTACGTAGAAAACCCCCGTTTGGTTTTAATGGTTTAGGTGAGTTAGTTTATATGCGAACATATTCTCGTATAAAGGACGATGGTAAAAATGAAAGATGGTATGAGACTGTTCGTCGAGTTGTTGAGGGAACCTATACAATGCAAATGAATTGGATCGATGAGCATCAGTTAGGTTGGAATGCTTGGCAAGCTCAAAGGTCAGCTCAAGAAATGTATGATAGAATTTTTTATATGAAGTTTTTACCTCCTGGTCGTGGTCTTTGGGCAATGGGAACACCAATCACCGAAGAAAAGAATTTATATGCAGCACTTAATAACTGTGCATTCGTATCAACTAAAACACTTAAACAAGATTATTCAAAGCCATTTTGTTTTTTAATGGATGCTTCTATGCTAGGAGTAGGAGTTGGTTTTGATGTAAAAGGTGCGGGTGAGGTTATGATTAAATTACCTAATCCAAATAGAGGTATAGAAGAATATGTGATACCAGATAATAGAGAAGGTTGGGTAGAATCATTAAAGTTATTGTTAGAGAGTTATTTTCATGGCTCAGCAGAAGTTCAGTTTGATTATTCAAAAATTAGACCAGCTGGAGAACCAATTAAAGGATTTGGTGGAGTTTCAAGTGGTCACGAACCACTACAAGAAATTCACGAAGAAATTAGAAAAGTATTAAATAAAAATGTAGAGAATCCTATTAGTACAACTGCAATAGTAGATATAATGAATTTAATTGGTAAGTGTGTTGTAGCTGGTAATGTTAGAAGAACTGCAGAAATAGTTTTTGGTAGTTCAGCTGATGATGAATATTTAGATTTAAAAAATTATAAAGTTAATCCAGATAGAGAACAATATGGTTGGACATCAAACAATTCAATATTTGCTGAACTTGGTATGGATTATACTAATGTGTGTAAAAGAATTGTAGATAATGGTGAACCAGGATTCGCTTGGTTAGAGAATATGAGAAATTATTCTCGTATGAAAAATGGAACAGATAAGAAAGACCATAGAGTTGCAGGTGGAAATCCTTGTTTAGAACAATCATTAGAAAGTTATGAATTATGTTGTTTAGTTGAAACATTTCCTAATAGCCATGAATCTTTAGACGATTATAAAAAGACTTTAAAGTATGCTTATTTGTATGCAAAAACCGTAACGTTAGGAAAAACACATTGGCCAGATACTAATAGAGTTATGTTAAGAAATCGTAGAATTGGGTGTAGTGTGAGTGGTGTTGCACAGTTTATTACAAACCATGGTATGGAAGATTTAAGAAAGTGGCTAGAAAAGGGATATAAGACTATTCAAGAGTGGGATAAAATGTATTCAGATTGGCTAGCAGTACCTAGATCTATAAAAACAACTTCTGTTAAACCAAGCGGTACGGTTTCATTATTAGTAGGAGCGACTCCTGGAATGCACTATCCAGAATCAAGATTTTATATTCGTAGAATGAGATTATCAAAACATTCAGAGCTATTAAAACCATTAGAAAAAGCGAACTATCATATGGAACCAGCATTTGGGTCAGAAGATACGACTATAGTTGTAGAAATACCAGTTGATGTTGGGGAGGGTATAAGAACTGCGGCTGAATTATCAATCTGGGAACAGTTTAGTTTAGCTGCATTCTTACAACGACATTGGGCAGACAATCAAGTTAGTTGTACAGCTACATTTAACCCTGAAACAGAAGCAGATGAATTATCACACGTTTTAAATTATTTTCAATATAAATTAAAGGGTATATCATTGTTACCAAGAAAAAATGGTGGCGCATATAAACAAATGCCATATGAAGCTATAGATGAAAAGCAATACTGGTTTGAGGTTGATAGATTAAAAAAGTTAAGTTTTACTGGTGTTTCAGGAGAAGAAGCAGAAATAGATAAATTTTGCAACAATGATGTTTGTGAAATTCCAATGAAATAGATACATAAAATAAAAAGGTTATAGATGAATACATATCAGAATTTAAATCAAGCCTTATATGGAGAGATTGACAATATTATTCATTATGGATTAGATGTTAATAGTAGAGGGTCTCACCAAAAAGAGGTATTATATAGAAATATAAAAATAAGTGATCCAACAGATCTATTAATAGTATATCCATCTAGAAAATTTAGTGGGATGTATGCAAAAGCAGAATGGTTGTGGTACCTTTCAGGAAATAGAAGCATAACTAATATTGGAAAATTAGCAGTTATATGGGATATGATTAAGGATATTAATTGTGAAGTAGAATCAAATTATGGTGAATATCTTTTTGATCACACTACAAAAACTAGTTCTAGTCAATGGGGTTGGATAATAAAAGAATTAAACCAAGATCCAGATTCTAGGCGAGCAACAGTTGCAATTAATCAACCAAAGCACAAAGGAAAGAATGCATTAGATATTCCATGTACTCAATACATGCAGTTTTTTATACGAGAAAATAAATTACATTTAGGCGTGTGTATGCGATCAAACGATATAGTATATGGATTTTGTAATGACGTTTTTACATTTTGTTTATTTCAGCAAATGATGTATAATGAACTTAGAAAAACATATAAAGAGTTAGAGTTAGGAAATTATTTCCATCATGCTGGTAGTATGCATATTTATGACAAGCACTTTAAAATGGCAGATAAAATACTGGGTGAGTATGGAAAGTATTATCATAGTAAAAATCATAAAAAAGTTGAGCTTTTCAAGAAAGTTATATATACTTATATATACAATCAAGGTTTATATCTTCCAACTGACGATCTGTCAAAAGAAGAAATACGAGAATTTGTCTTTACAATATCAAAGAAAGTGTTTAAATAGTTACGGAGTAATCTTATGAAAATAGGGATAGTTGGCATTGGCGTTGTTGGTAATGCTCATAAATTTGGATTTGAAAAATTAGGTCATAATGTTAGTTTTCACGATACAGCACATGATACAAAATTAGAAGATGTTATGGACACAGACGTTGTTTATATTTGTGTTCCAACTCCATCATTACCAGATGGCCAGTGTGATACTTCAATTGTATGTCAAGTTGTTGATGATTTAATATTGGGTGGATATGAGGGAGTCATTTCAATAAAGTCTACTATTAAACCTGGAACAACTCAAGAATTATGTATCGCATATAACACACATCAGATTTGTTTTTGTCCAGAATTTTTAAGAGAAAGGTCAGCTGAAGTTGATTTTATTGAGAATAATACTTTATTAGCTATTGGAACAGAAGATGATATTGTTTATAATACAGTAAAAGAAAGCCATGGAAACTATCCACAAAGCTATGCAAAGTTAAATCCAACAGAAGCAGAACTTTTAAAATATTATTCTAATGTGTATAATTCATTACGAATTATTTTTGCAAATTCTATGTTTGAGGTTTGTGAAAGTTTAGGTGCAGATTATGAAAAGATTAGAACTGCGTTTGTAAAGAGAGGAACAGCTACTGGACAGTATACCTTAGTTAACAAAAATTGGAGAGGTTATGCTGGTGTTTGTTTACCAAAAGATACTAAAGCTTTAGCTGGATTAGTAAAAGAATTAGGATTAGATTTGAAATTATTTGAAACGATAGATAAAGAGAACGATAAGTTTATAGCTACCGTTCCAGGAGGTATGAGGTTATGAGCACAGTTATGATTACTGGAGATAGAGGATTTATCTCTGGATATTTAATAGAACGTTTAATTGAGGATGGACACAACGTTGTTGGTATAGATAATGATTGGAAATATGGACCACAAGATAAGTCTTTTGATAATAGTAGTCAATATACTCATTATGCACACGACGTAAAGGATGTAGATTTTTTAAAGAACTTAATGCTTCAGCATAGAGTTGAATATTTAGTAGCTAGTGCAGCATTAATTGGTGGAATTACATTTTTTCATAAATTAGCTTATGATTTAATGGCTGAGAATGAGAGAATTTGTGCAGCTTCATTTGATGCAGCATTATGGGCTCATAAGAATGCAAACTTAAAAAAGATAGTTGCAATATCTTCTTCAATGGTATATGAGAACACAAATGTTTATCCAACTCCAGAATCAGAATTATTAAATTGTCCTCCTCCAGATTCAACATATGGTTTTCAAAAGCTAGCAATTGAATATTTTTGTAAGGGAGCTTGGGAGCAATATAAACTTCCATACACAATTATTAGACCATTTAACGCAGTTGGTATTGGTGAGAAGAGAGCAAAACTAGATGAAGAAGTAAAGTCTGGGAATATAAAATTAGCATTCAGCCATGTAGTACCGGATATTATTCAAAAGATTTATAAAGGCCAAGATCCTTTACATATTTTAGGAGCAGGAAATCAAGTTCGTCATTATACTTATGGTGGAGATATTGCTAAAGGAATGGTAGAATGTATTTTTAATTCAAATGCTGAGAATGAGGATTTTAATATTTCTAATGCTACATCAACCACAGTTTTAGAATTATCAGAGGCTATTTGGAAGAAGCTAAATCCAGATAAAGAATTTAGTTACGTATCAGATGATCCATTTGAATATGATGTTCAGAAAAGAGTACCAGACGTTTCTAAAGCTAAAGAGATATTAGGATTTGAGGCTACAACAGGGTTAGATGAGATATTAGATGAAGTTATTCCATGGGTTATAAAAATGGTAGATAGTGGTGATATTTAAATAT
>Ga0207984_1001452_pt1 | contig 11878 bp, 9 predicted proteins | sample ETNtaG_30_FD_185760 | JGI IMG/M metagenome (GOLD analysis project Ga0207984, IMG submission 185760) | Marine microbial and viral communities from oxygen minimum zone, Eastern Pacific Ocean - ETNP201306PF43B (SPAdes) (version 2) | ecosystem: Environmental > Aquatic > Marine > Oceanic ...
TTTCAACTGTTATTACCCGAATTCGCGCTGAACTTGGACCACCAGCCCATGATATGTACGGTGCTGGCCCTGATTATATCTTAACAACATTTTTTGGGGTTAGACGCATAGGCCCTCAAAATTTAGCTATAATGACGTTATTTTACTGGCTGAATCGTGAATCATATCGAGCTCATCCCATGCCACATCAACTAGAAGGCTTTAAACTCGCTAATCGCATCAGAATGCCTGCCAATAGGCTCATCATCGCCATACTAATAGCTACAGTTCTGGGATCAATTTTCTGCTTCTGGTCAATTCTTCATGTAGGTTACAAGCTAGGAATGGAATCCAAACTCTATCGTACAACTTGGTTCGCTCGTGAAGGTTATAGCATACTTGCATCACGCTTCACACAACCCGCCGACATTTCTTACACAAATCCTCTATTCATGGGGATTGGTTTCGCTTTTACAATCGTCGTGATGTTATTCCGATCAAAATTTCTTTGGTGGCCACTGCATCCAGTTGGTTATGCTGTTAGCGGCTGGTGGATTATCGGTCGATTATGGTTCCCGCTTTTGATAAGTACAGTACTCAAATGGTTAATTCTTCGATTCGGTGGCGTAAAATCCTATCGAAACCTAGTGCCGTTTTTTCAGGGTTTAATATTAGGTGATTTCATTGTTGGCAGTTCATGGAGTATTTTGGGCATTTTATTGGGTAAACCAACATATGTCTTTTGGGGAGGATAACAAGTGTAAAAAACCACAGAAATCTAAGGGTATTACCACTAGTAAAAATGAAGAAAACTTGGAGCGACGTGGATTTATGAAATATCTTCTTCCATTGGACTCACACCAATGCTACTTCCTACTGGTTTTATAGTTAAAACTGCGAAAACAATTGGAAGAGAAAAAATTAACTATCAACACACTTGAAAGAACAACTAAAATCTCTGACTTGGAGTTTACGGAAACTGAACTGAAAATGATGTTAGAGGGATTAAACCAAAAACTCAAAAATTATCAGCTCCGAAGCATACCTTTGGCTAACTTTACAGTGAGACCAAATTAATAGCTATTGCCAAAGCGTATCAAGACATAACGGGGTTTCATCTTAATTATCTACAACCTTAGAATTCTACAAAAAGCAACTTACCAATGATATAATCATCTTGAAAATTGGAACAATTAATAATTAAAAAAAGGGTACTATAATGAATTTAACAAAACAACCGCCAAGACGCCCATCAAACCTTAACATAGCAGGTATTGTTGGCTTAGCAAGGATGACTGACAAAGCAAGGGCATTCAACAATGAGACACTCGGTGAATATCTTTATGGAGGTGACTCTGGTTTAGATCGCAAAATATTGGACTTCCTCAGCATCCCAGATGAACAGTTTGCAGAAGCTGTAGAAGAATACGATGACCATACTTTGGATACTTGGGTTATTGCGCAATCGACCAGAACAATTTCTGAAATTGAAGAATTTAATCAACGGGAATTAAGTATCGAGCCACAAACTGAAGAATATCGTCAACGTTTGCAAGACCGGCTAGCCAAATACGCACCAGACAGAACCGACATAAAAACAGTTCTTCAATCGGTGGAATTAGATGATTGGGGAAACTTCTGGCAATTAGATCTTACGAAGCAACCACCACGTAGTCCATACAATAGAAATATTGCAGGGGTTTTCGGTATTGCGCGAATGGCTGAAAAAGCACGGGCGGCTCGTGCGGATAAAATTGGTGAATATAAGTACGGTCAGGATTCTGGATTAGATCGCTATCTTCTCGATTTTCTAAATCTCTCAGCTGAGTCGTTCCAACAAGGAGCAGTAGACAATCCAAACGATCTAGAACTCAATGATTGGGTTCTATCAAATATAGAAAAAGATCCAGCCGAAATTGAAGTTTGCAACCAGAACGCGCGACAGTTTGGCCTAGAAACAGAAAAGCATAGAGACAACTTTGCCAAGCGACGGGAGATGATCACACCTGGGAAAACCGACATTGGGAATTGGCTTGATCTGATGGATTACGATGATCAGAAAAGTTTTGGTATCGTTGATCTCGCCCGTCGCCCTCCAAGGAGTCCTTATGATACCAACATCGGTGGAATCACCCATTTAGCAAGATTGATTGACAAAGCCAGAGCAACAAGCAAGGACTCTCTAGGAGAATATTGGTACGGAGAAGATTCGGGCATCGATCGAAAATTACTCGTGTTCCTTGGGATATCAGCTCAGGATTTTGTGGACGTGATGAAATCATACCCAACAGATGCGGATGTTATAAATTGGCTGAATACAAAGAATATAAAAACTAAAACAGAAATCAAAGATCATAATGAGGAAATAACAAACATGGCTCCCACTACTGAAGGGCAAAGGATTTTTCTCGAAAAAACTGTCAATAAACTTGATTCTCGTCGAACCGACATTGAAACTTTTTTCGATCTGATGGTACTTGAAGACGAGAAAAGCTTTGAATACTGGAATGTGTAAGTCTGTTGACCAAAAGGTAAGACCCGGATAATAGGACTAGTTAGGATAATCATCCGGTTTCGAATTGCCTGATACAAAATTTTCAACTCCACAATCCCCACCCCATGGAACATAAATAAATAAAATAAGATGTTGTAATGGCAATAAGCCCGAACTTGAAAACCTGTTGATTGATAACCGATTTCTTTGATAAACTATGTATTGGAATTATGTGATGTACCAAGGAGAATTTCAGATGGGTTCGATTAATCAATCAATATGTTTCGGCTGTTTTGCACGAGATGGTGTTACTCCTGAGCAAGCTATTACTGAAGCTGCTAAAATCGGTTACAAATCAGTTGAGATGTTGCCACCGCAATATTGGGATCTAGTGCGCGAGCACGGCATGAGGATTGCTACTGTTTCTGGGCATGCATCTCTGCCGGATGGTTTGAACAAACGTGAAAATCATGATCGAATAGAAGATGAACTGAGAAAGAATATTGATATTGCGGTTGAAAATGAGATTCCCGGTTTAATATGCTTTTCCGGTAATCGTGAGGGGAAATCCTCAGAGGAAGGTCGAGACAATACTGTTGAAGGTTGTTTACGTGTTGTTAAATACGCGGAAGAAAAAGGTGTTAATCTCAATATCGAATTGTTAAATAGTAAAGTCAATCATCCAGATTATCAGTGTGACACTACGGCTTGGGGGGTTGAAGTTTGTAAGGCTGTCAACTCGCCTCGAGTCAAGTTACTGCACGACATCTATCACATGCAAATTATGGAGGGTGATCTCATCCGCATCATCACGGAGAACATCGAATACATTGGTCACTTCCACACTGCCGGTAATCCTGGGAGAAATGATCTGGATGATGAACAGGAAATTTATTATCCAGCTGTAATGCGGGCCATCGCCAAGACTGACTATGATCTCTATGTCGGCCACGAATTTGGTCCGAAAGGCGATCCACTTGCTGCTATGAAAGCAGCATACGATACCTGCAATGTAACGCCATAGCTGTAAGAGTTACACACCAGAGGGAATGAGGAAATATGATAAACTCATCCCTCTGTTTTTTTATTTTCGTCCAGATCAAGCGATTTTGCGTAATCTTCGTTCGCTTGGTCAAGATTGCCTAGAATAGCGTGTGTTAATCCTCTGTAACGGTAGGCATCTGCATGTTGCGGGTTTAGTTTAATGGCCTCGGTGAAATCGTCGATCGCCTTCTGATATGATTTTAGTTTTCGGTGTGCCATACCTCGTTTGTAGTGTGCTTGTTTATCAGATGGGTTGCTGCTAATCTGTTGTGTGTATTGATCAACTTCTCGTTGAAGGGTTGTCACACTTTCTGTTCGTTTGGAGCGATTGTGTTGATACCCATAAATTCCCACGATCAGAACAGCTACAAAACTAAGGATCGAAACATATTTCAAGGTGAGTCTCCTACTAACACTAGCAAATGGCGAAACGATGCTAATTCGGTTTCCGTTGACGCTATTTAACTTGTATTCAGCTAGATTCGTCTAGAGTCTACTTTTATTATAACATCAGACTCATGAGTTCTGGCAGGAGTGATTACTCCAGGATAGTCTTCAGTTAACCTTCAATTAAAGCAGAATGTAGAAGTTTCCATATGACTGACAAAACACTAACTGTTACAAAAAAACAGAAATTCACATCCCTTCTTCAATCGATCTTATACTTTGCCTTAGCAAGTATTATTGGAACCAAAACCCAACTTGCTCAGGCAATGATAAGTGAGAAGCCGAATATCATCATAATCATGGCCGATGATATGGGGTGGTCTGACATCGGTTGCTATGGAGGTGAGATCCTAACGCCAAACATCGATCGGCTAGCTACAGAAGGTTTGCGTTTAACACAGTTTTACAATAATGCAAAATGTACTACAACTCGAGCCTCATTGATGACCGGCCTTTATCCGCGAAATGGGGGACGTGGAATTCGATTGCTCAATGATAAGATGGTTACTATATCCGAAATTTTGAAAGAGGCAGGATACCAAACTGCCTTGAGTGGAAAATGGCATTTAGGAAGCAAAAAAAATAATCGGCCGATTGATCGAGGATTTGACGAGTATTACGGTTTAATGGATGGTTGCTGCAGTTACTTTAACCCAATTCGGAGAGATCCAGATTTCAAAGGCGGTCGTATCCGCGTTTTCGGGCATAATAATCGAATCATAGAAAAACCGTTTACAGAAAACTATTATGCTACAGACGCCTTTACGGATCATGCTATTAAAACAATCCGGCGATTTTCAGATAACCAAACTCCGTTTTTCCTTAACGTTTCTTATACTGCACCACATTATCCACTTCATGCCAAATCGGAAGACATTGCTAAATACAAAGGCAAATATCTTGGTGGATGGGATCAATTGCGCCAAGATCGTCATCGACGTCTCATTAAAGCAGGTTTAGTTGATCCAAATTGGCAAATATGGAAACATGATCCTAAAGCTTACGCATGGAACAAAACTAATCCGGTATGGGAAGACCTACGGATGGCAACCTATGCAGGAATGATCGATTCAATGGATCAAAACATCGGTCGTATCTTGCAAACGTTAGAGGAACTGGATATCATTCATAACACTTTAATTATGTTCTTATCTGATAACGGTGGTTGTGCGGAAGAACCTGGAGGACGTGACATGTCGCAAGTGCCTGGACTTCCAGAGACATATACTGCTGTCGGGCCCAGTTGGGGCTGGGCTCAAAATACCCCATTCCGTCGATACAAGGCGCGGATGTATGAAGGCGGAATCGCTACCCCGTTTATCGCATACTGGCCAGATATGATTAAAGCCAACACGATGACAAATCAGGTTGGACATATTATTGATCTGTTACCAACATTCCTTGATATTGTAGACAAATCCTATCCCAAAACTCGAAACGGGATATCTATCTTACCAGTGGAAGGGCTAAGTCTGTTGCCAATTTTTCAAGGAAAGCAACGTGCTGGTCATCAAACCCTTTACTGGCATTTTTCAAATAATCATGCTGTTCGACAGGCAAAATGGAAACTAGTTTGGGATAAGTCATTTAAACAATGGGAATTGTACGATTTAATTGCTGACCGAACTGAGTCGCACAATTTGGCTGCATCTTATCCAGATCGTGTCAAGCAAATGCAGATGTTGTATCAAACATGGGCGATTCTTACCGATGTTGAAGCTCCGATTCTAACAAGGTCAAAGTAAAGAATTCAATAGAAATATTTCCCTCTCAACTTATTAGGGTATTATGAAAATCCTTAATTCAATCGAGATTGCAAAAGTCTGGGCTGGGCATCCAGTTGGCTTTGATTTATTGACGTATGACCAGCACCAGTTTATTGTTTTCTATGGCGCCAATCGCCAGATGGAAATTGTTGCCCAACGGATCGATTCGATCTCTTTTGAACAGGCAACATTTCCATCCTATATTGGATGGGACAGTCACAACTACGTCACAATGGCAATTGATGACGCTGCCCAGATCCACCTTTGCGGCAATATGCATGGTGATCCATTAACTTATTTCAGAACCACTCAACCATTGAATATCCAAAGTTTTGCTCAGATTGATCACATGACTGGTCAAAATGAGGGGCGATGTACATATCCAGTTTTCATGCGAGGGTCAGAAAACGAACTTATCTTTCGCTACCGTGACGGATCAAGCGGAAATGGAGTTGATTATTATAATGTCTATGATCCAACGACTGAGAAATGGAAACCTTTAATTGGTCGACCTTTGCTCGATGGTAAAGGGTTAATGAATGCTTATTCACATGGCCCAATTATGGGTAGGGACAAACTTTTCCATTTGGTCTGGATGTGGCGAGACACACCGGATTGTCGTACTAACCACCACATTTCTTATGCACGCAGCCAAGATCTGAGAAAATGGGAAACTGGGCAAGGAGAGGAAATAGAGCTACCTATTACCATTGATGAAAAACGTGTTGTTGTTGATCCCGTTCCAGTTGATGGTGGGATGATCAACATGAACCAATCACTGGGGTTCGACCATCAGAATCGACCGATTGTTAGTTATCACAAACATGATGCTGAAGGAAAGACGCAAATCTACAACGCCCGTCTGGAAGGTCATCAATGGCAAATTTATCAAGTAACCAATTGGGATTATCGCTGGGATTTCAAAGGGAATGGTTCAATCAGCGCCAAAATTCGTGTTGGTGCAGTGCACTTGGAACTAGACGGCAGTTTAGTGCAATCCTATTCGCATGTTGAAATGGGATCCGGGGGTTGGCGACTGAATCCGGATACACTTGAACCGGTCGAAACATCTTGTCAGCAAGTAGATTCCCTGCCGCTAGAAATAACGGAAGTCAGAGGCGATTTCCCTGGTTTGACAGTTCAGACTTGCCGTGATCGAGGCCAAAATTTATCTGAACACTATCTTCTGCGTTGGGAGACACTATCCAGAAATCGCGACCGACCTCGTGATGCTGTTCCGCCAGCAAGTCAGCTTACCTTGTATGCTTTATCAAAGGATTAAACCCGTTTCAGATCTGGTTGGGCTTTACCATGTGTATGGTTCCACAGATGCCCACTTCGTTTTCGACCTTCTAATAGGGTTTCAAAATAAACTGCCCTGACAGGTTCAGTGGCTTGTGGGAAATCATGATGGTGTCCCATACCTGTTGCTACGCAGTCACCGTATTCAACCTGGCATGATTGACCTTCTGTCACAGCAGTACCGCTACCCTCAAATAAGATCCAGTATTCGTCACAATCGTGATAGTGGCTATCGAAATTAGTTTCTTTCGAATAATCAACTGGATCGCCACCGTCCTGAGGTGTATCCGATTTGCTGACTGTAAAGATCCCTGAACTGGTTTCTCCCGGCCAATCGCCGCACATTCGTATGGCAATTGTCTTCTGCATTACTTCCGTAATTTCAAAGTAAGAATCTTCTTGTGTTAGATTTAAATTGGTACCGTTTTCTCCAGGCACAACCTGATCTTCGAACCGAATTTGGCATTTTCCTTTGCCAATAATCAATTTTTCGTTTGGGTGGGTTCGTTTAAAAGTGTGAGCTTCATTGGGAGAAAGCGCTACAAGCTCATAGGATTGCAACTCGCACCATCCGGGCATTTCAACTTTATCGTTTTTTATAACAGGCATTCGTCTTTTCGCACATGTAATGGGATTATATTAGTAATGCTTGGACTTTAACCACTTCTAACATAATGTTATGTTGAAAAGCAAGGCGTATTAATATTTTGTTATATAAGTTTCTAATTTAACGTATAATATAAACATAAACAAATTGGCTGGCTGCAACATATTGTAACTAAGTGAGGGAAGAATCATGAAAAAATGCACGTTTTTTATCACGCTGATGTTTCTACTGACAACCATGGCGTTTATAGCATCTGATGCTGATATAATGGACGGCGTTGTAGGTATTTGGCTTTTTGACGAAGGGTCTGGAGAACAAGCTGGAGATTCTTCCGACGCCGGAAATGATGGAGATTTTCAAGGTAAGCCCAAGTGGGTCAAAGGTAAATTCGGAAAATGTCTGGAATTTAATGGATCAGGAGATTTTATTGAAGTTCCTGATGCTAAGTCCTTAGATCTAGAAAAGGCTGTCACCATGGTTTGCTGGTTCAATTGGGAAGGAACTGGAGATGGTTGGCAAACCTTCTTTTCCAAAGGGCCAATGTCGGGACCAAACGAAAACTACGCACACTTTACTAATAGTGGCGGTCGTCACACCCACTTTTGTAAAAACGCAGGTGGGGCAAGAAACTGTTTCAACTCACCCAATAATGCTTTTGAGGCTGAGAAGTGGCATCATACAGCGGCCATATACGATGGGAAAAAACAGTACACTTATATCGACGGGAAATTAGTCGCTGAGGCAGCCTTGACAGGGAAAATGGTTACCAACGACAACTACCTGGGACTAGGGTTTAGAGAAGGTAGTGGTCACTATTGGAAAGGCATGTTGGATGATATGGCATTATTCAATAGAGCTTTATCAGGTGACGAAGTTGAAGAGATTATGGACAAAGGTTTGGAAACAGTTATGGCTGTTACACCTCAGGATAGGCTTACTGTCATGTGGGGTTCGATCAAATCACGTTGATGAAATAACAATTTTTGGGTTATCCCAAAGGCCTGTCAGTTTCTGTTACGCTGACAGGCGTTTTTGTGTCATACCTTATTGTTCTATGTCAGCCAAGAGAAAAATTAGATGCTGTGGTGTCGGTCATTAATTCTTGTATTCAGTTTGGTACTTGCATCCTTTTCTGGAAGCGTCTCCTCAGAGGAGAACACAGCAGATGATTATGATTCTTTATCAACTGTATCGGCTGCCAAAAAAGCTCTGGCATCCAATCCCGAATCATTGGAATTACTCGCCCGTTTAGCACGTTTATACCTACAACAAGAAGATTATGATCAATCGATAAGAACATACCAACAGATAATAGCATTAACCTCTATAAATCTATGGTTAGTAGAAGCATACACTGGACTCGGTTTTGCATGTTTGCAGCAAGAGCAGTATGACCAATCCCTTCAAGCCTACCAGGAGGCATCTCAACTCGCGCCAGAATTACCGGAACCATATGTTGGACAAGGACTGGTACATGAACGGTTAGATCAATTAATAAATGCTATATCCCAGTTCAAAAAAGCTCTAGACTTAAATCCCGATATACCAGACGCATGGTATCATCTATCTCTTATCTATGAGAAACAGGGAGATGTTGAAACTGCTCTGGAACATTCAAACAAGGCAATAGCAAATTCGCCTTCCTGGGCAGAAGCACACCAACAACAGGCAAAACTTCTAGCCAAGAAGGGAAATTGGACGGAGGCAATCAATCACTTCCAACGGGCTATAGAGATTCAGCCTATGTTGAGTGAAGCACATTACGGCATTTCCCGTGCTTATTTGCAGCAAGGAAGGAAGAAGGTTGAAGCTGACAGTGCTTTACAGAAATTCCAACAACTCAGCAAAATGGAAAATGAACTACAGTTGTACCAACAAAGGGTACATAATTGTGTAGGAAGAAAGAAAGTGGAGGCTCTATGCAATCTGGGAGCGATCTACCTAAAGTATAACAGATCGAAACAAGCACGACAGACTTATGACCGTGCGCTACAAAGAGACGCAGCTTGCGTCGAAGCTTACGTTGGATTGGGTGTTGTTTATACACAACAGAACAAATACCAAGAAGGACAAAGGATTTATTATAAGGCGTTGGATCTGAACCCTGAGCTGGTAGAAGCCCACGCCGGCTTAGGGCAAATAGCGTTACACCAGCAGGATCTCACTAATGCAGAAAAACATTATCAACGCGCAGGCCAATTAAAGCCTAATCTTCCTCAAGTATGGATTAATCTAGGTATCGTCTACGCGAAACAACAGAAACTTGCAGATGCTGTTATTGCCTGTCAGAAGGCGGTTTCTTTAAAACCGGATCTAGTACAAGCTCGCATGGTTTTGGCCGCTATTTTGGTTAAACAGAAGAAATTAGAAGCAGCTGCTGAAGAGTATCAAAAGATTATTCGTTTACAACCCAAAGACCCAAAAACGTACGGAAAACTCGTACAATTATATATTGATAACCAGATCCATTTGGATACAGCAATTTCACTGGTGCTAACTGCTATACGACTTGCGCCAAGCTCGAGTGTCTACCTCAATCAATTGGCTTGGATATACTACAACACCGGTCAATACATAGAAGCCGAGCAAAGTCTCTTAAAGGCCTTAAAAATAGATCCAAATAATCAGTTGTATTTAGAAGGACTACAGGAAATAAGAAAAATCCTTTCACAATAAGAATATTTAAAATTGCTAAAAGTAGAATGGATTAGACCACGCCTTTTTACCCTGATCGTCCGTTAGTTCCACACGTACATAACTGGTAGCACTTGGGACATCGTATTCCGCCTGAGTTATGTATTCGCCTTCAGAGGCAACAACACACTTCCCCCTACTTTGTTGACCTTTAAAAACAATAGATTGTACAGGGGTACACTCTAGGGTGATTGTCTTTTTCGGGGTTTCGTTCTCTCCGATCAAATCCAAGCCAATAATTTCAGGCCCCATTGTGGAATAAAAAGCCCCCGCACGAAAAGCATCCATGATGGCATCGGAGGTGAGCTCCTTAGCTTTTAGCATCACCCATGCGTGAAAACAGTCGTGTTCAGTGCCATGGGCGTCATCTGCTGCGATACCATGTACTGGACCAATTCTGTCGAGCATATTGTCCCAAGCTTCTTCAGAAAAACCTTTTCCAATTCCCATACAGGTATCATTATATACTTCAACGGCGAAATAATTAGTTAATGGTTGATAATCCAAGAGCGTATGTCCACACCAATATGGGTGACAAAGTACCGCTTCACCTCCCTGTTGTTTAATCTCTTCTAAAACCTCATTTGGGTGGAGTTTTGCGCAATCAATTTTTTGGTGGATATTAATAGCCACGATATGATAAGTGCCTCCGCCATAAGGGTTTTCAGGGTGTACCTCACTTCCGGATATAGCTAAAAAATCTTCGGTGCTATAGGCAGAAACCTCATTAACTGTCCGATGATCGGTAATGACCAGAAAATCATAGCCCGCCTGTCGGTAGGCGGCGAAACGATCAGCAATCGGCAACCTTCCATCCGATTCTGTGCTGTGACTATGGGTGTTACCACGATACCATTGGCCTGATATTTTAAAAGGATTGATAGGCATTTGACACATCCAATAACCTTAGTTTGCGAAGATCATCCTAACATGGATATCAGTTTTTTACAATTCAGTATAATTTGCCCCAAAAAATGGTAGTGTATTAAATTTAGATCTGTCTGTAAAAATAATGGGATTAAGGGAAAAGGCCTGGTTTGTGATATAATGTGGTGAATCGCGATAGAGTCAAATTGTCGAAAATTGCTTTGATAACTATCAAGATGCTATCAAAGCGATAATCTAGTTGAAAAAGATTATTTCTTGACGATACTTGATATAAAAATTGAACAGATGACTTAAGGATTTAAGATGTCAGAAAGATTAAAAATTGCTGCTGTTGGATGTGGAGGTATTGGTCTCCGACATCAGCAGGGTTATATGCAATGCCCAGAAGCAGATCTGGTGGCTGTCTGCGATCTAGATGGCGCCAAAGCCAGGGCTCGCGCTCAGGAACTTGGGATTTCCAATTGGTATTCGTCAATTGCAGAGATGTTGGATAACGAAGAATGTCAAGCTGTGGATGTTGTCACACCGGATCATTTGCACTTTGAACCTGTGATGGAGTGCTTGGAGGCGGGTAAGCATGTCCAGTGCGAGAAACCGCTTTCCCTGTCAATTGACGAGGCTGAAGCCATGGTAGCCAAAGCTGAAGAAATGGGGGTT
>Ga0207984_1001462_pt1 | contig 11818 bp, 12 predicted proteins | sample ETNtaG_30_FD_185760 | JGI IMG/M metagenome (GOLD analysis project Ga0207984, IMG submission 185760) | Marine microbial and viral communities from oxygen minimum zone, Eastern Pacific Ocean - ETNP201306PF43B (SPAdes) (version 2) | ecosystem: Environmental > Aquatic > Marine > Oceanic ...
AGAGTGTCGCGGAGAATTTGAACGCGACGGTGAAACAGTAAACCTGCCTAGGGTAATATCGAAACGCTACACCCTGTCTTTGTCCGAGATGGCCAAGCTTCGCAGCGACCTCCAGAGCTGGCGCGGCGCACGGGCCTTCACACCGGCTGAACTCCGAGGGTTCGACTTGAAAGCGATCCTTGAGACGCCTTGCCAGCTTCAGATTGTCCATGAGACAAGCAGGGAGGGGCGCTCCTTTGCCTGTGTCGCTGCGATCATGGCCCTGCCTAAGGGAACACCACGACCGGGCAAGCTAGAAAACCCAATTGCCTTCTTCAGCTTTGAGGAAGCCGGCGACAAGCCGGAATTGCCCGACGTCCCACACTGGATACAGAACATCATCACGGAGTCCAATGAGTGGCGGCAGGCGATGGGGAATGAACAACCGGTCCAGGCTGAAAGCGTGTCTAAACAGGATGCTCAAGCAAAACCGGAAGAAGAAGACAACGATGTGCCCTTCTAAAACGATGGCTGGTGCACATCACGAATTATCCCCGTCGAAGTTCCCGGCATGGGCGGTTTGCCCTTGCTTTGAGTCTGACCCGGCAGAGCGGCAGGATGCAAGGGAAGGAACGGTGCAACACGCCGCCCTTGCCTCCGCCCTCTCCGGGTGCGATTCACCTTTCAACGAATTGTCCCCGGCCGCCAAGGATTCCGTTGTCTGGGCAACGGAGTACATTCAGTCACTGGCTGGCAAGGACAAGATCCGGAGTGAGGAGCGCGTTCAATACAAGGCCCCAGACAGCTTTGCCAAGGGTGGGAAATCGGAAGTCTACTTCGGGACCGCCGATGCCCTAATCCTGCGCGGCAATCTAGCGGATCTGATCGATTATAAGAGTGGCGGTGATGACCGGGTGCATCGTCCGCAGCTTGCCGGTTATGCCCTGGCGCTGTTCAGCATGCGGGCGAGAATCAAGACGGTGCGCTGCCACGTCCTGTATGGACGAAATAAACGGGTGGACTTGTGGAGCCTAACCCAAGCTGATGCAGCCGGCACAGTAATACCCATTCTGGAATCAAGACAAAACCTGGCGCGGTCCCCTTCCCCTTGTGAGCATTGCTCTTTCTGCGGGGATCGAATGACCTGCCCTGCCCTAACCGAACGGGTCAACGCGGTAGTAAAGGCAAACGAATGGGAAAATCTGCTCCCAGCACTGCGGAAGCCCGGCACGATCACGGACCCAGCCAAGATGAGTCAGGCGTTGACCGTTGCCCGTTCCGTGGCGACCTGGGCCGATGCCGTCCGCAAGGCTGCAACTAACCTGGCCAAGGAAGGAGCAATATTACCGGGTTATCGCATCCAAGAACGTAAAGGCACCAGAACGATGAGTGACCTAGATGAAGTTTTCAACCGATCATGCTTAACTCCTGCACAATTCGTAAGTGCCTGTAAAGTATCCATCCCGAAACTGATCACAGCTTATGCCGATGCAAAGGACTTGAACAAAGCCCAGGCAAGCCAGGAAATTGAAAGTAAACTTGGCGACCTGATTCAAGAATCACCTCCAAGTGTCTCCCTTGTCGTGGATCGTAAATCGAGCTAGTGAAAAAGGTCGTTAAGCCCAGAATTTGCCGGCACTGCGGCAAGGCGATCCGGATGAAACCTAAGCCGCGTGACTTGGGTCTCCTTCTTCATGCCCTGACCTATCGGGTTCCCGTTGAAGACAAAATTACCAAGAAGTGGATTGAGACGGCTCGGAAACATTGCAAGGTGAAACCGGAACGACTCGCGGTGTTTCAAGGTGAAGACTATGCCCGTTTTTGGGAGTACATGGAGGATAGGCGTGGCCGTCGATTGGCTTGGCTAAAAGAAACGGGAGAGATGCCGCCATACGGCTGGACACCACTAAAGGATGGAGAACCAGATCACAGCAAGGCAATCCTTGGGATGAAGATGTATCGCCGAACGTTGGCTAAGTTAAAGGCAAAACATCGCCGGAACCCTGATTTCAACCAGTTAAGCAAACGGTATCTTGCCACCCAGAAAACACATTCCCCGGCCAAAAAACTTCGAGCTTTAAACGACGTGCAAGCCCGGCTTGTCATGCAATTGAAGATAGAATCAGGAGACATCACCATGGACGATTACTTCACATTAAGTAGCGCGATACTACCCAAGTCATAAAGTTAGCGCTGGATGGTCCAACAATGGAGTGAAGGAGAAATATGGGTTCCGTTAGATAGAGCATTTTGTAAATGCGCGTGGCGAACTTATACAAAAAAGTTCCATGAATCATCACCCCCCCCGTGTTATTTACCGGGATAGGATTTATTTGTTGTCCTTTTTTGTTCATAATGTTCTTCCAGTTTGTTATCCTGCTGATGTCAGTAGGTAACAAATATGAAAACAATTGGTTATATAAGAGTGAGCACCTCAGGGCAGGCTCAGGATGGAGTTTCCTTGTCAGCCCAGGAGGCAAAGATTCGAGCCTGGTCCGAATTGAATGGCGCCGAGGATGTAGTCATCTTCACCGACGCTGGGCTTTCCGGTAAACGAGCGGACAACCGCCCTGCCCTTCAGGACGCTTTGAAAGCTGTTGGGAAAGGTGACGCTCTTATGGTGTATTCACTCTCTCGCCTGGCCCGGTCCACGAAGGACACCATCAGCATCGCTGAAACCCTGGACAAGCGCGGTGCAGATCTTGTGTCTCTCTCAGAGAAGATTGATACGACCACCGCCGCTGGGAAGATGGTATTCAGGATGTTAGCCGTGCTGTCTGAGTTTGAACGGGACCAGGTCAGCGAACGCACCCGTGTTGCCCTAGCTTACAAGCGTGCCAATGGAGAAAAGACCGGCGGGGATGTGCCCTATGGTTACCGGCTTAAAGCCGGCCGCCTTGTGCCACACGAGTCTGAACAGGAAGCCATAGCCCTGATTCGCGAGCTTCGCAGCAAGGGCCACTCGCTTCGTAGGATTGCGGAAGAACTGGAATCCCAAGGTTACCGCACCAAAACCCGACGCAAGCATTGGAACCCCAAGACTGTCTCGGCAATCATCGAAAGGGAGCGAATAGCTGCATGAACAGGGCAAAAAAGAGGCAGGATTCTGTTACCCTTCGTCCGATGGGTAACACCAACCCAGATCCAGAGGCTGGGAATCTGGCTGATGAGCCTGAAATGAAGGCGCTCTCCAGGATGATCGACGCCGGGGAAGTGGACCCCGACCGGACACTTGACTATCTGAAGGCAAAAACAGAAGCCGGCCTGGAAAAGAAATCAGATGGGGGGGGGAGGGGGTCGCAGATTTATGGGGCGGGTCTTGAGTATTAATGGATTTCTACTCATACAAAATCCACTAAAGGGGCCTTCCTTCTTCATTACTAAACCCTGATCGCGTCCGAACTCATATTGCGCCCATGCCGGCGCTTTAGAGCGGCCATTACATCCTCCAAGTCATAGCGAACGCATCGGCCAATCTTAATGTAAGGGACAAATCCCTCACTCCTCCAGTTTTCCGATTTCCTTGGTGTGCCACCTCCCCCTGGTCAGAATTACAAACAGTCCAACGGCCGCGGGCGTGAGCTTGTAGCCGTTAAATCGCGGGTCAGGGGCGTCGATCCCGAAGCCCCGAAAGCCGATTAGGTGTGCCTTGAAAGTTTCGCCATCCGAGCGGGTCCAGTTTCGACAAGCGCCCGCCAGGGCCTCCTTGTCCGTTTGCCCTTTGTTTCGAGTCCATGTCCGAAACGGCACGCCCTCAGGAACGTCGACGATGTCCTGCCCCTGTCGCGGCTGCATGCCCACCAAGGCGCTGCTGCACGCGGCCGATGTGCGGCACCAGGCCAGGCGCTCGAAACTTTGGGGGCTCGAGCCGGGCGAAGTCGGCTTCGATTTTCCGGCGGTGATGCGGCGTAAGGCGGCAATGGTTGAGGAGTTCGCCAGCTACCGGCGCAGCCAACTGCAAGACGGTCGCTTCGAGCTGAAACCGACCATGTCGCCTCTGGGCATTGAACCTCCACGTCTCATTCCTCGCGAACCCAAGTATAACCCTTTCTCAAAGTTTTCCTCAAAAACTAGCGGGAGATCTGCGCTCCAGCCTGCCATGGGAATGGTCACGGCAAGCGCCTATAGAATTGTCCTGAGAATGTTCATGGTGTGTCTTCACACCCTAGTTGTTCCCCGCATCTGAGACAAGCCCATGAGTCGCCCAGAACGTAAAACAGGCTCAGGGTCCGCCCAAGGCCCGAAAGATGGCCACTGTGTCAGTGAGCAACTCGGTGTGCAGGGCGAGTGACTGGCGGCGAGCGGTAAGGATGCGGCGTTCATCTTCCAGCACCTCAAGCTGTGAGACCAGCCCGGCGCGGAGCTTGTCGACAGTGAATTCGCGGACCCTCCCGGCCTTGCCCACAATCTCGTCGGCGAGTTTAAGTTGTTCGCGGCGGCGGTTGAACTGCACGGCGGCAGTCTCAACTTCCTCGAACGCACGCAGGGCAAGCGCCCGGTATTCGGCGGCCACAACGCGCGCGTGGGCATGCTCAGACCCCAACCTCTCAATCCGTTCCGGATCCCAGATGGGAATCTCCAGGCGCGGGCCAATCTCGGTCATCCAACTACGAAAAGGATCCGTAACCGAGCCGATCATGGTAAGCCCGCTGAGACGCAGGTTGAGTGAGGGGTAGAGATTCAAATAGGCGGCCCGTTCCAGCGCAAAAACCGAACGCAGACGGGCCTCGGCAGCGGCGAGATCGGGGCGCTGCCGCAGGATGTCCGCCGGCAACCGGGCAGGCAACATCGGGGCGACCGTGCCCGGCCGCAGTGGGACAACGGAATATCGGCTGCTGCCCGCGGACAACCCGCGCAACCGATCGAGTCGACGGGCGGCGGTCTCGCCCAGCATCCGAACCCGAACCCGTTCCCGATGCAGATTGACGATTTCGACTTCCTGCCGCTCGATCACCGCAGCGTCAATGAGCCCGGCCTGCAATCGGTCGCGGTAGATGGCCAGAATGGCATCCTGGTGTTTAATGGAGTCTTCAATGATGACCTGATCCTCGTGGTGACGGCGTATGGCGAACCAGGCGTTGGCGGTCTCGGCGGCAAGCAGGAGTCGGCCAGCGTTCAGGTCAGCCTCGGTGGCGCGGACCCTCTCCTGTGCCGCGGTGCGCTGGGTTCTCCATTTGCCCAGCCAGTCCATCTCCCACGCCATCGCGCCGCTGAGGGTCACTGGCTTCAGGCTTTCGGTTTTCGAGTCGGTTTCACGCATGCGTCGCCGGCCGGCACGCAAGCCGGTGCCAGCCGAAACCCGCGGGCGGGACCCGGCGGTGTCCAGGCGCCCCTCGGCTCGTGCCAGCGCAACGCGCTCGGCCAACACAGCCAGATTGGCATTGGAGGCCAGGGCACCGGTGATCAGGTGATTGAGCTCAGGATCCTTAAACCGCTCCCACCATGGCCCTTCAAAGGCATTGGTCATGCCCGGCCAGCTGACCGACCATGCCTGCGGCGGATTTACTTCCGGGAAGGATTGCTTGGGGTAGGGCCCCACACAACCAATGAACGCCACTGCCCAGCCCAAGGCGGCGCCCACGAGGCCAAAGCTGCGAAAAGCGCGGCCGACAAAGGCGAATCTGTTCGATGAATATCTCACTGCGCAGGTGTCAAATGGATCTTCTCGGCGTTGATAACCAGGGCATCACTGGTGGCGCCCGGAGCAACCTTGCCCTGAACAGTCACGTAGCTGCCGGGCTTAATGCCGCCGAAACCCTTGAGCGTTTGTTTAAGCACCAGCCCGCCATCATCGACGGCCTGAACCGTGGCGATGGATGTCTTGAGTTTCTCGTGCGTTTCACAGCAGGCATCCCACGGCGTCTTGCAGTGGTCGTCGGGATTGGCGTCACAACGAACCAGGGCCTTGGCATCAGCCAGGGTAAAAGCCGCCCGATTGTCAACGAACGGATCCACGCGTCCGCCAATGTACCCGGTAATCACAATCCGGGCGCCGGGCTCGACATTTTTGCGGGCCTCAACAACACCGACGGCATTCGCTGGCGCCGCTGCGGCAATCAAGGATTGCGGCAGTGGGACGGTCGAGGAAGCGGAAGGTTGTGGAGACTCCTGGTTTCCGCAACCTAGGGCGTAGACTGCGAGCATCGTGGCCGCGATGACCGGGTGTGTAATTTGATTCATGATGCGTGTTCCTGTATTCATGGTTTTGGGTTTCATTAAAAAATTCAGGCAGCCCGGAGGGTGGCGATGAGTTTCGGGCGCAGACAGCTCCAGGCCGGCGGCAAGGCACCGATGATACCCAAACCAACGCCGACGCCGAACCCCAGCGCTAGGATGTCGGGCTCGAAATTCAGCGAGAATGCACCGATGGAAAACGGGACGGTCAACCCGTCGAGCCATAACAATCCCACCGTGGCCGCAGCCAGCGCGCCCATCAGGGTCGCGGCCGTGGACTCCTGCAGCAGGCTGGCCAGTAGCGCGAAGCGGCCAAAGCCGACTGCCTGCAGGGCGCCAAACTCGCGAATGCGCGCGACAAAGGCGGCATACAGGGTGTTGAGCCCGCCGAACACCGCGCCGGCGGCAATGAGCACAGCGCAGATCCATGCCATCCAACGCACGGGCGCGTAAAAGCGCGCGAGCTTGGCGTAATAATCCGACTCGCGCATGGCAACGAGTTCAAGGTCCAGTCGCTGCTTGGTGAACAGGTCCGCGTCCTCAAGCTCGGCGCGGCCCAGGGCGACCACGACACACGATAGGGAATCCCGCTGGGTCAGGGTCAACAGATCCCCGATGTTCATCCACAACTCGGCCTCCATCACCGTCCCCGGCGCGTCGAAGACGCCGGAGATTCTCAGCTCCACGTCGTTGAATCGAATTGTCTGGCCGATGGCGAGCCGGGCGGCGCTGGTTTCCAGCTTGTAATGGGCGAGCCGGCCGACCATCACCTCGCCCGGGCGCGGGAAATGTCCCTCCAAAATCCGCACCTCCCGGTGCACCCACAGGGCGCGAGGCGTCACGCCGCGCAGCAGGGCCTGGCTCGCCCGGTCGCCGGAGATTTCGACCAGTCCGTTGTAGTGCACCTCACCAGAGACCGCCGGCTGCCCAAGCACCGTGCGCAGGCCGGGGATGCCGGCGGCGGCGATGTCCGGCACACTGGGCGCCACCTCACTGCGCTCGATGCTCTCCTCACTGCCCGCGCCAAGGAGGATGACATTTTGTGGCGAACCCGAGGCGATCAACACGCGGTTCATGCCGCGGTTTAGCGAGGCGGCCAACATCAGCAACAGCACGACCAGCCCGCTGCCAAGGATCAGCTGCACGCAACGACCGGGCCGCCGCACCAGGTTTCTTATGGCATAGGTAAAAGGCAGCATGTTCGAATCAAGTGGTTGGTTGCGTTATTTTTTTCATACCTCGCGCAGGCTGTGAACGATCGATTGACGGGTGGCGACCCAGGCCGGGTACAGGCCGGCGGCCAGCCCAAGCGCCAGCGCAACCCCAAGGCCGCGCAGCAACACCTGCAGATCAGGCACAAAGGCCATCGTGAGGCCCTCATTGCCGACCGTAATGCTTTGCCATTGCAAAAACCCCACCGAAGCGCCGACCCCCACCGCACCACCGAACAACCCGAGCAGCAGGCTCTCGGCCATCACCAGCCAGCCAATCGCCGTATCCGGATAGCCCAGGGTCATCATCACCGCGTGGTCGGTCACCCGCGAACGCACCGTCAACAGGATGGTGTTGGCGACCAGCCCCATGACCGCGACCACCGCCGCCAGCCCAAGCCAGCGCGTGAAACCGATCAGTTCCACAAGTTCCTTCGCCGTGGTGGCGAAAAAGGCCTTCTCCGGCCGGGTATCGGTCGGGTGCGAATCGGTGGCGAACAACTCGTCGATGGCCTGGGCCGCCGGTTCAAGTTGCCCGGAGGAACGCACCTTGACGTTAAACTGGGTAACCACGCCCAGCCCAACACGCGAGGCTTGTTGAAGGAAAGGCAGATGCACGTAGGCAACATTCTCGTCCTGCGCCTCATCGGAGCGGATGATGCCCGCGACATACACGGTGACCCCGGCCGCGTCGAACTGGTCTCCCACCCGCAACCCGCGCCGGCGGGCGAGGTTGCGGCCAATGAGCGCGGCGTCCTCCCGTTCCTGCCACTGCTCCAGTGAGCCATCCAGCACCGCGATCCCCGGCGCGAACCGCATCAGGTTCTCGGGCGGCACCCCGCGGAAGGCAACGATGTCCAGGCTGGCGCCGCAATTGTTGACAACAATTTGAATGGGGATCACCTCCTCCACCCCGTCCAGCTCGCGGATTTGTTCCTGGTAATGCTCGGGCAATCGGCTGGTGGCCGGGCAGAAACGGTTCTCCCGATAAACCACCAGCGTGGTGTCGCCGGCGGTAACCTCGGTCGCCTGCTTCAGCGAAGTCTGCAGGGTTTCCACTGTCGCAAACAAAAACATCCCCGTGATGACGCCGGCCATTGTCAGCAGCGAACGCACCCGGTGCCGCGACAACTGTTTGCCGGCCAGCACAAGCAGGTTGACTGGGGTGCGCAGGCTCATGAAGCGACGGCCTCCTTTCCAGTTTCCTCCTCCTGCGCGAGCCGCCCCTTCTCCAGGTACAGTTTACGGTCGGCGAACCCGGCGGCGCGCGGGTCGTGGGTGACCATCACGATGGTTTTCTCGTATTCACCCGAGAGACGCTGCAGCAGGTCGAGGATGGCCGTGGCAGATTCGCGGTCAAGGTCGCCCGTCGGCTCGTCGGCCACTAACAACGGGGGATCGGCCACCAACGCGCGCGCAATGGCCACCCGCTGCTCCTGCCCGCCCGAAAGCTCATTGGGCCGATGATCCATGCGATCGCCCAGGTCGACCAGCTCCAGCACTGCCTCCACTCGTTGCTCACGTTCCCTGCGGCTCAAGGGCTGGAGCAGCAACGGCAGCTCGACATTTTCAAATGCCGTCAGCACCGGCATCAGGTGGTACAGCTGAAAAATGTAGCCCACGTTTTCCGCCCGCCAACGGGTGAGCCGGGAACGGCCAAACTCGGTGAGATTCTCCCCGCCGACGAGCAACTCGCCCTCGCTGGGCGAATCAATGCCGGCCAGCAGGTTCAGCAGCGTGGTCTTGCCACTGCCCGAGGGGCCCATCAACGCGAGGAATTCCGCGCGCGCAACCGCCAGGTCCAGCGACTCCAGCGGGGTCACCTCGGCATCGCCCTTGCGGTAGCGCTTGGTCAAACTGCGGCATTGGATGAATGGCCCGGTCATGATTTTAGGGAGTGCGAAGATCCATCGAAATTTTACTTTTACGGGCCTTGATGCGGATGCCCTCCTTCAACGAGGCCGGCGGATTCACGATCACGCGGTCGCCCGGGCGAAGTCCCTCCATCACGGATGGGTATCCCTCCGGCCTGCCGGTCCCCAGCGTGACTTCACGCCGCTTGGCATGTTGACCATCAGCAGACAATACCCACACCTGGGCGGCCTTGCCGCTGCGATTTAACACCACCTCGGCGGGCACAAAGATCGTCAGTGATTCACGACTGCCCGATGCCGTTGAGGAGCCCTGCCCCGCGCCAAAAAACTCGCCCCGACAAAGCATCTCAGGGCGCAGACGGGGATCAGGATTCGTAATGCGCACCTTGGCCTGCAGGGTGTTGCGCTGCCGGTCCGCCTCGCCGACGATGCGCGTAACCGTGCCCGTGAATTCACGGTCCGGCAGCAGGCTGCAGGTGACCCGGACCACCTGGCCCACCGCCAGTTTGCCCGCGTCGGCCAGAGGCACGTCCACCCGTGCCTGGAGTTTGCCCGGTTCGTAAAGGATGGCGGCCGTGGCGGAATCGGCCATATCCATGTCCAGCATCAACCGCTTGCCCGGTGTCGCCAAGAGCCGCAACACAACCCCGTCAATCGGCGCCAACACCCGTGTGCGGGAAAGAGCCAGCTGTGCCTCCTCGCCCGCCACTTTCGCGGCGACCACGAGCTGCTGCTGTACCAAAACCTGTTTTTGCAGCCGAACCTGCTCGGCTTTCCATTCGCCAATCGTTGCCTCGGCAGTGGCCACTGCCGAGGATTGGGTGCGTTCACGCAACTGCGCCTGCACCAGGTCACGTTCAGGAATGGTGCCCGGCTTCAGGGCCTGCAACCGGCGGGTCACATCGGTCAGTTCCGCCAGGCGCGCGGATTCGCCTTCGTATTTGCGCGTGGCCGTAATCTCCCTGGCCCGCACGAGTGCCATCTCCGCATGCAGCGCGGCTTCATCGGCACGAGCCTGGGCCAACCGGGCCCCAGTGTGACGCAGAACCAGCCGCGCATCGTCATCCACCAGCGTGGCCAACACCTGGCCGTTGGTCACCGACTGGCCCTCAAGCACGTGCATCTCGCGTACAACACCGCTGTAGAGCGAGACCGCGCGAATGGGCAGTGGATCCGGCTCAATCCAGCCGGCCGCCTGAAAAAGCAGCTGCGAAGCCCCTGAAGCCGGCTTGTCCACAGTTGCGTTCGAGCTTCCGGAGGACAACGCCACCGCCTCAACAAATTCCACCTCCAAGCCGGGCAACAAACGATCCCGAAAGGCATAGGCGAACAACGCCGCCAAGCCGAGCAACACGACAATCGGCAACAGCACGGCCCAAGCCGACCGGCGGTGCCGGCGTGGCTTGCCCTCCGACTTTTCGCCCTCCCCGGGCTTGTCAGCTTTCGGGGTGAGCCAATGAGGTTCAGGTTTGGTCATGTTGATTGCTTACCATTGGTGCGCCCAGTTTACGCAAAACATCGGGGCGCGGGATCAGGACATAAACGGATCCGCTCGTGTGGAACCCGTTCGCGACTCAGAAACAGGCGGCAATCAGACCAGAAGAACGCGCAAGCGCAAATGAAGGCGACAGGAATCCGGCGGCGAAGAACGGCCTGAATGGCTCGTCATGCCGCACCCATCCTTCTTTGAGGGAACACCCATGGAACATTGTTCCATCAGGAAACAAGAAATTGAAGGCGGAACAAAAACCACCGAGTCCTGGCTCTTCCAGCCGAATTCCGCAGAGGTCGCCAGCACCATCTGAACCGGCTCATTGCATGGATTCTGGCAGGGATCCGGGGTGTCGGTGCTGCATTTTTCCGTGCAGCACTCGGCTTTTTCCTGAGGCTTGGGCGTGAAAACAATTTTGCCGTCGCACTTGCAGATATAAAGTGTACCGGACAAAAGCACGAGAACCACCGCCAAGACCGTGGCGACAGCAACCTTGAACGGGCTGGTAAATAAATACCTCACTAGTCGATTGACCCTACAACGAATAAGGCTTAAATGCAAGCGCAATGCCGCCCACTTCACCTCTGAAGCCTGAGTATCCAACGGTGCCCCAGATCCAGTTGTCGAATCCATAGCGCAGGTTCGACGGCCCGGCGTGGGTATCGCTCGTCCCCCACCCTGTCGTCAGCACCTCGCGCACGTCTGCCTTGTCATCTCCGTCGGTATCCTTCAGGAACAGAAAGTCGGGCACGTGAGCGACGATGACCCCGCCGCGCGAGAAGGTCAGCGAAGTGGGAATGTTCAGACCCTCGGCAAACACGGTTACCTTGTCGCACTTACCGTCGCCGTCGGTGTCTTCGAGGATCTTGATCTTGTCGTTGCCGACACGGTTGGGCGTCATCTCGTTCGGGTAGTCGACCGTCTCAGCGACCCACAAGCGACCGCGCTCGTCCCAGGCGAGACCGATGGGGTTGATGACGTCCGGCTCGCTAGCGAAAAGCTCCCGCCGCAGCCTCTGAACGTTACGAGCCCCCACCTGCCACCCCTCTTGCTTCAGCAGTCGTGTGATCTTCGCATATCCCAACTCC
>Ga0207984_1001487_pt1 | contig 11667 bp, 8 predicted proteins | sample ETNtaG_30_FD_185760 | JGI IMG/M metagenome (GOLD analysis project Ga0207984, IMG submission 185760) | Marine microbial and viral communities from oxygen minimum zone, Eastern Pacific Ocean - ETNP201306PF43B (SPAdes) (version 2) | ecosystem: Environmental > Aquatic > Marine > Oceanic ...
CACGGCGGCCAGTTCGGGGTAAACGTTCACCGATTGGAATTCCCCTGCCACCCCACCGGCGACTTCCTGCCACGCGTTCGACGGTTCCTCGACAAACTCCCGATAACCACCATCGATAATGGCGAGCTCTCCCGGAAAGCTCCGAACGATGACAGGCTTTCCCGGCGTGCCCCTGGCCTTGCACGTGACGCGCTCGTAGTAAACGCCGCCGCGGAGACACACCGTTCCACCGGGTTGGACGTTCTCCAGAGCTTTCCCGATGCTCCGCCAAGGCGCTTTCTTGTCTCCCGCTCCTCCGTCATCGCCCTTGGACGCGTCAACGAACCAAATCTCGCCTTTCGCCATGGGACGCTTTTTCGGCGCGGGCAGGGGCCGCGTTGGCCGGTGGGATTGGAAGCTCGTTCTCATACGTCGCATGCCTCTGCAAGAGGCGGCACCGAGGCAGCACGCGCATGCCGCGACGATAGCGATTGTCCGTCTGTTTGAGCTTATCATGATCGGATATTGGCCGATGCTTTCGAATGAATCCACATCGAATTCTGGATACGACCGGTCCCGTGGATGGAAGTTTTCCTAACGGTTTCGTTTTCCCGTGGCCTTTATCTTCCAGCCGGGATAACTTCATACAATGAGAACCTTCGATTATCCCACCACTTGGAATTCGATGCATCCCCTGATAAGCGTACTGCTGCTCAAGGTCCTCCTTTGCCATGGAATCGTTACTGCGCAGCAGGACCACAAGCTTCACGCCAAGCCGCGACCTTATCCTGACTGGCCGACTGGCGGCTACAGGAAGAACGCCAAAGAGCCAGGTGGCTTCAAGCCGGGAGAAACGCGTGACGATCTGGTCCCAGGCCGTTTCTTTATCGAGGCGCCAACGGAACAGTGTCTGGGTTTTCGCTGGTACATCGAAGGGGACTCCAACCGTAATGCATACGTGCTGATTTCGTATCGAAAGAAGGGCGAAACTGAATGGGTGTCAGCTCTGCCGATGCTGCGCGTGCATCATGAGATCGTCGGCATGCCCAGTCGAAATCCCTGGCGTGCAGGCAACCTTTTCGCCGGGAGTATCATGTTTCTTGACCCGGGTACCGCTTATGAAGTCCGGCTGGAGATGAAAGATCCGGACGGCGGCGCCCCTTCACCAAAGACCGTGGATGTTTCCACTCGTCCTGAACCAAAAGCCTCTCCGGGTGGGCGCAGGTTGCATGTCTCAGCAAAACCGGACGCCAACATTCCCGATCATTATAGCGACGTGATGTCAGCCTTCAGGGTGGCTCAACCGGGCGACACTATTCTCATCCATGGTGGAAAATACAAAGGGCCGTTCCGTCTCGAACGTTCCGGCCAGCCGGGAAAGCCCATCGTGCTGAAAGGGACGGATGATGGTGACGTGGTGCTCGAAGCAGAAGGGGACAAACCGCTCTTCGATATCAACAGTGCGAGCCACCTGTTCTTCGAAAACCTGACGTTGAAGGCACGCATCGGGATTTCATCGGGCGGCAAGCACGCAAAGGGATCGGCAGGCATTGTGATTCGCAGGTGCCGCTTCATCGGCACTGCTTATGCCATCTCGACCGGCTCGGAAAATTCATCGAACTGGACCGTAACCGATAACGAGATTACAGGCCCTGAGACCTCCTGGTACCCCTATAAGAGCAACAGCAAGAGTACGGGCGTCAATCTCTACGGCCGCGGTCACATCGTCGCCTACAACCGCATCCGCCGATTCGGAGACTGCCTGGCCATCTACAATTTCGGCCCGCCGGTCGAAGACATTGAAAAACACTGCGCTGCCATTGATTTCTATCACAACGATCTTTCGGACGCCTGGGACGACCACATCGAGACGGACTACGGCGTCCACAACGTTCGCGTCTGGCGTAACCGCTGCCGGAATGCACACACCGGGCTCTCAGTGCAGCCGTTTTACGGCGGCCCGGTTTACCTGATTCGCAACGAGGTCTATGGCGTCACAAATCTCACTTTCAAACTGAACGTGTTCCCTGCAGGCATCGAGATCTACAACAACACGGTCTGCGCAGCGACGTGTGCCGGCAGGATTGGCTACGCCCAGAACATGCATTTCCGCAATAACCTGATCCTTGGCGGCATCGTGGAAAAGTTCCTGGAGGTCTTCAAGAGCGACGCAGAAAAGAAGCGCAATCGCCGGCGGCTGGCACACGCCCTCTGGGGCGGAACGATGACACCCTCCCGATCGACCATGGATTACAACGGATACGACCGGGGCAGGGATCCGAACATCCCATTCTTCAACTGGCGGAGCGGGCGGCAATCCATGATGCTGCGTTCCTTACGAGATTTTCATGGATTCACCGGCTACGAAAGCCACGGCCTGTTGGTCGATTACTCCATTTTTGAGAGGGCATCGCCTCCGAAGGTCGGCAAGTCGTATAAAACCGAGGACTACAGTCTCCAACTCAAGAAAGGCTCCTCACCAATTGATGCAGGAATGAATCTCCCGAATGTAACAGACACTTTCAATGGCAAGGCCCCCGACATGGGCTGTCACGAGGCGGGCCAGCCAGGGCCACGCTACGGACCAAGGTAGAACATTCCTTTTCTTTTCATCACCGGCGGCGCAAAAGGAGAACCACAATGTGCAAATACAACAAGTGTGGAGGCACTGCGTTGAGACCCTATCAGGTTCTGTGCGCTGTCTGCTCCCTCGGCGCAGAGGACTCCACGCCAGAGGATCAGGAATCCGGAGACATCCTCGATGCAGTCAGAAGCCGTCCCGATATGCCGATCACTCTCAGGTGCAACGCGGGTGATGTCTTCGTGTATCAGGACCCAGGCAACGGGGACGATACGAAGGAGGGCGGTGAGTACAACAGAAAAAGAGACTTGGATATCCTTCAGAAATTGAACTTGGCGCCGGGGGACACCTTGCCTGCGAGAACCCTCTTCAATCGTCTGCTGGACAGGATTACAGCAGTGTCCGGAATCTGCGGGTACGATACGGTGACCTCCGATGAATGGCGAGGCTGCCGGAAGGCGAGGAGCGGGCAGTACGAAAGGGCACGTGAAGAAGGAGTGGCCGCCATCATTCCGCCGAGGGACGAAGACGAGATGGAAAGAGACAAGAAGGAATCTCTGGAGGCCATGCACGCGGCGCGGACAACGGGAATTACCATTCGCCCACATATTCTGGTGTGTGCCGTGTGCCAGTATGGCGGCGGGACCCGGCCTCCTTTCGAACCGGACAATCTCCCCGAACTCTTACAACTCATTCTGAAGGAGCCTGACACGCTCATCACCATGGCCGAAGCCGCTGATTGGATGATGTGCGCGCCTTGCCCGCACCGAGCTCCCGAGCTGAATGCATGCGTTAACGTCAAGGGCTCCGGCGGCCTGGTCAATCAATTGAGGGACCTCCGCACGCTTCAGAAGCTGGGCTTGACTTACGGGTCGACAGTGAAAGCGAGGGAGCTCTACAAACTCATCTTCGAAAGGATACCGGACACCCTTGGGATCTGCAGGTTTGACAACCCCGACCCTTCGGTCTGGAGGGATGGCTGTGGCTCAATGGAGCACAGCAACGAGAGCTATGACAAAGGCAGGAAGGCCCTGATGAAGGAGTTCGTGTAAGGATGAAAGGCGCCCGGCCTCGAGAGGACTAAGTAAGATGGCCGACCAGGCAGGCGCGGCCACAGATGGGCGGGGACGCCCCATCCTGCAAATGACCTTAACCGGCGAATTCCGATTCCTTCAGCCGCAGAGACACGAGGTCCCGGAACTGGACAGATTGTAGGATGGCCGTCTCGGCCGTCACAGGTGGATGCGGCCTCAGACGGGCGGGGGACGCCCATCCTACGATTCGGCCCGCGGAAGTTTCTGCAAATGACCTTAACCGGCGAATTCCGATTCCTTCAGCCGCAGGGACACGAGGTCCCGGAACTGGCTTGTAATCCACAGATCATCCGGCCGCGGCTCGAACAGGCACGGGTAGGACGGGCCGCCTCCTTTGATGCGCAAAATGACTGCCGGCTCTGTCCAGGTATTCCCGTCATCGTCGGAGAAGGCGAGTGACAGTTCCTCCCGAAACCAACTGGCCATCGGAATGCACAACTGCCGGTCCCCGCCGCGGCGAGGGGGCCTTTTCCTGCCCTTCGCGCAGAGCCGGTTCCATACGAGGGCAAGTCTGCCGCTTGACAGCCGGAGAATATTTGGCGGGGCGCTGCTGGAGTCAATCTCCGTAGGCCTGAGTATTCGCCAGGAACGGCCATTATCGAAAGAGAACGCTTCCCAGAAGACATCGAGGTTCGTGCGGATGATCATCCAGACCCGCCCGTCATTCAGCTCAACGATTGTCGGCTCCATCGCGCCATCGTGATGCCCGTGGCCGCCCAGGTCGATCACATTACTAGGTTCCCATGATTTGCCTGCATCGGCAGACACGTAAACGCATATCGCATGGCGACACGGATCAGGCACCAGCCTCTGGACAGGGACAACGATTTCCCCAGTGCTCGTTTCGATGATGTTAATGAGTGCGCCGCAATATCCCTCAAAGACTTTCGTCCGACCGGTCCAGCTCTTCCCTTCGTCTTCGCTGCGAATGGACCATGCATCGAGCCGGACGTCCGGAGCAGCTTCTTTCTTCTTTTGGTTCCACTTCCATTTGTAGGTCGAAAAATCCAGATACACGTAGACGATAACGCCATCGCGGGTTCGGACCAGCACGCCGGAATTGCTCGGCTTTTCCTTGCCAGGCCCCCGGTACATTTTCTGAGGGGCAGACCACGTGGTCCCGCCATCCTCACTGACCTGCGTCGAATTGTCGCCGACGGTCAGCACATTCCCATCTCGAAGCCGTACGAATGGCCCAAACTGTTCCGTGTCCACCAGGACGCATCGCGGATCGGTTATTATCTTTTTGCCTTGCATTTGTCCCTCGCTCAATTCCTGTCAGATTACGCCACTTCCTGTCCGGATGTCTGAGAGGTCATGGTACAGACAAATCACCAGGAACCAAGATCCGCGAAGGAAAGCTGGTCCCATCCTTTGCCGGCAGGAACTGATTTCTATGCGATGCTGCGTGCCGGGGATACGCTCTTTGCCACCGGAACGCGCCGCTTCAAAGAAAGGCCATACTTCAAGGGCTACCTCTGGACTCACTCCGCTGAAGACGGTTCACAGAAGACAGAAACAGCTCTCGATGCACTCCCAGCTTACGAGGGACTCGTCGCCGCTGCGGGCAGGATCTACCTCACGCTTCAGGATAGTCGTCTGCTCTGCCTGGGCACAAAGTGATCTTCTCGATATTGCTGTAACGCTTGCCACGAATCGGCTCTGCGGCCGAGGCGTGTTGCCCACAGACGCTTACGATCAGGAGATCGAGGCCGATGTTTGAGCCAAAGTCTTGCTTCGGCAGTAGCCCCCGACAGTTGAAGGCGAGCATCACAAAACGCCTGACTCTTCGAAAAAGACCTTGAGCCTGGCCATGTCTTCATCGGACAGATCCGGGAGCGGGTCCCGCCGCCATCTCTGGCAGATGCCGGCCAGTTCGAGCATGCCGTGCTGGGCGCCGTCCCCGCCGGCATCAAACTGCGAATACAGGAAGTCAAACATCGGCATATCGTAGTCGCGGATGACCGTTGCGGCCGAGGTGAGATCGTTCTTTTCAATCGCCTCCCAGTACCGGTGTGAAATGTCAGGCTTGAATGTCATGTAAACCGACATGTACCCGTCCACCCCGTAGGGAACCATGTCCATGTGTGTCTGCTTCTGTCCACCGGCAAAGATGGCCCACTTTTCATGGGCGAGTAGGCACGCGGGCCGGATGAACTGAGGCCCGTAATCTTCCTTCATCCCAACGACATTGGGGGCTTCGTCGAGGAGGATCTCCACCACTTCAAGCGCGCCCTTGACGCCCAGCGGCGCAAGGGAGGCGCTCAGGATGAAAACGGGAATGTGTTCCGAGACCGCTTTGAAGTACTCGACCATCATCTTCACGGTTGTGCCCCGATGTGGAGGAAAGACGATCATCGCGTCCGCGCCGGCCTCTTTAACATGCTTCGCAAACGCAATCGTCTTTCCCGTCCACCAGCAGTCCGATGAAGCAATGAACATGGCACGGTTGCCAATATGCGCCGCGGTGAACCTGGTCAGCTCAGCGACCTCTTCGTCGGTCAGAACACAGTAGAGGCTGTCGCCGGGCGTAAACAGAACGGTCTTCGAGCCGGCATCGACAGCGAAATCGAGGAAGTTCCCCAGTCCGTCGTAATCGATGGCACCGTCTTTCAGAAAAGGTGTGCTGATTGAGACCACCGGCCCAGTGACTCGGCTCCTGAAATATGCATTATCCATCGGATCTCCAATCGGTGTGTTTCGAATTCTCCTTTGTCCAATTTTACATTAGCCGTTGGCCGCAACCGAAGAGTTTAAGCCCTTGACATTCACACTTGCACGGCTCCCGCGGAACACGCATGCGGATGACGGTAAAGAGCGGCCAGGTTCTCGTTCGGACAATCGGGGCCGGCGGTATTGGCCGTACCGATGACGAGACCGCCGCCTTCGCCTGCCGCATCAACAATGCGTTCCACGTCACGTTCCACATCGGCAACGGAGCCGTAAGGAAGCACTCTCGCTACCGATAGGCCCGCAAGAAGTATCGGCTTCCGTCCCGATCCAACTCTGAGACTCGCCATGTCTCGAACGTCAAATCCCGTCTCCTCCTGGAATCCCTGGAACCCGCTGATGCCGCAGGCAATCAGGTCATCGACCAGGGGAATGATGTAGCCGTCCGAATGCCAGATGATTTTCGCGCCGATATCGACCAGCGGCTGCAGCGCATGGCGGAGATTCGGGAAGTAAAGGGCGCGCAGGGCTTCAGGAGAAATCATGGGCCCCCTCTGCCCGCAGATATCCTGTCCGGTGAAGAAGAACGGTTGGAGTTTCTTCTGCTTCACCAGCTCTGCGCGGACCAGGTTACCGAGGCGGGCCACTTCCGCTGAGTGCTCGAAGAGTTTCTTCATAGTGTCCGGATAGAGCCCGATGGCGCTAAGATAGCTGCTGTAGCCGAAAACTGAGTACCACGTGAATCGAACGTTGCCGCACGCGGGAAGACAGAAAATGTCGCCGCCGATCTCGTCCTGGGTCTTTTCATAGCCATCGAGAGTGGTCTCTAATTGTCCTTCGAAATCGAAATCCGCCTCGAGCGTAAGAGGGTCCGGCAGTGATTCGACGTAATCGATCACAGCTTCGACAGTGGTGAACTTCTCCGCACCATCGAGAACTTCTGTCGTGTGTTTCCGCCAATCCTCCTGGCTTTCGGGCAGATATATGCCCTGGAAGAGAATATCGAGCTCGAGCTTCCGATATGCCTCGAAGGCCACCGAACGAGGAGCATCCCAGAACCGCCTGCCTGTGACGTATTCGAAGAAGCCGGCACTCACAACCCACCCACCGAACGTGGCCACGCAGTCGGTCTCTTCGAAGCGCAGCGTTCGCAACGCTCTTTCATAACCGTTCATGTCGCTCCTCCCTGATCACGTTTGTCGAATCCGTCGCTCGGGCCGCAGCGGAACGGCTCCGCCCGATTTGAGTTCCCAACAAGGTCATGGTTTCCTCACTTTCGAGTGGATATGATCCGCGGTCTTGCCACTCGGAGAATCCGATGATTGCAGAAGATACCATGACGAGAGACAGCGACGACCCATTCCACCTTTCGCTCAAGCCCGACCTGGCAGAGGCAGAGCAACGTTGGCTGGCGTTCTGGGAGCACGAGCTGATCGACCGGCCGTTGTGCGCGGTCAGAGCGCCCCGAGATGGCGTGGAACGGGTGGGAGGCCCCCCATACATGGCTGGTGCTCATGGCGACTTCCTCCCCGTTGCCGAAAAGGCCCTTGCCGCCGCCGAATCTGTTTACTGGGGAGGGGAGGCCATTCCGAACTATTCGCCGAGCTTCGGGCCGGACATGTACGCCGTCTGGCTTGGCTGCGACATACAGTTCGCGAAAGACGGGATCGGGACGAGTTGGGCGGTGCCTTGTGTGGACAATTTGGAGGACGCGTTGCCCATCCGCCTGGATCCGGACAATACATGGTGGCGCCGCACTCTCGATTTCTGTGCAGTTCTGTCCGAAGTGTTTGAGGGCAAACTGCTCGTCAGCCATCTCGATCTGCACAGTAACATGGACACGCTTTTGGCCATGCGCGGAGGCATGGGCCTCTGCACGGACCTGATGGATACTCCCGAGCTCATCGACCGCGCCATGTTGGATGTGCGGGAGACTTACGCGCCAATTGACCTGGCGCTGCGGGAGGCGGGTGGAATGGAGCGCGCCTGCGGCCGAATACCCGCATACCATCCCAAGCGAACAGGCACCATACAGTGTGATTTTGCGGCGTTAATCGGTCCCGAACATTTCCGGCGCTGGGCTCTCCCCGCGCTGGCTGAGGAAGCCGCTCATCTCGGGTCCTGTTTGATGCATTACGACGGTCCGGAAATGCTCGTCCACTTGGATGATGTCTGCGCCATTCCAGGTCTGGAGTGTATCCAGTGGCAGCCTGGGACGAGGAACAGCCCTTTCATCGGTTGGATGGATCTGCTCAAGCGAATCCAATCCAAGGGCCTCGCCGTCTACGTCCCATGCAATACCGACGACATCAAGACCTACCATCGAGAATTGGATCCACACCTCGTCTTCTACCAATGCTCTGCCCCAACCCAGAAAGCTGCCGAGGACATTCTTAAGTGGCTCGTCCAAAACACGTGACGTGCACTCACTGAGCAGAGATACCCGGCATCGGCCGTAATGAAATGCGGCATGCTGTTGGGCTGAACGGTCGCGCAAACACTTCAGGGCTCCACCACAAATCGCGCCTCCGCTGAGACGTTTGTGCCTGCGTCTGTCAGCCGGATTCGCCAGTTGCCTTTCATGTCGTTCAACGAAAGGTCCACCCGCCCGCGGGCTATGCCATCGACCGTCTCGATGCAGGTGCCATACCAGTCCAGGTCTTCGCCGTTGGGGTTCAGCACCCTCATGGCCAGTACGTGGTGATGGCTTTTCGCCTCGGGGGGACGAAGGCTGGCTGTCACAAAGACGGTTCCTCCGGGCCTGGCCCGGGGTGGCTCGATCCGAAGGTCGATACCGGTGACCTTGTATGGGTAAGCAGCGTAGAGCTGGTTGACCACCTGCTCCTCAGGTCTGAAGCGGAACTTCACCTGGTCGGTCAGTCCAAGATACGATCGTGCCCGGACATCATATAGGTGGCGCGCTTTCGGGATTCGCAGCTCGTAATCCCTGCGCCAGGCGGGCAGGTGTTTGTACCCGCTCGATATTGCGATGTAAGTGAGATCCTTTTCACCGAAGCGGTTGAGGCTGACCCCTTCGCATTCTACGGGCGGCGAGAGCCCGGCCAGGTCCACGATCTTGCCGAACATACGGCGGAACGATGCCGCGCTGCGTCCCCTCATCTCACGGGTCTTGATCTCATCCATCTCAGCTTCATCGCCTACGGCCTCCTTATACCCGACCGGGATATAGTTGAGATAAATGGCCTTGCCCCTTCCAAATTCGTTGACCAGAAACGCGGGCTGCTCCACCCCGTTCAAGGTGTACCGTGCCAGGGATTTCGCGGTGTCAGCAGATACGTCGCCGGGACCGACCGCGTCAAAAGTCAGTGCGAACCCCTCACCGAAGGACTCGCCAAAGTGGACCGGAATCCTCTTCCCCTCCTTGTTCAGCCGCAGTCTCATCCCGTGCTTACCGGTCTGCCGGATCCCGAAAACGTGATCGAGATGGCCGGCGGGCAGTCGCTTTCCATGCTCGTTGCGGAAGCCTGCGTGTACGTCGCCCACAAGCACGCCTCCTTCCCGAACGAACTTCTCCAGGGCCTCCGCCTGCTTCTTAGAGATGCACTGCGTGTGGGGCAGGAAGAGGAGTCGTGGGGTGCCAAACCGGCCGAAGTGCCCTTCTTCGAGCTGGCCGTACGCCGTGGCAAAGTATTGAAAGTTTCGCTCCCGGAGCAGGTTGCCATAGTTATTTCTCAACTGATTGACGAATTCGTCATGGCTCCTGGAGGCAATGGCCTGGGTCTGGATAAAACGCTTGGGGTCTTCTTTCCATTCCTCCAGCTCCGCAATGTAGATGCTTCTCGGATCGTAGTGGATGGCTACCGGGTCATTGTACCGGTGGCCCACGAGCAGACGGTCGATGCCTTTCTGATGGATGAAACGGAATTGGCGAAACATCTCCTTCGGGCCCTCCATGAACCGGTAGTCCGCGTAGTGCATGGGATAGTCCTTCTTCCCGTAGTAAAGGACGGCCGTGTTTCCGGCGAACAGCATGGACCAGGCGGTCCAGCTTTCACGTATTCGGCTGAATTTCTTCTGGTATCCCACCCATATCTGGTTGGTGAAGCTGCCGAAGCTGGCCCACTCGATCAGCTCATGGTTCAACTGGTTGTTGTCCATGTGAGGAGCAACGAGCGAAGCGTCAAGCCCGTTGAAGATGCTGGTGTTACCCATCAGATCTCCCCAGCCCAGGCGGCAGAGCGGATCGACGGCTTTGACCGCTTTAGCCAGCATCCCGATCGCATCCGCCACCTGCCGGTCGATGAAGTGTCGATGGTCGATGATGTGAGGCCACATGGACTCCGGAGGGAAGACTTCCGGGTCCGTGCTCAGAAGCGGGGGAGTAACCTCGTCCCATTCGGCGAAGGAGGTTCCCCATTCTTTATTCAGGCGTCCCAGGTCCGCCCCATAGAGACTCCTGGCATAATCAAGGAAGCTCGCCAGGCAGTACCGACAGCGACACACATTGGTATCCCTTCCGGGAATGAACTGCCGCCGCCAGTGCATGCCGGTCTTGCCCGTCTGTTCCTTGCAATAGAACCACTCGTCCCCCATTCCGCCGCTGAATGGGCCGAAGGTGGCGCCTTCCTTGTATTTCGCGGTGATGCCACGGACCGCGGCTTTGCGCCAGAGAGGGTTGTTGAGGCAGGGGATACGCTCCCAGTCCTTCTTTGGCGGAGGGCCTTCACGCTCCCACTTCTCCTTGAGATCCTCCAGGTTGACGAGCTGAACCACCTGGTCCTCTGGATCATCCTCGCTTTCCCCGGACACCTTGGAGGCATCCATTTCCTTCATCTCTGTCAGTTCTGGTGGCGTCTCGGGCTCCTCCTCATTCGGGTCAATGATCTCGGTGGCCATGGGCAGACCTCCCATCCAGGCCTCCATGGATACATCGCACCAGGCATGGGCAAGGTACTGGTCCAGTACGGCGGAGCCGACGCGGAAGTCATACCCGGTGACCCCGGGCCTCAGGTCGCTGCACGTGGAGTAAGCACCCAGCCGGTACGGATGAACGCGTTCCTTCCTGGGAAACACAAATCCCAGGAGCCGTCGCTCATGGACCAGCCCAAACCGGTCATGAGTTCGGATCTTTAGAATGAGGACCCGGTGGAGGGCGTTATGGAGAGATGCCTGCAGGCGGACCTCCACCTTCTTCTCCTGACTTTCTACCTTCGTCTCCTCTTTGAAAAGCAATCGATGCCAGGGGTCCTCTCCGACAGCTTCGACCCGATCGATCCCGGCCGGATGATCGATCGTGCACGCGATCGTGATCTTGTCGGCGGCGTGGGCGTTGAAGATCAGTTTCTCCGTTCTCTGTTTTCGATCCCCGGTGATCGAAGCAAA
>Ga0207984_1001489_pt1 | contig 11661 bp, 7 predicted proteins | sample ETNtaG_30_FD_185760 | JGI IMG/M metagenome (GOLD analysis project Ga0207984, IMG submission 185760) | Marine microbial and viral communities from oxygen minimum zone, Eastern Pacific Ocean - ETNP201306PF43B (SPAdes) (version 2) | ecosystem: Environmental > Aquatic > Marine > Oceanic ...
GAACCGAAAAGGCTACCGTACTCTGATGGATCGTGTTCTTGAAGTCCTCGATTGCTTGGAACCAATAATGACCGTGTCACAAAACACGAATAGAAACCCATCGAAGAGGGGACAGGGAACGTTTTTTTACTTGACAGGCCGCCTCTATTGGCTGTCGGCGCTTTGGATTGTCGAAGAGCTTCAGAAATCCAAAGCGGTAACAAGGGCGGCAGCGCAACATTCTGCTTGAACCGATTGTGATAGGAGCGGTCAGGCTCTTGTAGCCGTAGTCGCCAGACTTCGGACTGAATCGCCAACCATGCCCGAATTCTTGGCGAATTCGGCTACCAAGCCAGCCGTGCTGAAAAAGACCAAGCACAGTAGTACAAGTCACCGCATTCCAAAATTAGCGTTGCCTGCAGGGCCAATTCTTCTCAGCGCAGTCTGAGAGAAATCTAGTCCCTTCCTCTGGCATCGAGAATCGATTCAGAGAAGAGGATTAAGACGACGAAAGACGATGAGTAAGATTCACGGCTGTGGCTACATTTCCTTTGCCGTCTCGTAGAGCGCCAACAGATTCTCCAGTGGCACATCGTACTGGACCACGTTGTTCGGGGCGATGACCAGGCCGCCGTTCTGCCCGCAGCGCTCGATCCGTTCTCGCACCTCGTTGCGAACGTCTTCCACTGTTCCGAAAGGGAGCGTGTGCTGCGATGAGATGGTTCCCTGCATAGTAATCCTGTCACCCCAACGTTCTTTGACTTCGTAAGGGTCCATACATTCGGGCTGGATGGGATCGAAGATGGTGAAGCCGATCTCGATGAGGTCTTCCATGACTTCCATCAGATTGCCGTCCGTGTGAAAGAAGAAGTTCTTGACGCCGTGCTTCTTCGCTTCTTCCACCAGCACGGCATCTCGCCATTTGAAATGCTCTCGCCAGACGTCGGGCTTCATGAAGAGCCGGGTGTGCATGGCGATGTCGCCCCCGATGTTGAAAGTATCGATGCCCGCCTGCGACACCCGCCGCGTCTGTTCGAGCTTGAATTCGAGCATCCGGTCCAGGAGTTCCGTCACGAACGGCCCGGGACTCGACAGGTGCGCGAGCCAGTTTTCGAGGCCGCACAAATCCCAGGCATTCCGGAAAAAAAGTCGAGACCCCGCTGGCGACGGGATAATTCTCCTTGAGCTTCTTTACCCGCTCCTCGAGACCTTCCCAGCGCTCCGGCTGATCGAGGTCAGGGAATTGGTAGGACTGCAGATTGGATTCATCCGCAAGCGGGCAGTAGACATATTTCATGTAGCGATCATCACTCCCGCCAGTGATGCGGACGCCCCATTCGGATTCCAGTGAGCCGTCATCCTGCGGGATGCCTGTTCCCCATTTGGCGGAAACGGCCTTCTCTCGATATTCGGAGGATGCACCCATGCCGACGCCTTTGAAATCCATGCCGAGCATCTCCGATATGGCGGAGGTATTGTCCGTGCCAAAATGTTCTTTCAACTGTTCCCAGACTTCGGGCCGAAAACTACCGGCCAGCGGGACCCGGTCGGCCTTTTGATGATCGAAGCATCGGAACACACGTTCCCTGGAATTTATGACTGTAATTCTAATTCTGAGTACGGTTCACACACGATAGCTCTCTTGCGACTCTGGATACGACGACCGGGCTGAAACTCACTCCGGCAACTCGTCCAGTGCCACGCCAAGGGCATCAGCAATTCGGTCCAGCGCGTTAAACGTCGCGGTCACCATGGTGGCCTCCAGTATTTCCTCGTCCGTGCACCCGACCTCCCGGAGCCGGTCAATGCCAGCGTCGCCGATCTGGGTGGCATCGCTGGTGACTTGTTCCGCGTATTCGAGCATTGCTTCTGTTTTGTCGGCCAGACCGGCCGAACGCCAGTCCTCCTGAAGCGCAGCAATCGTGGGGTCGTTCACGCCCAGTTGCTTCAGGAAGGCGGCATGGTTAACCGTTCAGTACTTGCAACGGTTGGCCACGGAGACGACTACCGCGATCATTTCCTTGTCCGCTCTGCTCAACGCGCCCTCTCCCAGCAGAACGGCGCCTACCATACCGGCCGTCGCTGAAAGCAGCGGCGGCTGGATGCTCATCGCTCTGAAGATGTTCGGCACCATTCCAAGGTGCTCCTGGAGCATTTCGTAGGTCTGTTGTACATCGCCCGTTGCCTGTTCAGGTCCGATTGTCCGTATTCGAGTTTGGGACATAAGCAGCTCCTTTGTTGAGGGAACGAAATTCAGGACTTCCTGTCAGCTCCAGACCAGTTTATCGCAAGCATCGAAAAATGCGACGACGTTTTCCGGCGGCACTTCCGGCTCGAGTACGTGCGTGGGCGAGAGCATGAGGCCGCCGTTCATGGCATCCAGATTATCCGCCAGTTCTTTCACCACGGTGCGCATGTCTTCGACGGTGCCGAAGGGGAACGTTGTCTGAGTGCCGACGCAGCCATCAAAGGCCAGGCGTTGGCCGAAGCGTTTGCGGATCGCGTAAGGGTCCATGCATTCCGGCTGGACTGGATTGAGGATGGTTACTCCGATCTCGACCAGGTCATCGAGGATGTCCCAGATGTTTCCGTCCGAATGGTACCACACGTGGATATCCGGTTTGATCTCACGTGCTGCCGCGTAGACCTTTGCCCAGCGAGGCTTCATCACTTCCTGCCACAGGCCCGGCTGAAACATCAAAGCGTTCTGGTTGGCCACATCGTCGCCGCTGGCGAGACAGTCGTACCCGGCCCGGGCCGCCGCCACTGCAGAGCGGAGGTTGTTTTCAAAATATCGGTCGAGAATAAATTCGGCGTTTTCACGGCGCAAAAGCAGGTCAACCAGGAAAGGCTCATACCCACGGACCTGCCAGGAATTTTCGTACATGTGCCCCACGAAAATCTGAGTGTGGCGGCCTTGAGCATGGGCCTTTTCGCGGGCCTCGAACATTCGATCGTCCAGCCAGGTTTCGTTGCTGACAAAGGGGTATGCCTCGATGTCCTCGAACCGATCCGTATTGCGGAGAGGGCTGATGTACTCGGTGAAATGATAGAAGCCATGGTTGAGGTGGCCGCACCCGTTGCCATCGATGGTGAAGCCCTCTTTGCCCAGATATTCCTCGTGATAGGCCGAGTAATCCGGGAACTCGAAACCTTCCGGCGGCCGCAGACCCGCGCCTCCACCGGTATCCATTTCGAAGGCAGCACCGGGTTCTTCGCCGAGGAGTTCGGTCAACCGTTTCCGCTGGTGCTCTACAAAGCTGGCCCGGCGAGGGATCCGGTCCACGGGCTCGAAATTCGCGAATGCAAGGAAGCGTTCATGTTCTGTCATGGAATTACTCTCACGGGCGTGAGATCGTCACGGATGGGAATCGGGAATCAGGTGCCGGCTGTGCAAGTTCTGGCCCTCTGCGCGTCGGTCACAGCGAGAGGATAGCAAGAGAGGTTCCCGTGCCAATCTCTCGGTGAAGTTCCCTTGTCCCTTCCCTCGGCTTGCGGAAAGTGAGATTTCCCATCAAGAAGTCCGCAATATTTTCGGCGGACGCCATAGCCAGAGTGCAGCAATTTCAGAGCGCGTGGGTATGTCGATTTGGGCCGCCCGGATTCACAACTCCACTGTTTGAGCGGACCTGACGTGGTATCCGCACTCCTGCCAATACTGGAACCATTGCGCGGCAGCTGGCGGAAATCCATTTGCAATCGGTTCGGCTCAATGAAAAATGCCAGGGAACAGTCAGGAGATTCGCTGTCTCATGTGAGGCATCTGCAGCCCTGCCAGTGTGTCGTAGCCATACGAAGCGCGACATCGTGAAACTCCTTCATTGCCCAAGCCCTCCACAAGAACTTTTGGGATCCTTGAAATGACCAATCGCGAATGCATGCTGGCTATCATGGATGGAAAATCGCCGGACCGGATTCCCTGGATTCCGCGGCTCCTCATCTGGCACAAGGCAAACAAGCTGCGCGGCACACTCCCCGAGCGATACAGGGATTACTCTCTGCGTGACATCGAGCGCGATCTGAACATGGGGAACCCTGCCCGCGATGGGCGCATCTTCACCTCGAAAATGACCGGCGTCGAGGTCGAGACCCGCTCCCTGAATAAAATGGAATCCATCACCGAGTACCGCACCCCTGCCGGAACGTTGACCAGCCTGGCCCGTGGCAGCGAACTGCTCCGATCCAAGGGCATTGGGGACCTGGAAGTCGAGCACATGCTGAAGGGGCCGGACGATTACGACGTGATGGCATACATCATCGAGCACACTGAATATGAAGAAACGTTTGAAAGCTATGCCGCTTACGAGACGGAGGATGTGGCCGAAGACGGTGTGCCGCTGGTGGCGTGCGGCGACTGCCCCTTTCATCACTGGCTGCAGAAACACGTCGGCTATAACAACGGCTACTTCCATCTGAACGACTTTCCGCAGAAGGTCGAAAGACTTCTGGCCCTCATGGAAGACATCGATCGTCGAGTGGTCTGGCCGCTCATGGAGGAATCGCCGGCCAATCTGCTGCTGCACGGCGTGCACTTCGATTCGAACATCACGCCCCCGCCGAAATTCGAGCAATACATCAAGCCCTACTACCAGGATCTCTCGGAGCGGCTGCACCAGCGCGGCAAGAAGCTCTGTATGCACGCGGACGCGGACAGCCGCAAAATCCTTGGGCTGATCCGGGATTCCGGCTTCGATATGGCGGAGACGTTTACGACCGAGCCAATGGTGCCCTGCACCCTGGCCGAGGCGCGGGAAGCCTTCGCCGGACGCGTCATCATCTGGGGCGGCGTCCCGTCAGTGATTCTGGAATCAGCCTATTCAGATGAGTATTTTGAGGATTACATGGACAAGCTCTTCAAGACCATCAGTCCCGGAGATGCTTTCATCCTTGGTGTGGCTGACAACGTCATGCCCGAAGCCAAAATCGAGCGCCTCCGCCGAATATCAGAGATGGTCGAGGAGCGGGGAACGTATCCGGTGCAGTAAAAACGATTCTCTCACTTGGCTCTGACAAGATGAAACCGGTAAGCCGAAAACACTCCAGCGTACACACGCTTCGTCTGTTTCTGGTAAAACCATCCAAGTACGACGATGACGGTTTCGTGATCCGCTACTACCGTGGTGTGCTGCCAAGCAACACGCTCGCCTGCCTCGATTCGCTCACTCGTGACGCGATCTCAGAAGGCCCCCTGAGCCGCCTCCGGGTAAAGATTTCGATTCTGGATGAGTTGGTTCAACGGATTCGGCCAAAGGCTATTGCCGGAAAATGCCGGGCCCACGGCGTAAAGGGCGTTGTCTGCCTGGCCGGGGTACAGACGAACCAGTTTGAGCGCGCAACAGATCTGGCGAAGGAATTCCGTTCCCACGGGCTGGATGTTCTCATCGGCGGCTTCCACGTGAGCGGATCGATTGCACTGTCTTCGGCCGTTCCTCCTGAGATTCAGGAGCTCATCGACTGTGGCGTCACCGTTGTCGCGGGAGAGATTGAGGGACGGTGGCGAGAAATCCTCGAAGCTGCCGCGGCGGGAGAGCTCCAATCTGTGTACAACTTCCTCGGAACCCCGCCGGACATCACTCACGCTCCGGTTCCGACAGTCAGCAAAAGTTATCTCCGGCGCTTCGCCTTCTCCAATTTCGGCACCATCGACTGCAGCCGTGGATGCCCCTTCAATTGCACCTTCTGCACCATCATCAATGTTCAGGGGCGGAAGATGCGCTGCCGGGACGCGGGCAGCATCGCGGAGGCCGTCAGGTCGAATTACCTCAAAAGCCGAATCACTTATTATTTTCTCACTGACGATAACTTCGCCCGCAATCCAGGATGGCGGGCCCTGTTCGAAGCTTTCATCAGTCTTCGGGAGGAGGAAGGCATTAATGTATCGTTCATGATGCAGGTCGATGTCCTTTCTCACCGGATCCCCGGCTTTATCGAAATGGCCAAACGGGCGGGATGCTCCCAGGTATTCATCGGCATGGAGAGCCTGAACCGCGATAATCTCATGGCCGTCGGCAAGCGTCAGAACCGCATTGAAGAATACCGTCACCTCATCGATGCCTGGCGGAGCGCAGAAATCGTCACCTTTGTTGGCTACATCATCGGATTTCCTTTCGACACCCCTGCCTCGGTGCCCGCTGACATCGAATACCTGAAAACAGAGGTGCGGCCCGACGTCGCCTCCTTTTTCATGCTGACGCCCCTGCCCGGATCCAAAGACTACACCGAGCTCGTAGAGAGCGGGGCGCACCTTTCCGATGATTTCAACACCTACGACTCTCTCCACGAAACATTCGACCATCCACATTTGACGGGCGGCGCCTGGACGGAGGCGTTTCAACAGGCATGGGATTCTTTCTACAGCGTGGACCATATGAAGAACATCCTTGAAAGCACAAGCCCCAGCCGCTACTGGGACGTCTTTCTCAAGCTTGTCATCTACAAGGCATCTGTACTCATCGATCGCCAGCATCCCATGGTCAGTGGACTGTTCCGAGTCAAGGGGAGGCGAGACCGCCGGCCGGGAGATGCCCCGCAGCCCTGGTTCCGGCACGCATGCCAGCGAATCCGAGAATGGCGACGATCTGCCCGGCTCTGGTGGCGGTTGGTGATGGAGATGGAAGAGCTCTGGCTGCGAACCCGTAAAAGGAGCGAAGCTGAAGAACGGCTGGTCACCGAACTGGAGCGCATGCGTACTGATATGGAGCACTGGCGCCGCGTGCGTACCCGGGAACTGAGAGACCTCTGCCATCGGGCACAAGCCGAGATGCCGTCCTTCATCGCACGCATAAAGGAACGTCTGCACCTCTATGCGGATAGTCTTACCTATACCCGAGCCCACCTGGAGCAGTACTGGGAGCATTGCCTCGACCAGTGGCGTTCGCGCAAGTTCCACCGCATCCGCCCGGACAAGCTTACCTGGAACTTCATCTGCGAAATGCATCACCTCACCCACTTCGGCGTCGCAGTTTCGTCCGCGCTTCTGAGAGTCGGAAGCTAGTAGGCCGAGACGAGGGCAATTTTACGGATTTGAATGACAATTTTCAGGGGCAAAGCCCCGGCCGTTTGCCTAGCCCAGCCCAACGGGCTGGGTTTTCGGGCAGATCATCCTTAGGGGCAACGCCCCGGTCATTTGCCCCAAGGAATGGCATCCTTACAAATGGTCGGGGCGTTGCCCCTTTTCAAACTTTTGTACCATTCACCCAGCCCGTTGGGCTGGGCTAGGCAAACAGCCCGGGGCTTCGCCCCTGAAATCCGTCAAAACGACTCCGTCTTGGAAGCCAGTGCTTGTGCTATTAGTGATTAGTAGACCTTCAATTCTGATTCTGTGCATCGGAATTCCGAGAGATGACGGCCTTACTTTGGAGTGCTGCGACTTGTCGCAGCTTTGGATCGATTCACGACAGCCTCGTAAATCCAAAGCGGTGACAAGTCACCGCACTCCAAAATTGTGCTCGCGGCTTGGACATCCAATGCACAGAATCATATTGAAGGCCTGCCAGACCCTCCGGCAGTCACGGGCCGAACTCTACTCATCTCTCTTCTCGTCCTAATTTCCTGCTCAGAGTCCTGATTCTCGATGCTGGAGTTGGTGCAAGACATTAAGACGATGAGAATGACGAGGAGAAAGATAGGACTGATACGGCTTTGCCACACAGAACTGCGAACTGCAATTGCCGGTCTGCAATCCCGCGGCCCGCTTTCACGCGATGAGCGAGACCTGCTACTATGGTTCGCGAAGTTTCCAGGTCTTCTTGCGATACTCAAGTGAGCCATGTCATGTCCAGACGGAGCTGCATCTCTCAAGCGGTGGCGCTGATTCTGATCGCGGCCACCATGCCGGCTCTCACCGAGATCGTCGACGATTTTTCCGAGGGAGGGTGGCGTGCATCCAACTCGAAGGCGCCTGCGAAGGTTACTGCAGAAAAGGGGAAACTCATTCTTCAAGATCTTCCTGGCGGGGAAGTCACGTGGGGCTCTTCTGCGGCGAAAGTATTCAGCGTTGTCGATATCAGTTCGACGCGCTACATCATCTTCGATGTCGCGCGCGTGACGGGCAGTTTTGGCGCGAAGCTCGCGGGTGGAAAGGAATGGCCTAAGAAGACGGTCTGCCGGGCTTCCGAGCCGGGGCCGGTCGTGGTGGATATTCTTCGGGCAACCGGCTGGAAGCCCGGTAAAGGCAAGCTCAACGTGATGGTCTATACCCACGGAGACGGCTCGTCCATGGAGCTTCGCAGCATCCGAATTACTGACAAGCTCACGAACGAAGAAGCAGAGAAACTGAAGCAGGCGCCGCAGACGAAGAAGGGTCCCGCTGCTGGCCCGCGGGCAGGTTTGGAGGCACTGGGCGAGCGGCGAGGCATGAAGCCATTCTCTGCCGATCCTGAAGCCGGTGAACGTACGGTCTATATCGATCCCACGACCGGACATCAGGTCTGGCGTATGACGGATCATCCCTCGATAGAGCGGCACGTTTACTACGACATCCTTGCCTGGAACGCGGACGGAAGCCGGCTCTTGTTCTTGTCGCGCAGGGCAGGAGGCAGCACCTGGATGATGGACGCGGACGGGAGCAACATCCGCCCGTTCCCCGCGCTGCCCGATGGCTCGGTACCGACACAGATTCACTGGAGTCCGACGCATCCCGATCTCGTCTACTTTGCACGGCCGGAGGAAAAGTCCTTGCAGGTGATGTCATTCAACATTCAGAAGCGGACGGTCGAAGAGGTGGCCTCAGTGCCGTTCGGCCAAAAGTTCGAAGACGTTGTTTTTTCGGAGCTGCCGCCGCCTCATCCGGACGAGCGCCACTTCCTCTTGCGATGGGGAGGACAGGATCGAAACGAGACGATGCTGGTCGTCGTCGATTCACAGACCGGGAAGCACTGGCGGATGGATACCGGCATCCCGACCCACCGGGTCCGTTTCAGTAAAAAGTCCGACCTCTCAGTATTCGTCAACAGCAACAGCGACCCAGCGAGACCGGGCCAGAAAGCTAGGACCGAATGGATCGTCAATCTCGACGGCACCAAACGCCGGCTGCCAAAAGGTGGGGGGCATCCGGACTGGTCACCTGATGGCTCGTGGCTTTCCGCGTACAGCGACGGCGGCATTGTGCTCGTCTCTCACGACGGCAAGACACGAAAGATGCTGGTAAAGACCCTGGCCGGCGGGCACGGTGGGTTCAGCACCACAGGCCGTTATCACGTGAGCGATTCGCCCGGGTCCGGCACTTATGCCAATCTCGTTTATGTGACCGAACTCGCTACAGGGAGTGTGAGGCCGATCTGTTTCCACGGCTCTTCCTACAGCGGCTGGAGATCCGGCGTTCCCGATCCCGAGGCGACCCATCCCGCACCCATCTGCAGCCCGGACGAGACAAAAATAGTTTACGATTCAGACATGCTCGGCCAGCCGGACGTGTGGGTCGCGATCTGGAAGCTGCCCGGCGTTCCGCAGAATGTTCGGTTTGAGAACGGGGCCCTCTCGTGGCAGCCGCCGAAACTGCACAGCGAAATCGCCGGTTACAACATCTTTCGAAAGCAGAACGACCAGTGGGTGCAGACCGGTGAAAGGGTAAAGGGAACGCGATTGGCCGGCCTCGCTGATGGCGACTACGCGGTCGCATCCATCGAGCACTCGGGACTCGAAAGCAGATACGCCATGGCCGGCTCGAACGCTTTGACCACCGATGCCCTCTCCCCGGCGCGATGTGGCGTTCCGAAAATCATGGAAACAGGCATCACGCACGTGGTATTGCAGTGGCCTTCGTCGTCCGAGCCGGACCTTGACCACTACAACATCTACGCTTCGACCGGCCGGGATGTTGCGCCATCGCAGGCGACACTTGTTGGTTCCCCGAAGGCTGCGAAGTTCGTCGATTGGGGACTGCAGCCCGGCGCCACGTACCACTATCGTGTCACTTCCGTGGACCGGCAGGGGAACGAATCTGTCCCAGGTTCCTCGGCCCAGGCCACCACCACAGCGGTCGCGGCCGCAACAGTGCGCATCGAGCTCGAGGCAGAAAAAGGCAAATGCCAGCCGCCCATGGAGGTAGCGAAAAGCTCCGACGCGTCAGGTGGGGCCTACGTCCATGTGCCTGACGCGTATTCGGACGGGCCTTACGTCATCGGCGGCAAGCTCGAATTCAGTTTCGAAGTGCCCGCAGACGGTGTCTTCGATTTCTGGGGCCGCGCGCTGGGACTGGACGGTGGCAGCAATTCCTTCTTCGTTTCCCTCGATGGTTCCACACCGGCCAACTGGGGCGTGCCAGTGCCGCGCCAGGGCAAACCGCGTTTCACGTGGCAGCGCATCTCGGGCCTCGAAGGAGCGCCCCTGCGCAAAGGCCGACATGTGCTCGTGGTCTCTTCGCGGGAGGACGGCACACGGGTGGACAAGATCGTCATCACCAATGAACCCAACGCGAAGTTTACCGACTGAGCGTGGGCCTATCAGGTAATCATCATGAACCAATGCCATCTCAGTTTTCCCGGGCTCGTCTGCCTGGCGTGTGTGTCTCTCTCCGCTGAAGAGCAGCAGGTAAAACTCGGCCCCGAGCTTGTTGCTCGTTCGGGCGTCAAGCACCTGCCTGCTGCTACCGGCAGCACCGGGCCGATTCTGTCTGTGGATGTGCCCGCCAGAGCCTGGCCAACCGGGCAGGGAACGATCATGATGCGCGTCCGGACCTCGCGGCGTATTGGGAACGTGCCGCCGCAAACACCTGCGCGAAAGACAAACATCATTCTGAGCCCTGCGATTGGTCTGGAGCTCAGTGAATCCACCGATTGCCCGCGCTTTCGTATTTTCTCTCCCGCCATGGCAAAGGCCCGAGGGCCGGTGATTCGAATCAGCTATCTGGATCCGGGGAAGTGGTACCACCTGGCCCTCGCATGGGAAGCGTCCACCGGCAAAGTGAATGTCTACGTCAACGGATGGGCCCAGCAGAAGGTTCAGTTGCGTCCCTGGAAGCCTTCACCGAATGCGGCCGGAAAACTGCAGCTCGGCGGCGTACTCGGGACGGGAAAAGACTCGGCCATCATAGCGGTGAGAGCCGCAGAGATGCATGCCTGGTACATGTCAGAGGCCCAGGTGCGGCGCACATTAGTTGGTCAAACACTGTGTGAAGTGGGCTCAGGTGTTCGCCAGTCCTATGAACATCCCTTCGACCTTTCAGGCTACACGTTGAAGCCGATTTTCGTGCCCGACTTCAGTAAGCCCCTGCCAATCGTCGCGGAGGATGATTTCTTCAAAGACGGCAAAAGGATTGGCCAGCCGAAGCCGGGACAATGGGTTCTGGAAGGTACTGCAAAGGCATTCACCGCCGGCGGGCAGTTGACGATAGACAATCTGCTGACGAGCAGCCCTAACCACGTGGTGCTCTGGCTGCCGCGGGTGTTTCCGGAAAACTTCCTGCTGGAATTCGATATCACCATTGAAAAGGAGGACGAGGGCCTGGCCATCGTCTTCTTCGCCGCCCGCCCGCGGGACGATCCCAAAGGCAGCATCTTCAGAAAAGGGCTTGCACGCCGCGGGGGGCTCTTCAAGAGCTACATCGTGGGCGACGTGAACAGCTACCATGTGAGCTACCTGGCCGCGAGCGGAGGCAGTGCAATGGGAGGCCCCCGCCGTACCGCCAATTGCCGCAAGAACAGCGGCTTCTGGATGGTCGCTTGTGGTGACGATCAGATCCAG
>Ga0207984_1001494_pt1 | contig 11623 bp, 6 predicted proteins | sample ETNtaG_30_FD_185760 | JGI IMG/M metagenome (GOLD analysis project Ga0207984, IMG submission 185760) | Marine microbial and viral communities from oxygen minimum zone, Eastern Pacific Ocean - ETNP201306PF43B (SPAdes) (version 2) | ecosystem: Environmental > Aquatic > Marine > Oceanic ...
TTGAGAATCTCTCGCTGCAGCATGCGGAATGGGATTACCCGCCCGATGATCCGGGCTCGATCCAGGCGGCTTTCAAGGTGCCGGGGGCGGTCGTCTTCGACCGCGCTGAACATTGCGTGCTTTACGGCTGCGAAGTGGCACACGCGGCGCAATATGCGATCGAGATCCGCACGGGAAGCCATGACAACCGGATCGCAGCCTGTTCGCTTCATGAGCTCGGAGCCGGCGGAGTCCGTATCGACCACGAATGGATGAACCGCGTGGACGAAACCAGCACGGCCAGAAAGAAGGCCGGGACGAAGCCGATGGCGGCAACGATCAGTGATTGCCGGATTCATGACGCGGCAAAGATTCATCTCAGCGCCATCGGTATCTGGGTCGGCAACGCGAGCCGCAACCGAATCGTCCACAACGAAATCTTCAATCTCAATTACACCGGCATCTCATGCGGCTGGACCTGGGGTTACGCGAAGGCCGCCACCATGGACAATCGGATCGAGAACAATCACATCCATCACATTAACTGGGATGGCGTTCTCAGCGACAACGGCGGCATCTACACTCTGGGAATTCAGCCGGGCACGACCCTTCGCGGCAATCACATCCATCACATTGGCTGTTATCTTTACGGCGGCTGGGGCATCTACCCCGATGAAGGCAGCAGCGAGCTGCTGATCGAAAACAACGTGGTCCATCACACCCATTACGCCGGCTTCAGCACCCACTACGGCCGGGACAATCTGGTGCGCAACAACATCTTCGCCCTGGCACGCAGCGCCCACGTAGCACCAGGCAAACGGGAAGGCCATCGCACCACCGTTTTCAAAGGGAATCTCGTGTACTGGCACGAGGGCCAGCTCAGCCCGTTCGATTGGGCCACGGAGAACTACCTGTTCAAGGATAATCTTTTCTTCAACGCCAATGGCGACGTCGATTTCGGTACGCCACTGACTGTCCTGCAGGAGCGAGGCCAGTACGCCGGAACAGTTATCGCCGACCCACTCTTTAATGACCCGGAGGCGGGCGACTTCACTTTGCGCGCCGGCTCCCCGGCCTTCTCAGTTGGCTTCAGACCTATCGACGTCACGAAAGCCGGCCCCCGTCCCTTGCGGCAGCGCCCCGATTCCTTCGACGACTGGACGCCGGCCCAAGATGAGCCGCGGCCCATTGTCCGCACGCGAATCGAGACCATCGCGGGGGACACAGTCCGAGTCAGCGTGCAGAATGTCGGCAATGCCCCCGCGTCCGGCCGCCTGCGTCTGGTTGTCGGGCCGGCTGACTCCGTGAAGCGCACTGGGCCTGGCCAGATCACTTTCAAGGGACTCCGGCCAGGTGCAACCAAGACGACCGACATCGGAATCCAAATCTCATCCGACGAGAAACTGGCGACAATCGAGACCATCCCTCATGGCAAGGGGCTGGTGCCCGCTATGCTTCACCTTCCAACTCATATCCCTTCGAGCCCGGCTACCCGGTAAGAACTGAATTCCCGAAGAGTGAAAGTGGCAGAGGAGAATACTTGATGTCCCACAGAGGACCTCAGCACTACGAGCCCTCGGAATGACACACTACATCGCAGCATACGATACCGAATCCGCCAAGTGCCTGGCAGCCACTCGGAAGATTGTGGAGATGCATCGGCGACACGAGATGCCGGGCACATTTTTTGTCACCGGAAAGACGCTGGAGGCAAATCCCACCGAATACCTGGAACTGCTCGACGATCCGCTTTTCGAGGTCAGTTCGCACACCTTGTCGCACAAGATGCTGCGTGACCAACCATGGTGCGGGCCGGCTGCTACAGCCGAGCAGATTCGAACAGAAATCTTCCAGGGAAAAGAATGGGTCGAGAAAGTGTTCGAGCGCGAATGCCCCGGTCTCCGGCCGGGATGCTGTTTCGTCGATGGCCTCAAGGGCGCGCCGGACGTGATCGGACAGGTTGTGGAAGCCGGCTTTCTCTACGTCAGCAGCCAGGCATGGGGGAAAGACTATTCGCTGCCCGCGCCGCTCAATCAGCCCTTCACGTACGAACAAGACGGGTTCCCCGACCTCTGGGAACTACCCGCCCACGGCTGGCACGAGAATCTTCTGAAGGACAACAATCGATGGGGTCCTCTACGATTGACGTTGTGGCCGTCGGAATGGCCGGAAGCGATTCCGGACGGTTTCATCGAAACGCCAGAGGAAGAAGTAGCCGTCCATCGCGTCTTTCTGGACAGAGCTGTGCGGGAAGATCTGACCTTCGTTTCCCTCATCTGGCATCCCTGGTCCCTCGACGCTTTCGACCCCGAGATGCGGATGCTGGATAAGGTCTTCAGCCACGTGCAAGACCTGCAACTCGAACCGTGCACCTACGAGGAACTGTTCCGAAAAGTCTCACGGTGAACAGCCTGACCGTTCTCTGCGTATACTTGGGGTCTGCGTCGCATTGCCTCGTCACAGGCTATTTCGTGTTACGGCTTCTCCGTTAATATGATTCTGATCGCGCGTCCGTTCCTGTGTTCATTGAGCATTACTTGAAAGCGAAAGCTCCCACACAAAAGGCCTCAGGCACTCCCGTGCACTATGCGAAACTCCCTAATGGAGATTTTCGTACTTTGCTCCTCCTATGTGTCGCGGCAATCACAGCAGGCATTGTCGGCGAGGGGCAGACAGTGCGGGCGCAGCAGAAGACCAATCGCTACATGTGGGTCTGGACGATCGAGCCGGTCACGGAGGTGGAAGTTCAGAAGGAGTTTTTCCAGTTCTGCAGAGCGAAGGGCGTCAATGGCGTTTACTTGACTACTGGTCCGGTCGTCCGTTCGAAGAAGCCACTCGACGGAGAGGTCAGACTTTTTCTGCGACGGGCACACAGCCACGGGCTGAAGGTGTTTGCTTTGAGCGGCGACCCGCACTTCTCACTGGCCAGCCACCACGCTGGTGTGCTCAAACGTCTCGAGTGGGCTCTGGCGATGGGTGGGAAAGACGCGGCATCGCACTTCGATGGCGTCGAGTTTGACATCGAGCCCCATGTCCTGAAAGAGTTCGCCGCCAAGCGGGAACGCATTCTCCGTGAGCATCTCGATTTGGTGATGAGTCTGCGCAATCGCGTTCGTGGGGCAAGGAAGGGCTTTGTTCTTGGCTTTTCCGTTCCGTTCTGGTTCGACACTCAGTCCCCACAGAAGAGCCTGGTTACCTGGCGCGCAGAGCGGCTGCCGGTCACGTTCCACATGTTGAAGATTCTTAATGGCCTGGCCGCCGGACAAGGCCGCATAGCCATTGCCGCATACCGTGACAAAGCCCACGGCTCGAATGGTTCCATTCGTCACTCACGCGACGAAATCGAGTTCGCGGCCAGCCACGCCGGGAACGTGCGTGTCGTCATCGGCCAGGAGACCAAAGACGTAAGAGGCGAACCGAAGATAACGTTCTGGCAAGAGGGTGAAAAAGAACTGGAAAGTAAGATCGCTGCCATCGTGGAAGCCTTCAACAATCAATCTGTATTCGGAGGCGTGGCAATCCACCACTATAAAACCTACCGTGCTCTGAAGCCGTAAACGGTGGGTCGAGTGGAATGATGGATGCTGCCGTCGGGCGAATGATTAACGCGTGCTCATTCGCCGGCATTTCTGCCAATCGCCTGCGCGAGAAATAGCGCAGAGCTTTACGCGTACCCGATTGCCATCCGTTGGTAGCTACAAATGAGCAAGTCATCCATCGCTCTTTATCTCTCACTCTTCCTTCTTTCGCTCCCTCTCCACGGGCAGAACCCTCTCGATGGCGATGCTGACGAAGACATCGAAGAAATCATCGATGAGACTGAGCCGCAGATTCTGTTTTATCTGCCCCTCGATGGTGATTCCGTCGGCCGGACACCAGATTTCAGAATCAGATCGATAGCCAGAGACTACGACGAAGAATTGCCCGTCGAGTATGGCGAAGGGCTCGTGGGCAGAGCTGCGATGTGTTATGGATGGCGTCACTTTCTTTATCCAGCAGACGACATTCTGGATCGGAAGAAGGGAAGCCTGTTCTTCTGGTTCAGATGGTATCCACATGTGAAGGAGACACCCCGTGACGCAGCCTTCGTCAACGGCGCTATCGCCCTCCCGTAATCGGGAATGCTCAACTCGCAAGACGGCCAGTGGCACAACTTCGTCATCACGTGGAACGCGAAAAAGAAACGCAAGCACATCTATCGCGATGGGAAGCTCGTGGCGGAAGCGGCCATGCCCGGCCCATTCACATCTCAACTGGTGAAGCTCGGATGGAAATGCCGAGGGATGCTGGACGAGGTCTACATCTTCGACGCCCCCCTCGAAGAAGAGGCTATCCGCGAGGCAATCAAACGGACGCGCACGAAGAACATCTCCTGGCCGGATGCGATGGAGTTAGCGGCGAAGGAATCTCGTTATCCGGTTGTGCTGAAAACTGCGGATGAAAAAAGACCTCGCCTGCCGAGTACCATCCGATGGGATCTGAAACAAGTGGACAAAACTGAATCCAGCATTCGTTTCGACCTCTCAGGCTACTGGCGCGTTCAGCCGTTTGGAACGCAAGTCTCGCGTCCCAATCTCGGATTCGAGGGCAACGAAAAATCCACCAGAGTCGTTTCACTGTTTCCAAAGCCTTCCGGATGGGCCTATGCAAAATTCCCCGGCTCGTGGAGGCCAACAGGTCCGAGCCGACGGGGAGGCATTGTGAATTCCCGGATGAAGCCGCTCAGCAGGTGGCAGGATATCGATATCTCTTTCTATCCCGCTGCATGGCTGGAAAGGGAGTTTGGACTGAAGGACATCGGTACCGACAGAGGCATCTTTCTCGTCATCAACGGTGTGCATGACGCTTGTGATATCTATGTGAACGACGCTTTCATTGGCTCTGTAGTGCCGTGGCAGGTCAGGGAGTTCAACATTACGCACGCGGTCAATCCCGGCGGCGACAACCGCATCCTCATAATGGCCGGGAGGCCCTATGCCCGCACGAGCCTGAAGAAAAGGGATGGGGAAACAGTCCTGCTGCCTTCCGGGATGTGCCTCCCTGTTCACCTTGATATCCGGAGCACGAAGGACATCTCGTTCCACGATGTCATCCCCATTCCCCTTTTCAGAAAAAGGAGACTCGACATCGAATTCCGGGCGGAGAATCCATTGAAGGCTGAACGGCATTTCATGGCAACCTGCAGGATCACCGACACCCGCTCGAAGAGGGTCATCGAATTGCCACCAGCCGCATTCGCCCTGGACGGGAAGGCACGCGAAACGAAGACTCTCAGCTTCAACTGGGAGCAGCCCATTCTCTGGTTTCCTGACGACCCACATCTCCTCGACCTTTCGCTTGTTGTTCATGCCGGTGATGAACTGATCGACGAGACGTTTCCTTTACGATTCGGCTTCCGTGAAGTGTGGGCGGAGAAGGGCGATTTCTGGATGAACGGTGTGCCGTTCAGGATGCAGGGCCAATGCCACAGTTTTCCGGGTGAGTCCCACAACCGAGCCTTGGACACCATTCGTCGGCTTGGCCTTCTTGGGTTTCGATCATCGATTGCTTACTTCCTTGGCCGCGACTCCATGCCTCAAGCTGCGACGGAGGCAACGCTGAAGGCTGCCGACGAAAAAGGCTTCCTCTTCAACTTCAAACTCTACGCCGGCGGAGGCACGGCGAAAGGTGCGCTTCGGGCCAGGCGTGACTACTTCCGCCAGCTTCGCTCGCATCCGTCCGTGGTGTGCTACACACGTCTCCAGTACGGCTACCACGGCCCGGCACATGGGAGCCCAATCAGCCTTGGCAGACAGGTTGAAGAGAAGGAAAAGGAATTGCCGGGATACAAATCGAATCAGGCTCTGGTCGACCTCTGCCACGAGCTGAATCCCGGCTGCCTGGTGGCCTACTACCAGCAGGGGGTTGTCGGTGATTACCGGTCCTACATGCAGTACCTCGGTTACGGCACACCGATCCAGACCCGTGAAGAGTGGCCTCGCTACTGGGCAGAGCAGCGACCGGCGCCTTTCTTTGGTGCGGAGCTTGATATTTGCAGCAATCTCTACATCTGGAGGTGGCAGAAAGGATTTCGTGCCGGCAGCGTGGCTTTCGCTCAGGGAGTTCCCCCTCTCTCGACCGAACATGCGGCTCGCTACTTCGGGCCTGAGGCATACGGAAGAGAAACTCCTGAATCCGTCAAAGCGATCCAGGCCCACGCTGACAAGGAAGCTGAATATGATCTGCTCAAATCTCCCAATGCCGTTGCTCTTAAAGCGTTCATGATCGAGCACACAACGAGGGCATGGCGCACTTACGGCATTTCATACCTCATTCACGACGACACAAAGATCACCTACCGGCCGGACCTGAAGCTGAATGCGTCCGACCTCGCATACCAGAAGAACAACGCCCGCTTCCTCGCCTACACCGGCGGCCCCAAAGAAGACTTCGTACGAAAAGACCACTCCTTCACCAGCGGCGAGAACGTGCAGAAGCAGATCATTCTGATCAGCGGCAAGTTTCATCCGGTCGTTGCAAGGGTTCAGTGGCGTCTTCTGGACAAACAGACTGGCGAGGAGATGCGACGCCAGGTTGATGAGCTCAAAGTGAAGGCCGGGGTCATCTTCAAACATCCGATCGTCTTCGAGGCTCCTGCTGTCAAAGCAAAAACCCGTTACACACTGTCGATGGACGTGCAACAGGAGGGAGAAACCAGCGGGGATGAATTCGACATCGAGGTATTCCCAGTGCCTCAGAAACCGTCAATCCGCAAAACCAGAATCCTCGTCATCGACGAAGAGGGCGACACTCTCAAAATGCTTCGGCACGCCGGCCTGAAGGCCGAGAGAATCGTTCTGTCCGCGGGCTCTGGCAGTCTGAAGAAACTGTCGGTGGCAGACCTTCTGATCATCGGCCGCAAGAGCTATCCGAAAGATGCGAGCACGGTGAATGCGCTCTTCAAGGTAGTGGAGAGCGGCCTGAACATTCTCTGCTTCGAGCAGACCGAGAGAGAAGTCTTCGGACTTAAGAACGACGACCCGAACACTCGTCACGCTTTCATCTCCGCCTCCGATCATCCCGTCGTCCGCGGGCTGGGCGACGAAGACCTCAGGAACTGGCGCGGTGCAAGCAACATCCTCGAGCCCTATCCAGACTATCGCAAGGGCATCAAGTATGGGCTGCTCGAGCACAAGAGGGGGCGCGGCTTTTTCGGGCAGAATGAATTTGCCCATTGGAGCAGCAACGGAACCGTCGCGTCCTTTCATTTCGAGAAGCCACAAACCGGGCCTTTTAAGACAATCATCAGCAGCGGCTTCGACATGCTCTATTCGCCACTCGTCGAGTTGCGTCCGGGCAAAGGCAAAATCCTGCTCTGCCAACTGGACGTCACGAACAGGTACGGCATCGATCCGGTGGCGACTCGTATAACACACAGGTTGCTCGAGCATGGGGCAAAAAGGAGAGGTCGAGCAGGTCACACGGTCGCGTGGTGGGGCAGCCCTTACTGGGGAGAAGTTTTGGGTGAGCTCAAGGCACAGCAGGCAGAGCTGAAGAGCCTGAGAGATTTGAAAGACGTGGAGGTGGCATTTCTGGGCATCGATAGTTTTGCGGCAAGGAAGATCGAGAAGAAGGAAACCGCAGACCAGAAGGCGGAGAAAGAGGCGCCCCTGAAGATTGACCTTCTGAAGCAGGGAATAGGCGAGGAGGAAGAGGAGGACGAAGAGTTTATCGAAGATGTTGAGGAATCCGCTGCGAACGCCGCATCATTGCCGAAGGAAGTTCAGGCGCGGCTCGATCAACTGAATTCGAATCAGGCAGGGCTGGGAGCCTTCCTCGAGCGCGGGGGAACTCTGGTTGTTCCATTCGTGAAATCTGCTGATTACGTGAAATGGCTCCCCTTCAAAATTACAGTCGAGAAAAGAGTCGTTCACAATGGCAGCGGGCAGGGCATTCCAGTGTTGTCGGGTGCCTCGGCCTCTGACTTTTTTTTCAGAGAAGCCATCGAACTGCCGGTGATCACAGAACTGCCGCCCGGCTCCGCCTTGCAGGATGTCGGATTAATTGGCGCTGTCCCTGTCGGAAAAGGCCAAGTGGTCTTCTGCCAGATCTATCCTGAGCTCTTCTCAGAACCGTGGCAGAGAGTAAAGGCCCTGCGGATGCTCTCGACCTTGCTTACTAACATCGGCGTTGGGTCGGAGTATTTCGAGGCTGCCGCCGGCGAAGGACTGTCCAGTCTTTTCTATTCAGCGCCGGCTCTGGACTTCAATCCTGATCAGCACCGGTCCTGGTAGCCGTCATGCGCCGGTACCTCTAATGCGTTCCAGTGCTTGATTCAGATCAGCAATGAGATCTTCTGCGTCCTCGATTCCCACGGCCATCCGGATCAGATTCTGTTTGATGCCGACCTCCTCTAATTGCTCGGCGGTGAGCTCAAAAAATGACATCAGGGCCGGCTGCTCGATCAGGCTTTCGACCCCACCAAGGCTGGGTGCGATGTAGGGGATTTGAGTCGCGTCAACGAACCGGGTGCCGTCCTCGATTGTTCCGTCAATCTCAAAACTGACGACGCTTCCAAAGCCGCGCATCTGTTCGGTGGCAATTTCATGATCGGGATGGCTCGGCAGGCCGGGATAATAGGTGCGCACGACCTTGGGGTGCGATTCGAGGAATTCCGCAATCTTCTGCCCGTTTTCATTTTGCTGCTTCATGCGCAATGCAAAGGTCTTCAGGCCGCGTGCCAGCAGGTAACAGCTCATCGGGTCGGCGACCGCGCCCAGCATGCTTTGAAGATCTTTAATGATGCCTACGATGCCGTGTCGGCCGACGACGCATCCGGCCATCAGGTCGTTGTGGCCGCCGAGGTACTTGGTCGCTGAATGGATCACGATATCGACGCCGAAATCCAGGGGCTGCTGGTTGTAGGGCGTCGCAAAAGTGGAATCGATGACGGTCTTGATCCGGTTTCTTTTGGCCAGGGCGACGACCTTTTCCAGGTCAATGACATTCATGTAAGGATTGGTCGGCGATTCGGTGAAGATGATCGAGGTCTCCGGCCGGATGGCAGACTCGATGGCCTCGGCGTTCGGCGCGACCAGTTCGTATTCGATCTCAAACTTGCCAAGCAGTTCATTCGCGAACTGCCGCGTCTTCCGATAACAATCGTTGGTAAATATGATGTGCGAATCTTTCTGCACTAACGCAAGGAGCGTTGTGGTGGCCGCTGACATCCCACTCGAAAAGAGCAGCGCGGCCTGGCCGTTATCAAGCGCTGCGATTTTGGCTTCGGCCGCGTTGCGGGTCGGGTTCCCGTAACGGCCGTACTCCTCGATCCGTTCATCACGACCCTCCATAAAAGCGACGAGGGATTCTGTCTCCGGAAATGTAAAGGTGGAACTGAAGACCACCGGAGTCGTTACCGAATGCTCGGGCTTTTCTCGGGCTTCTCCTGCATGCACGGAACGGGTGGACATGCCCTTAAGCGGGCCGCTTTCATTCGAGCTCATGTGCGTCCTATCCCTGTTTCTGTGTTCGTGCGTCAATAGCTTCGAGGATCCTGTCGATATCCGGAGGCAGCTCGATGGGGGGATTTGAGTGCCGCGAATCAACTCCGTCGAGAGTGCCTTCATGGTAGCCGACTTTGAATTCGGAGAATTTCAATCCGTGAGCGGTGGAGATAACAACCACCCGCTCGTCCGAACCTATCGTGTCCTCTTCCTTCAGCTTCAGCAGGACAGCCAGCGCGACGCCGGTATGCGGGCAGTTAAACATGCCACACCGGTCGGCCAGCGCGGCTGCGTTTGCCAGCTCATCTTCGGTCGCCTGTTCAACGATGCCGTTGAATTTTTTAAGTGTGCGAACAGCCTTTTCCAGGCTGACCGGGTTTCCGATCTGGATGGCGCTCGCCAGGGTCTTTTCCGCCTGGACCGGATCAAATCTCTCCCAGCCACTTTTGTAAGCCTGGTAGAGTGGGTTCGCCTTTGCTGCCTGGGCCACGATGATACGGGGCCGGCGTGTGATAACGCCAAGGTCGAACATCATGTCGAAACCTTTCCCCAGTGCGGAAACATTACCCAAGTTGCCACCGGGGATGATGATTGTGTCCGGCACTTCCCAATCGAACTGCTGTACTATCTCGATGGAGATGGTCTTCTGGCCTTCGATGCGCAGGGAGTTCATCGAGTTTGCCAGGTAAATCGTGTTGTCCTCGGTGAGTTGCCTGACCAACTCCATACAGCCATCGAAATCCGTATCGAGTGCAAGAACGTGCGCACCATTCGATACGGGCTGGATGAGCTGCGCGAGTGAAACCTTATTGCGGGGCAGAAAAACAACGGCAGGGATGCCGGCCGTAGCCGCATAGGCCGCGAGGGCAGCCGAAGTATCACCGGTCGACGCACAGGCGACAGCTTTAATAGGCGCGCCCCTGGACATCATCTGTTTAACCTGGGAGACCAGCACGGTCATCCCGAGATCCTTGAACGAGCCGGTGTGGCTGTTGCCACATTGTTTGACCCAGAGGTCATTGATGCCGATCACCTTGCCGAAGCGCTCGGTCCAAAACAGGTTGGTCGAGCCCTCGTACATGGAAACGATATTGTCATTATCAATCTGGGGAAGCACCCATTCCTTTTTGCCCCAGATAGATGAACCGTAGGGCCAATCAGCGGTTTTGTATCGTTCGCCAAAAAGGCGGGCCCAGTGAATGGGCGAAATCTGTCGGAGCGCATCGAGATCGTGAGTGACCTCAAGCAGATTGCCGCACGATTTACAGCGGTAAACGACTTCTTCCAGTTCGTAAGTCTTGCCGCATTCCTCTGAGATGCAGCGAAACCAGGCTCTGTATTCCACAGCAGTCTTCCTTGTTGAATTCCAGTAATGGGCTCTGCCACAAGGCCGGCGGATTATAGCAGCGGAATAGGCAATAAGTAATGAGTTGGGTGATTCCTGTCGATACAGCCTGCCCTGGGAGGCGCCGGCCTCTCGCCTGTTGCGAGTGCATTGGTGACCAGTCTCACGGTCGTCCCCACAGACAATCCAACTGGACTTTTAGGCCAGCCAGAGGCTGCGAATCCACCGAGATGCACGTCTCCTGTGCTGCAGCTCTGATGTTATTGCGGCCACAGATTCCGCAGACCCAGCCGCGCCATATCTGAAAAGTACTCCGGATACGTCTTTGCCGTGCAGCCGGGATCAAGAATCCCCACCCCCGGGATGCGAATGCCGGCCAGGGCCAGGCTCATGGCCATCCGGTGATCATCGTAGGTTTCGATTTCGACGCCGTGAAGCTCGCCTGGCTCGATGGAAAGGTAATCCTCTCCCTCCTCGATTCTCGCGCCGAGTTTTGAGATTTCTGTCGCAAGCGCAGAGATGCGGTCTGTCTCCTTGATGCGCAGATTGCCGATGTTGGTGATGGTTGTTCTGCCTTCTGCGAATAGCGCGATGGTCGCCAGCGTCTGCGCAGTATCGGGCATGTCGCCGAGGTCGAACTCGCCGCCCTTAAGGTCGCATCCGGTTACCCGGATGCCATCATCGTCTTCCTCCAGATCGCAGCCCATCTGGGCCAAGACGTCGACGAAACCGACATCGCCCTGAGCTGACCCACGGGTAAGTCCGCGCACCTTGACGCTGCCTCCTGAAACTGCTGCCGCGCCCCAGAAATAAC
>Ga0207984_1001496_pt1 | contig 11622 bp, 9 predicted proteins | sample ETNtaG_30_FD_185760 | JGI IMG/M metagenome (GOLD analysis project Ga0207984, IMG submission 185760) | Marine microbial and viral communities from oxygen minimum zone, Eastern Pacific Ocean - ETNP201306PF43B (SPAdes) (version 2) | ecosystem: Environmental > Aquatic > Marine > Oceanic ...
GATGACCCCCCTGAATTATGAATTTCAATGTACCTAGCACCAGCACTATCATTTGGGTCTGCTATCTCTGTTATAATTATATCAGCCAATCCAAAACTTAACGTAAAGATAATAACTAGTATTGCCTTTACACTGCAGTTTAGAAATCCTCGTCTTAAAATGAGTTGCATTTAATGTTGGCCTCAGTATTGGACATGTTAATATTTTTTATCTAAAAGGTCAACTCTTTTTATCTACTCTGGAACAACCCCTTCCGCAAACCGCTCTTCGAATTCACTCAAGTAAAGGTCGACTATATCCGGATGATATGAGATAATTGTATTTTCGTCATTATAGCTGAAACCGTTGGTGGACCAGTTGCACGATCCTGTGATAACTAACGGATCACTGTCTTCGTAACCAGCGTCTACGAGCAGGTATTTGTGGTGTAGGAATTTCTCGGCTCCCGCTGAATCTGTAACGGCATCTACCAGTACCTCAACCTGATTTCCCCAATCCAGCATCTTGTGAATCTCACTGTACTGTGAACCGGCTTGTGTCTCGTCAAAGACCCCCTGGATTGTCAAGCCGGGAACGTCCTCCAGTTGAGCTTCCATGGCATCTGAAATATCGTCATCAGTGAAAGAGAAGATGCAGAACGATATGGAGTAATCTGCAGTTGCGATGGCTGATAAAATGCTTTCCTTTGTCCCATCACTGGGGGACATGTACAATTCTAGTGTGTAGCCGTCCAGTTCGAAGGTGTGAAGGTGATTATCCTCCTTCCCGGTGTGAAAACGTGAGGCTTCAGGATTGGGAATTGCCGAGGTGGAACCCCACATCTCCTGAAACTCGGCGGTGTAAGCTACGGCGGCATCCTCACTCCTAAAGAGTATAGCATTATTAGCATTCCCAAAGGTGCCGTTCTCCGTGGCGTTGTAGGAACCAGTCCAGACCCACTCGGCATCAAAAACAGCAAATTTATTGTGCATGTCCTTGTAGATATAAACGCTCCCGGCTGAATCAGAAAGGACCGGTACACTGGCGTCTAACAATTCCTGAACCTCGGGGAGATAGGCATCATCGGTGATAAGTCTTACCTGTGTTCCGCTGTTGTGTGCAGCCAGAATGGCGCCAATAATGGTATCGCTGTCGATTTCATAGAAGCAGAGGTCCACGGTTTGCTCGGCGGATAGAATCTGTTCGGCCAGCTTGAGGTCTAGTCGGTCGCCGCCACCTTCACCGGCTGTCTTGTTGAAGAATACAAACCATTCGGCTTCTTCTTCACCTGTTGAAAGGAGGAGCAGATCGCATTGTGATATAAAAAATAGTGTGCTGACAATCGCCAGAAGAAATATCAGACGGTTTACGCCGACTAAAATTTTACTCATGCAATCGTAGATATGACTTATAGCCCATGCAGACAGATGCCACAAGAAGATAGCGAACGAAGAGATTACTCATGGGGAAAGGGACAAACTTCAGCTTGAGTTTAGCGATGCAGATATTAAAATTGTGTATAAGCAACAGCCCAATTATTCGCTTCCATGAGAACTGTTTAGTAGACACGAAATCTACTCCTGTAAACGGCGCCAGCTCAGGGAACTCCTTAAGAATGATAGGTAGGTTCTTTTCCCCGAATTCCTGATAATTATCAAGAGCCTCATCCAGTGTCTTCAGCTTGTGCATCTTAACTTCAGTTTCAGGCGCATAAAAAAGGTTATCCGGATAGTTCCTCCAAAGACGGTAGGCGTATTCGAGGTCAATGCCGTATCCCGGCAAATTTTCATTGAACAGTCCTGTCTTTTCCACGGCTTCTTTCCTGATTGAAGTGCAAGTCATGATGAAATACCTGAACGGCAGCGGTTTACCTTCGGGAACCAGCTTTGCTCCCCGCTTGCCTTCAAAGAGATATCGGTGGTACTTATCCTTCAAATCTGTAGAGTGTGGAAGGAGGTTGGAGAGAACTCCAACGGTTTGGTTGTCATCGTAGCGGTTGACATGTTTAGAAACGAAATCCGTTGGCACTTCAATGTCGCAGTCCGTGAAAATTAGCAAGTCTCCTGTAGCGGCTTTTACTCCTGAGTTACGGGTGGCCGTTCTCCCACGATTTTCTTCGTGACGAATCACTTGGCATTTTCCCCGCCATTCCGGATTCTCTAAAAGCTCAAATGTTCCGTCTGTGGAGGCGTCGTCCACCAGGATGATCTCCAGCTGTTCGGCGGGATAGTCCTGATTCAGCAGCGGCGGAACCGTAACGGGGAGGATGTCAGCTCCGTTGTAGATGGAGACGATGACAGAGACCTTCATTCTTCGCCTTTTAAAATGAGTTCGAACTGCCGCACGTTCTTCTCCCATGTAAACTGCTGCACGGCGTTTCGACCTGCTTCAGCCAGTTGAATGCGCAGTGCATCGTTATCCAGAAGTGTGCATATTGTTTCAGTCAATGCTTTCACATCACCTATGGGTTTCAGGAAACCTGTCTCACCGTCGGTGATGAATTCTTGTACACCTTCATTGGCCGCTGCCACAACAGCGCAGCCGCACGCCATCGCTTCCATTGGTGGAAGTCCCCAACCTTCCTGGTGGCTGGTGTGCAGGAAGACAGATGTAGAATTGTATATTTTCTTCAATTGAGAAGCATCTGGTCGAATTCTTAACTCTATCCAGTCAGGTATGGTTACAGACGGTTTCCGGGCAGCAAAGATGACAGCTTTCAGCTCGGGATGAGTCTCCTTTACACTTTGTAAAATCTTGATCCCTTCATTGCCTCCTTTTATAGGAAGTCTATGATAGAGCATTGTGATTCGTGGTGATCGAGATTCGATAGGATTTTCAGTTGAAAACTCTGCGGGATCGAGTGCTATGGGGACTGGACCGTAAGCTGTTTCACCCATTTCCACTGCTGCTTTCTTCAGCCAGTTGGCGATAACTATTTTTTTCAACGGAAGCGTCCAAGTGCTTTTAATAAGTTCAGCATTCCCGAGGTACGTCTCAAGATTCTGTATGTAGTAAAACTTCTCACCTTTTTCACGTGGCATTTCGTCAACCCAAAAGGCAGTCTGCCAAGCGGTGGCCATAAGCACATCACCGTCGGGAATAAAATTTGGATCGGGGGCAGGGATTATTAAATGTTCTACACCGACGGGCGTTTCGTAATACGGCTGATCTTCTACACCGTGCCAACGGTCTCGGATGCGGATGGCTCCGGCTTTAATCAGATGGCGAAGGCGATACCCTTCACTTTTTGGGGAGATGATTGTTACTTCATGTCCAAGCTTTTGAAGTTCACTGGCGTAGCGGTAGATGATTTTCACTCCGCCCACTGGAATCTTGATCAGGCAGGGGAGGAGAAAGCTGATTTTCATTACGGAAGAGGTTGTTGAAGAATTTTGGCGTAACTGTCTGCTGTTTTTTGAGCAGTCTGTTCCCAAAGGAAGTTATCCAAAACATGTTTTGCTAATTTGTCGTCAACCGGTTTACTCAGCGCTTCCTGAATCCCAGCAGAGATGGCAGTTTCGGAATAGGGATCAACATACGTGGCGTAATCTCCGAAGTAGTCTTTGGTTCCGCCGTGAGGAGTTATTACGATCTTAGCGCCTGCCAAAGCGGCTTCCAATGCTGCAATGCCAGGCGTCTCAAACTTGGACGGCAGTGCAAACAGCTCACACGCGGCATAGGCCGAAGCCAAAAGCGGATCGTCATGATCAAGACCGTCAATGATGGTGATATTGGGGTTCTTCTTAGCCTCAGCGAGACACTCTTCAGCTTCTTCCGAAGGGTGGACTTGGCCTATGATGACAGCTGGCCGATCACATGATTTTAATGAACGGATGAAGGATAGGACATTTTTTCTGTCAGGTCCTATATGCCCCACATTCAGGATGAAATCCCGAATTCCATATCGTTCAACAAAGAGATCAGGAGTAGCATCAGCGAATCGCGATTCCACCCCGTTGGGGATTACCGTGATTTTTTCATCAGGAATTCCAAAACTGTCTCGGATCAGTTTAGCTTCCTCAGACGTGTTTGGAACTATGTGTGTTGCCCAGCTGCAGATGTCGTTCACGATGCTGGATACCGACATAAATCCGCGTATTGCCTGACCGGCAGCTTTGGTTAATGTGACCGCCTTACGTACAGTCCCGGCAGATCGGCGTGTGAAATAAATTGGGCTCACTACAAACGGCACACCTTGTTCATTCAAATATCCCGCCAAATCGTACATGCCGTGATTGGAGCCGAAAAGATGAAAAAGGTCACTGTTAAGGATTTCATCCCTAGAGCCCCAAACATCCAAAAGGCGAACTGAAATTCCCATCTTCTCCAAATGTTTTTTTGTTTGGAGGATTTGTGTTTTCGGGCCTCCATGCCGGAGCATGACGGTGTGGTAGCTAGCGAGTGTTACGTCCATGGATTGAGTTTGGAACGAATATGATCGATACTGTTTGTTACCACTTTTCGGTTGATTCGGTTTCGGATGGACATTGGGGTAGAAGCCGGTACTGATATTGGCTTCAGCCAGTTGAGATCATCAAGAGCAGTCTCATCGGACATGGGGGTTACAGCCTCACTTCCATCTCTGTTTTTCACCAAAAGTCGAGATCGATTCTCAATTCCACTACTTTTTATAATCAGCTTTCCTGACGAGATATCAGCACTCCATTTAATACTATTCCGAATTTTCCACCATTCAGCATAATCGCTTAATGTAACGTTGGTGATCTCTTTTTCTTGAATCTGTTTCATGAACCAATTTAGCACATCAAGATTGGCTGAGGAAGGATGATCGTAGATAAATATTGGGAGTCTGTGTGCTAAATTTGTATCCATGACTGCTGCAAAATAGTTTTTCATTTCTTCTTCATCGTGACGTGCATTTTTTAGACGCCCGGCGCTGATCGGATGGACTGGTACCTGAAGAACAGTACTAAATCTATCTCCCAGCCAAGGGTAGAAAGGGTAGTCGTCGTAAGCCAATCCAAATTCGGATGCGTATTTGAACCCCGAACTTTCAACTGCTTTAGCGAGAGAACAATTCCACTCGCCAAACGGAGCCGCATAACCTGATGGAGAGATTTTTTCACCAGCCAGAAGTGATTTTCCTTGTTTGATGTCTGTTTCGCTCTCATAAAAATCCTTAAAAACTTTGTGCTGGTAGCAGTGCATCCCGATTTCCTGATCTTTCATCTTTGCGAACTGACTCAGCCGCTCGACTGCACTTCCGGTCTCCACAAACCAACTTGCTGCAACAGTGTGTTTTTGGCATAAGTCGTATAGATCAGCGATCTGTTTTTCATCAGCGAAATCGGTATCTATCCGCAGATTGAATAACGACAATTCTCCATCTGGGAACGGGTGCAGTGAGACAAAAGGAAGTTCACGTGCTCGAGAAAGAAATTCCAGACTGTACTGCACGATTTCACGGATAGTATGTTTTGAACATCGTGTAACTCTCTCAGTTGGGAGATGTCGTGAGGTTGAAGGGAATTGTCGTCGCAGAATATTACTATTCAGCACCAAGCCGGTCAGACCGCCCGGTAGTATTACGGCTGTTCCCTTCCCTTCGTTCACGATCTGAACAAGATTCATTTCATCGTTAGCGAAAAGCTCATCTGCTTCTTCCGGCACTGTTAAAGAAGCGTCAGCAAATCCGGGGAGCACATTGCTGAAAATTGATTCAGTTGTTGGTTGAATGTAGTCAACATAACGGCGTTGTGACTTAATACCGAAAAGCCATTCTGCTTCGGACGCCTCTATCAACAGTGACCCGCCCGAGTGAATGAAGCTTAAGAGATTTTCCCGTAGATGGTCACTCCCCTTAGCTGTAACTATGATTGTTACAAAGTGATTATGGGAAATATCTTCAATAGATGATAAAGGTGAAAAGGGAAATCCAATCTGGCCGGAAAGAAGAGTCCATTTGGGTTGAACAGCAGTTATGCCTATGGTGAGTTTCATAAAATCGACTTTTTTATAAACTGCCAATCATCTCGATTGAATCCAATAGAAAAAAGGAGGGCAGGTAGTGCAATAATAATAACGGCGATAGAGACAAACAGAGAGCTCAGATGCATTACCATTGCTCCACCAGTTAAGATGACCATAATTACCAGCATTGGTAAAAGTACAATTCTTTCTATACTGAATGGAATTTCATTCTGAAGATGACGAACCATGGCTAGAAAAGCTATCAACTGAAATACCACTAAGGCTAGCGGAGCAACTAACTGAGAATCTCCTGGTAATGGAAGGAGTAAAATGCCAGCAAAACCGATGGCGCCTATAATAAGAGATCGAGTATACAGTTTTTCTTTTTTCAGAGCGATAAGTGTGAACGAAAGGGTGCTGCTGAGCAAAGTTAGTATAAAATAGATCACAAGAATGTCAAAAATAGGTACTGACGCACGGAATTCATTTCCAAACAGAAGGGGAAAGAGCCTGCTTCCTGAAATAATAAAGACCGTTCCAAGAAAGAAGCCGATTAGAGCGATGAACTTAATGGCTCGATAAAAGCGGCGATGGAGAACGTCACGACCTTCCTCAACACTACGACTGATGATAGGGAAGAAGAGTGTGTAGTAAACTCTATCCAGCATAAGGAACACCACGATAACTCGAAAAGCGATGCTGTAAAAACCGGCATCGGCAGATGACTCGAATATTGTCAAATAGATAATTGGGAACTGAAGTACAACTTGAGCGATCAGATTAGCAAAACCTAGGGGAACAGCTTCACGTATGAGTTTAATAGGTGTTGAATCGAGGGGTTTTGTCTCAAGCGAGCTGGGGGAGATGTTTTGTGAGCGCAACCACAAAAAAAGCGCTTGAACTGCCACACCACAGCCCCAGGCGATGGGGACAAATAACATATCGTTGCTGGTTCCGACAAGCGCTAATACCATAACAAGATAAGTGGCCATGCCTAAAATTCTAGCAAGCGCCAGAGTGCCGATCTTACGGATACCTTGGAAAAGCCAGTCGAGAGTCAGAGAAGCCGGGAGCAGTCCGATGAGATAGAATATGGCCACATCTCGCGAAACAGTATCTGTGATCAAAATCCACAGTAAGACAGAGCCCAAAAGAGCGACCGAGACCGACAGTAAAAATCGAGCTGAGCTTATTTTCATCCTCAGAGAACCGATATTGATTTTACCTCCGGCGGCGGAGCGCGTACCAAGGATCGGCAGACCCAAATCCGAGCAGATGCTGCCGTACATAAGGATGGCAGTTCCCAGTGCGATAATGCCAACTCCTTCCGGACCGAGAGTCCGAGCCAAATATGTAATTGCCACCAGACCTAGGAGTTTGCTTCCTACTTCAGAGAGGGATAGTGCCGCTAGTTCAAAGGGAAGTCGTTTCACACCTCGGTTTCTCCTTCGATGGCTTTACGCAAGCCGGCAATTCGCCGCTCCACAGAGAACTCTTTGATTATTCGTTGCCGTGCGGCTTTACCGTCGCTTTCATCTTGCTGCAGTGCAGCGCTGAGAGCCTGTACCAAGGATTCGTTGTCGTTCGGAGGAACGATGGAACCCGTCTCTTCCATAAGTGTGGGAATTCCGCCCACATCCGTTCCCACTGGGATACATCCGCAAGACATGGCTTCCATGAGTGTATTTGGCATTCCTTCAGTCCGGCTCGGTTGACAATAAACTTTGGCGCTCTGATAATACTCAAGAAGTTCCGTCTCAGGGAGCAAAGAGACAATCTGCAAATTGTCGGGAATAGTTAATTCAGATTCTTTCAGCACGGATGGTTCAGTGCCCACTAGAGTAAAAGCCGTGTTCGGCATTTTGGATGCTGTTTCTATGAGAATATCAATGCCTTTTACTTTCAAGCGAGTTGAGTTGTCGCAAGCGGCTACTGTGAGTATACCCTTTTTCTCGGTTGATGATGGTGACCAATAATCTGTATCCAGTCCTATTGGGAGGTAGCTGAGATTCGCACCGTCATAACTTGCAACCGTTTTTGCTTGGCTAATTATGGAAGGAGCCACAGCCAGAGCTACGTCAGCTTTTCTGAGTGCATAGCGGAGGAGCGGTCTCCGCCAGCGGCTTAGCCAAATTCCGTAGTTTAACTCTTCATCAGCTGAAACATCAGCACCCCCGAGAATGAGTATTGTCCTTTTTCCGAATAATCGACCGAGAAAAACGAGCCAGGCGCTGTAAGTGGATGCGAACCAAGAGATTACCGCGTCTGCTGATAGAACTCCAGTAGTAATCTTGGAGATTGCGGTGAAACCTGAAGCCGTAGTGGATTTAGTATTCGTAAACGACGAGATGGCTTCTACATCACGCCTGATGAATGGCAAATTTAGCGATGAGAAAAGAAAAACTTTATGGTTGCTTGAAGAGATTTGGCTCTTTCTCGGTCGTGTAATTTCTACCCCAAGAACAAGAAGAATAAACAGAATTACTGCCCCTAATCGAGCCCAAAGGGTTCCCCCAAGAAGTTGAGTGAACAGAACAGCTACCCCGGCTGAAACAACTATTCCCATGACTCGTCCCCATTGATAGGGCACATTAAAGAACTGTCTGGAGATTAAGTAAGTAGTTACTGCCATGGTACCGTGCCCGGCGATAGTAGCCAATGCAGCACCAGTTATTCCATATAGAGGGATTAAAATGTAATTGAGAATAACATTTACCCCTGCCCCTGCAGCCGTTACTAGAACGATGTAACCTGTCTTCTTGGCAAAGTAAATTCCGGGGAGAAAATTGAAGTAGGCTCCCTGAAATACATAGGCGATCAAGATGAATGGGACGATACTTTCGGCAGAGTAGTAATCTGAACCAATCAACGAGTAGCCAGAGATATTTATCCGGATAATCTCCGGTATGAACAGTGATATAGCCAGCCAAACGAAGAGAGCCACAGAAACATATATAGTAAAAATCCGTGAGAATAGCGGTTTCGATTCCGGCTTGTCTCCTTGCTTGAGGAAAAACGGTTGCCAGGCATAGTTGAAGGCAGTTGTGATAAGCAGCATGAAAATGCCCAGTTTATACCCGGCGCTGTAAATGCCCACGGAAGCTGCACCTTTGAGATGTTGAAGAATGACTCGGTCAATCATCTCCATTGCGATGCTGGCAACACCCGCCGGGACGAACGGGAGACCAAACTTTATGAGGTTTTTCGCATCAATTGTGGAAAAACTGAAGCGGATTTCTGGCAGTGCGGTAAGAAATGATCCCACTGCAGTTACTGTTGATGCCGCAAGAACGCTTAGGAAGACACCATTAATTCCCATCTTCATAACAGCCACAAGATAGATGGAGAGTCCAAGAGTGGTTAATACGTTCAACATCCGTATGGTAGTAAATTGTCCGGCTCGGTTACGAAGTCGTAGAAATGCCATAGGAACAATGGCTATTGTATCGAGGAAGAGAATACCGGCACAGTAGACAAAAAGTTTTTCGTTTTCCAGAGAACCCACTAAAATTTGTGTAAGCGGACGGGAGAGAGAAGCTATCAGGAGTGAGAGAACTACGCTGGTAAAAACCGAAAGCCAAAAAGCAGTGGAAAACCGGTTCCGAAGTTTTGTAGGATCATCAGTTTCTCCAGCAAATCTCAAAAATGCTGAATCGATTCCGTAATGAAAGACAATATTCATGAATCCGAGAAAAACATAAACGAGGGCGACCATACCGTACTCCTCTACAGAAAGAACGTTGGTCAGTAAGGGGAGCAGGAGAAACGTCACCAAGCGGGCCAGGACATTTCCTGTACCGTAGATCATCGCCTGTTGTCCGAATGATTTTAGGGAGTTAGTCATCGTTTGTCACCGGAGATTACCCGGTGATTGTCAAGATAAAGCACGATATAGAAGTTTTTGACTGTTACGTCACTCTCCATCAGGAAGTTTCCGCTTAGGGAATTTAACGGGCGGCGAAGAGGGATACAAACATTGAGGTTTCTAGGAAAAGTGTTCGATAAAAAGGTTTTTCGGTATAATGAGTTGAGAAAAATTCTTAATTTGAAGTGACCATAAAAACTATATTATTTCAATTAGGAGAGTAACTGATGCAAGAAATAAGTAAGGTGTCCGCCCGCGAAATTCTTGATTCTCGAGGGAATCCTACAGTAGAAGTAGATGTTCATCTTGCAGATGGTACTATTGGGCGGGCTGCTGTACCGTCAGGCGCATCGACCGGAACACACGAAGCTGTGGAACTGAGGGATGGCGACCGATCCCGGTTTCTCGGTAAAGGTGTTCTGAAAGCTGTAGCAAATGTGACCGACATTATTGGTCCGGCTGTAGCAGGAATGGATGCAGGAAATCAACGGGAACTAGACAAGGCGCTTATAGATCTGGACGGTACTGAGAACAAAGGAAATCTCGGTGCAAATTCTATTCTTGGTGTTTCAATGGCTGTTTGTCGAGCCGCTGCTGCAAGTTCTGGCATTTCTCTTTTTCAGCATTTATCCGATGGAAAGGCTCATTTACTCCCTATTCCTATGATGAATATCCTTAACGGTGGTCAGCACGCTGATAACAATGTAGATATCCAGGAGTTCATGATTTTTCCGGTAGGAGCTCACAGTTTCTCTGAAGCGCTTCAGATGGGCACGGAGACGTTTCATCATCTAAAAACTGTACTAAAGTCCAAAGGTCTTAATACGTCCGTTGGGGATGAAGGCGGCTTTGCTCCTAACTTGCGATCAAACGAGGAAGCCCTCGAAATTATCTTGGAAGCAGCAGGGAAGACAGGGTACTCTATAGGAAGCGATTTGGTTTTGGCACTTGATGTGGCCGCTAGCGAAATTCATAAGGATGGTACTTATCATCTTGAGTCGGAAGGAAAAGTGCTTACAGCCGATGAGTTGATTGACTATTATGCCGGTTTAGTGGAGAAGTATCCAATAGTCTCAATCGAGGATGGCTTGGGGGAAGATGACTGGGATGGTTGGCAGAAACTGAATAGTGCGCTTGGTAGTAAGATTCAGAACGTCGGGGACGATCTGACGGTAACCAACGGTGTGCGACTCCAACGAGCTATCGATGAAAAGGTAATGAATGCGATTCTTATCAAACTCAACCAAGTGGGGACGGTGTCCGAGACCATCGATACCATTCGACTAGCAAGTGAAAATGGTTTGGCATCTGTAGTTTCTCATCGTTCCGGCGAAACTGAAGACACTATCATTGCTGATTTCACTGTAGCCATGGGCGTTGGACAGATTAAGACAGGATCCGCTTCACGATCAGATCGCATCTGCAAGTATAATCAACTTCTGCGCATAGAAGAGGAATTGGGATCAGCTGCTAGATTTCCCGGGATGGAGGTTTTAGGTAGATCGTGAGGAATCGCCGGAGGAGAAATCGCGGTAGGAGGTTGAAGAAAAATTCAACCGGACGCAATATTGTTCCCAGATTGTTGCTGTTGGCTGGTGTTATTTTGGTAATCATCTTCTTTTTTGGTGATCACGGAGTTTATCGTCTCTACGAAATGAAAATCAGGAAGGAACAACTATTGGCTGAAATAGACGAATTCAAGAATAAGAAGGGAGAATTGGAAGAACAACATCACAAGTTATTGACTGATACAACCTACATCGAAGAACTTGCCAGAGATCGACATCGCATGGCCCTACCTAAAGAAAAAGTATTTAAGACGTTACCTAAGGATGAAGATTAATTAT
>Ga0207984_1001500_pt1 | contig 11607 bp, 12 predicted proteins | sample ETNtaG_30_FD_185760 | JGI IMG/M metagenome (GOLD analysis project Ga0207984, IMG submission 185760) | Marine microbial and viral communities from oxygen minimum zone, Eastern Pacific Ocean - ETNP201306PF43B (SPAdes) (version 2) | ecosystem: Environmental > Aquatic > Marine > Oceanic ...
CAAGTAAGTGTATGCGTAGCAGACGTTGAGCCTGTTACGTCAACCCTCCGTATCTCAGAGGATTTTAATTCAACTTGTCCTAGATAACTCATGTGATTTCAAGGATTCCCATAACTACTTCTAAATCGCCAGTAGTACTAGCCGTCATTTTAACATCTCCGGTAGCTTCCAAATCTATTGGTTTATCTAGAACTAGAGTAGAATCAGCTGGTACTGGCACGGTTTTAGCAACGTAGTAATAAGTATCTACAGACGTTGCTCTAGCTTGTATACTGACGTCAGCTGAGCTAACACCATCTATGTTACTAATATAACACGAGTGAATAATCGACTGCGTTGCAGCGGGTGCTGTATATACTATGCCGCCAGGGGAATCGAGTATTTCAGCGCCCTGGTTTTTAAATGTATTAGCCATTTTATCCTCCTAAAGCGATGGCCATAGCTACAGCCGTTCCCGCGGGATCGCCAGTGCCTGCCGGAGCAGACCATGATCCATCACCACGCCAAAATGTAGAACTGCTCGCGCTAGTTCCGCTATTTAAATTACTTACTGGTAAGTTACCCGTTACGCCAGTAGTTAAAGGTAAACCTGTAGCATCTGCTAAAGCAAACGCTGGTGTTGCATCTGATCCTCCTAGATCTAAGGAGACGCCACCGTATGACACAGAGTAGTTAGCTAATGAAGCGTTTGGTATACTAGACAACCCAAGAGTTATAGTGCCAGAGGATGTGATAGGGGAGCCAGAATCAACGTCTATACCGTCTGTACCTGTTATTGCTACGCTTGTAACTGTTCCAGTGCCAGGCGTCGCAGGAGCTTCTGACTGCCAACCGTTAGTTGTATCATAAGTTAATACATCTCCGTCAGACGGGCTCATGGAAGCATAAACGTCCGACAAACCAGTCACTGGTATACTTATAGCCGCCGTGCCATCGAAACTGACACCAGCTATATTTCTTGCAGTTTCAAGCGCTGTAGCTGTGGCTGCGTTACCAGTAGTATTTTGATTCCAGGTAGGTATCGTGCCCAACTTAGAATAAGCTATTGCGGCTGTACCACTTACATCGGCATCAACTATAATGCCGGTAGCTATTGTTGTTGCATTACCTACTGAGGTGATATCGCCAGTTAAGTTAGCGTTCGTTGTAACGGTATCTGCATTGCCAGTAACGTCACCCGTTAGATTACCAGTAACATCACCAGTTAGATCACCAGTAACATTACCGGTTAGATCACCAGTAACATTACCAGTAACATCGCCAGTTAGATCACCAGTAACGTCACCAGTTAGATCACCAGTAAAACCTGTAGATGTTACCGATGTTAATCCGGTTATGGTTGTATCTAGGTTTAATGTAACAGTGCCGCTTGTTCCACCGCCATTTAAGTTTGTTCCTGCAGTAACACCTTCTATATCGCCAGCTAATGTTTCGGCTTGCCAACCGTTAGTGGTGTCGTATACTAGTGATTGGCCATCTGTTGGTGTCATAGACGCGTAAACGTCTGAAAGATCTTTTATTGATACTGCAGCTGAAGCTCCTAACGCTACTGTTTGACCAGCCACGGTAACCGAACTATTAGCTAAAGATGTGTTTGGTATACTGGATAAACCTAACGTGATCGTACCAGACGAAGTTATCGGAGATCCACTATCTACATCAATGCCGTCAGTACCGGTAATAGCAACGCTAATAACGCTACCCGCACCAGCCGTAGATGGTTCCCATGTCGATCCTGACCAACTTAGAGTTTCTCCAGTAGACGGAGCTGTAGAAGCAACGTTAGACAGATCAGCAAGGGCTATATCTATGTTAGCTGTTCCATCGAAGCTGTTACCAGCTATTGTTCTAGCTGTCTCTAATGCAGTTGCAGTATCAGCATTACCAGTTACGTCTCCAGTTAAGTCACCCGTAACGTTACCAGTTACATTACCTGTAATGTCGCCAGTCACATCGCCAGTTACATCGCCAGTAAATGTAGTTGCTGTAACCGTGTTATCTTTTAAAACTACACTATCAATCGTAATCCCGGCGTCGGTAGTAGTTTCTTCTATATCATCAGTAGTAATTTTTTGACCGGTAGTAACAACAATATCATAAGCGCCGGTAGTATTACCATTCGCAAGAATTTCAGTTAAAGTATCAGATGCTGATACCGCAGTAGCAACATAAGCTGTAGTAGCAACCTTTGTAGAATTATCACCAGAAGATTGAGTAGTAGCCGTTACTCCGTCGGCTAATACACTTGTTGCAGTAACGTTTCCTGTTAGGTCTCCAGTTACATCACCGGTTAAATCTCCGACAAAATCAGTAGATGTTACAGATACTAAACCTGTTACGGTTGTATCTAAAGCAACGGTTGTATCATAACCAGAAGTGCTAACAGTTTCAGTAATGTTAGCACCACCTTTAACTCCTTCTAAAATATAGTTTTTAGCTGAGCCAGCTGGAAGCCTGTTATCGTCTGTTGAGCGTGCTATATGAAAGAAATCATTCGCATCATCTAATGGCCCTCCGGTAGGACCGGACCGTGGCAGCATAGTTGGGACTGTAATAGTGGACATATTAACTCGTTACTACGTAGTCAGAGCCTGAACCAGCGTCAACCGTTGTGACGTAGGTTTTAGCAATAATGGAAGCAATCTCGTATTGAGACTGGGTAGATATTTGCATATCGTTTCCAGGATCGAGAAAGAAGTTTGCTGTGCGCTTCGTATACCTTCTGAATGAGCCGCCACCGACTAAACCGATGGTTTTGATTCTACCAAGAAGTTGCTGTAACTGATTCGCATATATCTCGTAATCAGGCTGCCTATAATGAGCCTTCATAGTAGTTATAGCATGTAATAATATTAGCTGAGGATTAACCGCGGCTGTATCCGTATCAGTAGAAAAAGATGTAAGACCAGCGTTGTACTCTAGTCTAAACTTGGAAGTACTATCGTTTGGTACTGGCCACAGCTCTATTTTAGTTGTTCCAGCATCGTCAATCACGTCCCATCTTACGGGATCCATATCGTTAAGCACTGGTAGATCATTGTGCCTGTGAACTCCAATACCTATTTGAAGTTCATAGAACCTACCGGTACCTTGACGCTGTATAGATACAGTTAAAGGTTTATAGGGATCGCAATCTGTTGGGAACGGGTAATAAGCTGTTCCAGATGTGGTTGTGCCAGGAACAGCGTTATTTATCTTCTTGGTGAGTAAATCACCAAATTCATAAAATAACTGATCCTGAGCGCTTCGTAAGGCTGAATTAAGTATATCTACCTGCGCTATAGCAGCAGATCCAGATGCACTAAACCCCAGCCGCTGCGCTAGTTCTGTTCGAAGACTTAGAAGTGTTCTTGACATTCTTTTCTTTCGCCATTATTTTATCTAAGGCATCTACCAAACCCTGCAGCGGTCTTCCAAATACTGATAATACGGAGTTTTCTCCATACTGTCCAGAAAGCCTAGTCCACTCTTCTTGAATGTCGTCAACCTCAAAAGTGCCTTCTGTTTTACTTTCAACAGACACTGTAGGACCATATCTTTCTAAGTAGAAAGGTAACTCGTGAGACGGTATTCGTTTTGCAGGTTTAGTAAACTGATCGTTATCGATTTTGATCAAAATTCTAGGAACTTGATACATGATATCTCCCTATAAAAAAGGGTCGGGGGGAGCGATCAGGCTCCCCCTTTCCCAAAGGTTTTTACGCGACACTCCAGAGAACGCCATGACAGTTCAGACGGTTAGCCGTCAAAGAACCACGCCATGTCATACCCCAGTAGTACTCGTACTTGTTGTACTGACGCGGCGGCTTCCTAGCAACCATATCATTGCCCTCGATTGGGCGCAGAGAAAGGTGATTACTATTAAGGAAGTAGCAGCGACGCTTCCAAGCGTAAGTAGCAGAGCTGTCTTTTGTAGTGCATCCACCATCAAACGACGGATCCCAAAGAATTGGAACACCCTGGAAGTAAAGGCCGGTGAACGTGCCACCATTCTTGACTTCAACAGAAGGATCTAGATTCCAAGGCATCTGTGCTTGCTGGGTCGGTTGAACCGCATAACGCGATACGGCCGAGTTAGCTGCTTCTCGGAAATTGTCAATAAACGTCGATCCAGCGATGATGATGTCAGGGCTTCCGCCATTTTTCTGACATTCACGCCACATAGCCGTCATTGAGTCTAACAAAGTAGCAGTTGTAACACCGGTGCCGGTAGCGCCAGTATCATTGAGTCCAGAGCCATCGTTCCAATGGTTGTTCCAGTAGTTAGTACCGGTGTGGGCAGTTTTTGTGATGCCACCAACAGTGCTAGCAGTATCTTTGATATCAACAATAAAGTCGAGACCGTTTATGATACGACCACTCGAACTAGTACCCGAACCACCCGGGTCAATAGTACCATCCAAATGAAGCGAAAGATCGAGAATCTCTTCAAAGCCAAGGCGCAGAGTTTCCATGCCTTCGTTGAAGATGTTAGTTAGCTGGACTAGGCCAGCAGATGAAGAATTCCGGGGTGCGGAATCTGTAACGATAATACCGTTACCGAGCAAGAAGTCTTCAGTGAAATAGAAACCATCGTGCGCAGAACACCACGGCCAGTACGCTTGGCGTACGGTATCGCGAGTGTTATAGGTGACAGTGTCCGTAGTGTTTTTGGTACTTGCATGTTCACCAAACCACTGGAAGTTACTGTCATATCCTGTTCGCAGCTGCTCAACAATGTTCTCTTTACCGCCGCCCCAAGGCTTTTTCTTAGCCGTAAGAGCTTTCAGCAAAGGACGTTCCTGAGCTACCTGATCGATAGGTTTATTTTTCAGATAATTCTGAAGAGCTACATAACCCAGCTGGGTAATATCGGCACTATTTAAAGCAGTATTTGTTGCCATGATATTTCCTGTTATCGGTTAAAGTAGTTAATCTATTTACAGGGTTGCCGCACGAATGCATTTCTTGTGCTACTGGGCGGGTGGGTCCCAGCTATTACACCCTTCACCTGTTGTGTAATTGGTCTAAGTGATACTGTAAAAACTCTGGAGTAACCTCCGCAGTTTTTAACTCAGCACTATCGACCGCGCCGCCACTTGAACTACTAGGAGCTAGAGGCCCAGATTGTTTACTAGCGTTTGTTCTTTTTGAGGCAAGTGACATCCCTCGCGTGAGAACATCGTATTCGTTTTTGAGAAGAGGAAGCCAACTACTGGGGCTTACGCCGGAATTAGCTATCTTCTCTCCAATGTCCAACATTATATCACGTTTTGATTCGAAGTCAGCATCAGATGTTTTGATGCCATCCTCCCAAGACTTTATATCGTTATACGCTGTAGACTGCGCTGCGTCGTAAGCTTGCTGCTGCCTACTCGATTCTTCTGTTTGTTGAGAAAACTCTTGCCTAGATTGGTTAATAGAGTTAGCTTGAACCCTCTGGGCAGCTAGCTTATTAGCCCACTCACTAGACATCTCAAGGTCATCTACAGCTTTCGACAAATCTTCGAAATCAGAGTACGATGACTTTTCGTTATCCTGACCCCCTTGTACACCAAGCCTTTCGGCTATGACATTAGAAAATTGATCTAGTTTAGATAACGCACTACGAGCGGCATCCCAATCTCCAGAATTCAAAGATTTAAATATATCGAGAGCAAAGTTGAGTTGATCTGGTTGTGTGCCGGAGCCTAAAACATGCTCAGCCATAGCCTGCGATGGTTCTAACTCTCCTATACGACCTTCTAAATCCCTGTTTCTAGATACTAAATCTTTAAACCTTTCTTGGGCTTTTGGCTTTAGGTTATCTAATATTTCGTCATCAGACAGCTCTACCTCTTTTACATCAGCAGTCTTTTCTTCTTCCTTGCTCTCAACTTTTTCAACGACCTTTTCGTCAGGCTTATCGTCAGTGGCTGCCTCTTTTTTAACTTCTTCAACCGATTCATCCTTGCTGGCTTCCTGCTCTTTTTGAGCCTCGTCAAAAGTTGGAGATGATTCTAAGTCTAGCTCTATATCTTCGCCGCTACTTCCCTCTTTCTCCTGTTGCAAGTCGTCAAAAGCTTGGGATAGCACATCTTTTGTTGAATCGAAAAGTTCTTCGTTACTTAGTTCCGCTGCTGGTTGAGCCATCAGTTTCTCCCTTATTGGCCTGTCTCTTCAGGCGTTCTATACCTATTTCTAGACCTTTGGTTTACACGGTTTGCTGGAGCGTTCTCCTGTTGAACATATCCAGGATTTGCTCTACCACCTGCTGGTGATGGTGGTTGTCCTGCCTGTTGACCACCATACCTATTTCCGCCGCTTTGCATAGCTGCTTGTACCTGCTCGTTCTGAGATGCGTATTCCATTATATCTTGTGGGATAGGCGGTATGAATTTAGTAACATCTATCCTTTCGTCGAACCTCTTAAATGTTTCCTTTACTAGGTTAATGAACGGATTAAACTCATCCGGTATACCCTGAGCTCTCATCATCTGTATAGCGTCGATGTTTTGCATTATAATTGGCATAACCTCGATCCACCGCATTTGCTCTACATTTTTATCAGGTTTTTCAGTACTACCGGCTCTGATTTCGATGTTTACTTTATCGTATAACGTTTGCTTATCTAGTTGCGGCCAAAACGCATTTTGACCAGCTTCTTGTAAAACCATTTCTGGTGACATTTCTTGAAGCAATATTTCAGCAGAAAATTTCGCTAAATCAGTTAACCACTCTTCAAGTAAATCTACTTTTTCGTTAACCCTAGTAGATAAACCTTCTTGAAGAATGTTAGCTTCAGTAGCTGTTTTAGAGCGCGTTACAGATCCTCTAGCTGCATCTCCTAAACCGCTAATCCATTCTATGTCAGCTCTTATAGAAGATGTATCGTATATCATAGGGTTAAACGGAGGCGTAGATGCTGGTTGAAATACAGTATTAACACCAGCTCCAGAAGCATTAATTAATGCTATATCACCAATAGTAGCGTTTGAAAACGTTTCTATATCTTCAGCATTTATTCTACTGGAGTCAGCAACATAGAACGGAGCGGATAAATCTCTGTGTTTCGATGCTTGAGTTCTTATCGTCATGTACTCATCTTGTAGATTTTCTAAAAGATCTACATCAGATATAGGCCACTCTTCTCCATCAATCCAGTTCAAACCTAATATAAAGAAAGGAAACCAGCAGTCGCCCATCTTGGTTGGGTGAAAAGGCGTCTTTATGTATGTGTCGCCACCCTCTGCCCAAGTGTATACTGTTTGTGTAACTTTATCCCAGTATTCCCATATAGCTATAGCGATTGCTACATCCTCGGAATCGCCAGTACTTGCATCTCTAGTTAACCTTTGAGGTATACCGTTCTGGTTTCTACGGTAAGTAGTAAACTTTTCTATATCTTTTTTATCAAGCTGAAACCGTGACATAACCTCTTTTGGGGTCATCCAGGTTCTGTTTGCCATCCATCTAGCTTGCTTATAATCCTGCAAAGAATCTAGAGATGTATCCATACGAAAATCTTCTGGACGAACAAACCCTAGGTTTAATCCTTCGCGCCGTAGAACCGTGGCCTGCGCCTCAAGACTCTCAACAATCATATTCTGCTCTTGTACTAGAGCGTCCTTGTCTTGAGAATCTACAGCGTCTTCCTTTTTAATGGTATCTATAAGAGCAGCTAAACTTTCCTGAGCGTCATTCAACTGCCTGCTAATTAGAGGATCTTTTATGTAATCTCTTTGGTACGTTACTTTTATAATACCAATTTTACTAACCATGCAAGATCTAAGAATCTGTTTTGCTATACGCTTTAGTTCTGCCTTCTTTAGACAACTATTAAGCACAACCTCTAACGTGGTTGAAAATAGATCAGCAGTCCTATAATCATAACCACTAGGATCTACATGTTCGTTTGGCTTTACACTTATCTCTGGGTTTTTAGCGTAAATTAACGGAAGAATATTCTGCAGAGTTGCATGAATAATATTTCCTTTAACAATTCGGCCAGCTTCTTGACTAGCTTGACCAGCTGTTATAGTTTGAGATCTCCACGTAGTTTTACCTAGTGCATATCTTCGACTATGTTCTATTTCCCTATAATGTCGCTTCCATTTTCTATATGATAACGCAACATTGTTCTGGAACTCTCGTATCAACCCCTTTGAAGAGGTAGAAACTTCTGGGAATGTAGAAGAAATTCCACTAATTTCTAAATCAGACATCGTAATCCTCGTAAAGTTCTGATAACCTATCTAACCACTCTAGAGTAAATGGATTAGGATCAGTTTTCTTTGGTTTAGGTTTTTTAGATTTTGCTCTTTTTTGCATTAGTCCATACCTTGTGGCGTCAAACAAGTGATCTTCCGCTTTAGTATCTATATCTTCTATCCTTTTTGGATCTGCCGGCAATGATGGTACCGTTCTAAGCCAATGCTTACAGCTCGAAAAAACCTTAAAGGACTTGGCATTTAATCTGTCAATAAACTCGTTAAGTCCTTGGACTCTAGATCCTGGACCTTTAGCGCTTGGTTCCCAGACAACACCGTAATCATTAAATACATCAGCAACAGACTTATGTCTGCCATCCTGCATAAATATGGCCGAATCTGCTATATTTCCTCTGAATTTTATTCCCGCCTTTTTTTCCTTTATTTCTGCAGATAAAATATCTTCTGCAATATTTTCTATTGGGGTTTCTGACCCAACGTTAGGTCTGTCTACCCAATATCTTTCCTTGTATAAATATATACAACCGTCGTAATCTTGAGTAAACCATACGCACCCCGCAGGGGATTTATACCCGTGATCATAGGATTTCCACCTACGCCATTCTAGAGGTATTTCGAATGGTTCTACTATATGTTCTAATGGATCCCAAATAGATTCAAAAAATGCTCCTGGTGCTACATTCCAATCGCCTTCCAACCAAGCCTTAACCAACCAATCTGGGCCAGAAGCTTTAATCCTGTCTATATATCCAGGATCATTATCCATCAAAGGTTTATTATCTGTTATTTTAGATCGTATAAAAATTTTATTATTTTCTATATTATCGATATACCTCTCTTTAACCCAACCATGACCAGGCCCACCGGGGTTAGCACTAGCTCTAAACAGAGTAGGAACACCGGCAGCCGAACGCATAGTAGCCTGCAATAGATCTATAGGTTCTGGAGACGGCCAGTTGCCCAACTCGTCAAAACCTAAAAATGTAACAGAAAAACCCTGCAGTTTCATAGCATCGTTATCTTCATCTAGATGCTTTAACTGTAGTGTAGAACCTTTAGGACTTATCCACTTCCTTTCTCCTACTTTCCAATCCCAACCCTCCTTAACAAATACTTGCTGACCTAGTTTAACCAATTCCCCTGTTTCTGGGTAAGTTCTACGGAATAGTAACCCGTGAGCATCTTCCCCGTATAATTCTGCGTGTCTCCTGAAAGCCAACAACATTCCAACAGATTTTGATCCTCCCCGGGCGCCTCCGAAGAGAATGTGAGGATGCTCACTATAAACGAACTCCCGTTGGGGTCCCTCAAGAGCAACCCATTTGTCTTTCCCATCCTTAACCCTCCTGGTTAATTCTGTTGCTAGTATAGCCCTTATTTCTTCCCTTGGATAACTGTGAACCAGCGTATAAGACAAGCTCATACTACGGTTGTATCGTCATCAGCATATTTTACCATAGCAACGCTAGTTTCTGGAATAGTAAACATGTTAACATAAACAATATCCGAAAATTGAGATGAAGTTGCTGTAGCTGTAGTGTTTATGTTGAAAACTTTTAATTCTTGGTTATGCTCTATAGTTGTTATAGATCTAGCAACGAGACCATACACATTCTGGGATATAGCATGGGTAACATCTACAGTAGACGCTAAAGCTCTCGTTAACGTATTAAGATCTGTAGTTATTCCTCCACCATCTTCAGTTGTAGTGGCGTAATATATTACTTCAGCACCTACCAAGGCATGCCCACTTGATGGGAAGCTATCTGCACCCTCGCCAACGGTTATGGCCACTGTCGAGGTTACTCCAGAAGTGAGCCCAGAATCTAGCGTAGCAGCCACATATAAGTTTATTTCATATCCATAACTGTCGCCAACAGTAAGAGAGTTTACCTTAGTAAAATAAGTAGCAGAATCTGTTGCTTTTTCAGCATAAGTACTTGGCGATTGAGCATATTCTAAAGCATCCGCTGATGTGTAGGTATCATACGTCGTGTATAACGTGTCTACGCTTAGTAAAGCCATAGTTAATAGGCGGTATTACCACCGCGAACCTCGTCAGATCTCTTTGGCTTTTTGCGGGGTTGTGGCTGCTTAGGCTTTGGATGATTACCTCCGCCAGACATCCTCGCTTCGGGATGGAGACCAACGGCTTTGTTTGCAGCCGCACGGCCAGACACAGTGTATGGGAACTCTACTTTTGGCATGACATATCCTAGTGTTTTATTTCAGGAACCTGTTCCAAGTTATCTTCAAACTCTTTAATCAGGTCTACGAGCTCGATATCTGTAAGCTCTCGCATTGAATCATTGATGTTAACGTTCTGGTCTATAGCCCTCATAGATGGAACGCATCTCTCTACCAGTATTCTAGCAGCTTGAACGTCGCCATCTTTAGCGGCGCCGGCTAGAACCTCGATAACATCAGGTAAATGCTCAGATATCTGACTTCTTAGCTGTGCCATGGTTTTTTGAGATTTTCGTGGGCGACCACGCGGGTTACCACTCTCTCCTTTTGACCAAGCCATTAGTAATTCACCGGTGAACCTGGCATGGTTCTATTCCTGCGGCGCATCTGCTCTTCAATAAGAACGCGATCAACCACGTCGGGTGGATAGGGATCAGAGCCTTCGTAACCATAGTCTCTGCCAGCATCATGAGCGCCCATTATATCCCGCCTTGCAGCGTCAGGTACGGTGTAACCAGCGCCACGATGGCGTTGCATGTCGTCAACCCCAGGGAATCCATTAGGTCTAGCACCTTGTGGCGCAAATTGAGCAGCTATACCTTCTCTACCAGGATACTGGCGTTGTGCGAAAGTGGGATCTACACCAGGGCCAGCATCCGCGCCGGCTGGAGTGCTATAACCAGGGAAGTTGGGCTGCTGATTCATGTTAGCCTGTCTCTCCTCGTCTGACACTGGAGAAAACTGTTGCCCGAGGCGGTCGCCACCACCCTTGATTGCTTGCCTAAAAATTTCTAAAATGCTTGGTTGGTTAATGTCCATTAATTTATTATCCTGGTTGTTATCCGCCCCAATTCCTTGGTGTTACACCACCACCTCTCCAACTCCGACTGAGATCATTCCTGCGTATTCCGAGTTCTCTGTAATCTACTGGATATTTTCTACCAATCCCAGCCCCCTGCATGAATAGTAATTGTTGCGTAGCCGCTGGTAAATGTTTATATTCGAGAGCTTCTGTTGCTCTTGTTTCAGGTGGTAGAGTACTAGTTATTGGTCTAGATGTTGCTAGATTTGGCACGTGATCTGGTAGATTTTTAGCCCCTTCCCACGCTGTACCTAAGAATTCACCAACCTGATTCCACCACGGTGGTTTTTCCTCTAGTGTAGCAGTCTGGTCTTGATCCACATGTAAAGGTGTGGGGTCGAACTGGGTTTCTACCGGATCTACTGGATG
>Ga0207984_1001502_pt1 | contig 11600 bp, 9 predicted proteins | sample ETNtaG_30_FD_185760 | JGI IMG/M metagenome (GOLD analysis project Ga0207984, IMG submission 185760) | Marine microbial and viral communities from oxygen minimum zone, Eastern Pacific Ocean - ETNP201306PF43B (SPAdes) (version 2) | ecosystem: Environmental > Aquatic > Marine > Oceanic ...
AATATATCTTGGAGCCAAAGTTATCAGAACAAATGGTATTGCAACACACATGACGCACATGAGAGGAATAATAGTTAAGTCGTTTCCTTCTAATTTTAATTTATCTACAAATAAGAGCGCAATTAATGCTACCATTAATTTACCCAGCATTGCCGAGGGAACTAGGCTAATTTTTTTTGCAGATCTTATGATTACAGCTCCAACGGCTAGACCAGTTGCACAAAGCAAACCTAAAAAATTTCCTAAAAAATCTCCAGCATCCAACGCATCATAAAAAATGAAAATTACTGCTAATGTAGTAATTATTATGGCTATCCAAGTTTTTTGATCTGGGTTTTCTTTTAAGAAAATGAAACTAATTATTGCAGACAACATGGGTGCCAGAGCGATCATTATCAAAGTATTTGCAACATTGGTATTTTCAATTGAAATAACAAACATAATATTTGTTACGGTAAATGTCCCGGCATAGGCAACACCATGCCAACCATTATTTACAAGCTCGGAAATTAATCTGTTCTTATAAATAATTAAAAGGCCAACGAAAACCACAAAAAAGGGAATAAATCCTCTATAAAAAATTAAATTCCAAGATTCAATACTGGCTAATCGAATAAATAAAGAATCCGGAGTAATAAACATGATGGCAGTAAATGCAAGCAACGTTCCCTTTTTTTGATTACTATATTGCATAATTGTAATTGACAATAATACATTAGAATGTTTAAATTTACACATAGCGCTGGGTTGATTCAGATTGCGGGCGCTTTAAAAGTCCTGCTAAAGCGATTATTTTAGACCACCGTTTTAGCCGGTGGTTTTTTTTGAAATTGATTTCAATTAAAAACCTGGTATTTAACCATATTGTGCACCCGATACTTATCGAAGCACTAAAAAGGGAAAGTAGATGGAAAATAAAAAAAGAGATTTAATTGAAAGATTAAATTCTGGACCTGTGATTTGCGCAGAGGGTTTTCTTTTCGAAATTGAAAGAAGAGGATATATGGCATCCGGACAATTCGTTCCGATGGTTTCTTTGGAACATCCAGAGGCTTTGGAAAATCTTCATAGAGATTTTCAACACGCAGGCTCAGATATTGTTCAAGCCTTTACCTACAACGGTCATCGTGAAAAAATGAGAGTGATTAACAAGGAAGAGTTATTAGAACCTTTAAATAGATCAGCATTGAAAATCGCAAAAAAAGTTGCAAATAGTCCAATTGGATCTGAACCTAATTTAATGGCTGGGAATATTTCAAACTCTAATATTTGGAATGATAAAGATCCCAAATCGCACATAGAAGTTGAGAAAATATTTACGGAAATGATTGGATGGGCTGTTGATGAAGGTGCGGATATGTTGATTGGTGAAACTTTTTACTATGCTGGAGAAGCCTATAAAGCTTTGGAAGTTATGAAAAAAACTAATCTTCCATGCGTTATTACCATTGCACCTATGGGTGAAAATATTATGAGAGACGGAGTTTCGATTGTAGATACCTGCAAAGAATTAGAACAACGTGGGGGCGACGTAGTGGGAATGAATTGTTTTAGAGGTCCAGCAACAATAATGCCTTACCTTAAAGAAATTAGAAAGGTTTTAAAATGCCATGTTGCTGCTTTACCTATTAGTTTTAGAACAACTAAGGAGCATCCAACTTTTTTCAATTTGCCGGATAACAATGGATGTACATGTCATACGCCTCACAAAACACCATTTCCTACAGCACTAGATCCTTTACAATGTAATAGGTATGAAATTGGAAAATTTGCAAAGGAAGCTTTCGACTTTGGTGTGAATTACTTAGGCGTTTGTTGTGGAGCAAACCCAATGTTAATTAGAGAAGTTGCGGAGTCGGTTGGACTAAAGGTGCCAGCTAGTAAATATAGAGAGGATATGTCGACTCACTTTATATACGGAACACACAAAAGAATAGCAAAGCATATGAAAGATTATGCAGACAAAGCATGACTTATCTTGTCTTTCGAAAATCAGGTGAAAATTTTTAAAATCAAGTTAGAAATTTTTATTGCTGTATTTGTTATTTTAACAACTGATTTAGCAGCTCATGAATATAAAATAGGTAATTTAAAAATTTTACATCCTTATATTATAGAAACTCCATCGGGTGCTGTGGTTGCGGGTGGATATATGAAAATTGTTAATACAAGCAATCAATTCGATCGATTGAACGCAGTAGTAGTTAAATTTGCAGAATCTTCCAAAATTCATGAAATGAAAATGGAAAATGATGTGATGAAAATGAGAGAAGTAAAAGGCGGATTAAAAATCCCAGCTCATGGTTCAGTAGAATTGAAACAAGGAGGATATCATATTATGTTTATGAATATAATAAAATCTATGACCGCAGGAGAAACTTATGAGGGAATTTTATTTTTTGAAAAATCTGGCAATATTAAAGTTTTATTCAGCGTTGAAGAAGCGGATTTTAAGTTAAAAGACAATTAATAAACAATGAAAATAAATTCAGTACGCGCTTTAATCATAGTAGGTTTTTCTATTTTAATATTGTCATTAATCAGTTTACTATTACCCAGTATTTTAAAAAAAAACTTTCAAACTCAATACTCCTCTGAGGCAAAACTAGGAGCCTCTTTTGAATTAATAGATTCTAATGGTAATAAAATAACCGAAGCAGCTTTTGTTGGCTCCCCAACCGTTTTGTTTTTTGGTTTTACTCATTGTCCTACTGTTTGCCCTCTTGCTCTGCATAGGCTGTCGTTATTGATAGAAAAATTAGGTAAAGATCAAAAAAAATTAAAGGCCTACTTTATTACTCTTGACCCAGAACGAGATACCTGGAAGGTTTTGAACAAATATTTAACTGGGTTTAATAATAGAATTATTGGAATCACCGGAGAATCTGAAAAAATAAAAATCTTAGCAAAATCATGGGGAATATACTCAAAAAAAGTTCCACTTGATGGAGATAATTACTCAATCGATCATACCGCTTTAATCTTTCTATTAAAAAGCAACGGAAATTTTTTAAAAACAATTGATTTTGAAGATGATTTTGAATTATCTTTAAAAGAAATCAAAAAACTATTGTAATTTTAATTAATCTTTATTTTGAATAAGGTGTTCTGCTAAATATTCTTTATAACTATTACAGTTTATCATCTTGTGGGTTATGTTTCATAATATATAATATTTGAAGAGGGGAAAAAAATGCCAGAAGAAAAAATGGTTTCACATGCAAAGGTAGGTATTATTGGTGGAGGAATCATGGGAGTAAGTTTGCTCTATCACTTGGCAAAAGAAGAATGGAAAGATTTAGTTTTAGTTGAAAAAGGAGAGTTAACATCAGGATCAACTTGGCATGCTGCTGGTCAATGCCCTCAAATGATGGGAAGTTATAATTTAGCTAAAATTCATAAAGAATCTAACAATCTCTATAAAAAACTCGAAAAAGAAACAGAACAACCCACGGGATTTCATGAATGTGGAAGTTTAAGAATAGCTTACAAAAAAGAAGATTTAGATTGGTTTAAATATGTAAAAGGAATTTTAGATAATATTGGAGCTCCCTCAGAAATTATTTCAACAAATGAAATTAGAAAAGTTCATCCTTTCATTAAATTAGATGGAATACTTGGTGCATTCCATACACCAGATGATGGACATACTGATCCAACTAGCACAACAAATGCTATGGCTAAAGGTGCAAGAAATTACGGTGCCAAAATATATAGAAAGAATAGAGTAACAGATATTAAACATCTTCCTTCAGGAGAATGGAAACTAATTACTGAAAAAGGAGATATTATTTGTGAACACGTTGTTAATGCCGCTGGAAGTTACGGCCCAGAAGTTGGAGCAATGGTTGGATTAAAGAATATTCCATCTATTAACATGATTCACCATTATTTAGTTACAGACGAGCATCCTTCTATTGCAAAATTAGAAAAAGAATTGCCTGTTGTAAGAGATCCCCAGGCTTCGGCCTATTTAAGGCAAGAAGGAAAAGGCTTGTTAATTGGTCCTTATGAAAAAAATACAAAGTGCTGGGCTTTGAATGGAATGGATTGGAAATTTGATATGGAATTATTGGAACCTGAACTTGATAGAATTGAAGAACATTTAAATATCGGAATGAACAGAATACCTGAATTCAAAGATGTTGGTATTAAAAAAATTATTTGCGGACCCATTACTCATACGCCGGATGATAATTTTCTTGCAGGACCTGCGCCAGGTTTAAAAAATTTTTGGATGTTTTGTGGAGCGAGCATTGGTATAGCTCAAGGTGGAGGAGCTGGAAAATACATGGCTCAATGGATGATGTATGGTGATGCAGATATCAATATGTTGGAATTTGAACCAAGAAGATGCATGAGTTGGGCTAATAAAGATTATGCAATTAAAAAATCTTCTGACCAATATAGGAGAATGTATTTTACTCCGCTACCAAACGAAAGCATCGAAATTGGCAGACCCATGAAAACAACACCCATCTACAACAAGTTGAAAAATTTTGGAGCATTGTATTTAGATTCATATGGCTGGGAAAAACCTTGCTGGTTTGGAAAAAAAGGAATGAAAGAAGAATATGGTTTTAAAAGAACAAATGCTTTTACCTATGTTCAAAAAGAATGTGAAAACGTTCAAAATAACGTTGGAGTTTTAGATCTAAGTACTTTTGCAAAGTATGAAATTTCTGGCAAAGATAGCGAAACATTTTTAGAAAGATTATGTGCAAATCGCATACCCAAGAAAGATGGAAGTATTATTTTAACACATATGCTCAACTCAAAAGGTCGCATTCAAAGCGAACTTACTATTACTCGTTTTCCCAATAATCTTTTTTACGCTCTATCATCTACAGCATCTGAAATTAGAGATTTCGATTGGTTTAATCATCATCTTTATAAAAAAGAAGAAGTGAATATAAAAAATGTTACAAAAGATTATAGTGTACTTGTTCTTGCGGGACCAAAATCAAGAACGGTTTTGTCCCAAATAACCTCCCAAAATTTAAATAATAATGATTTTCCATGGTTAAAAGGTAAGGAAATTTTAGTTAACAAAATTCCAGTTCGTGCACTTAGAGTAAATTATGTAGGTGAATTGGGTTGGGAATTACATCACCCAATGAATCAAATGGAAGCTTTATACGATGCTATTTGTGAAGTTGGCAAAAAAGAAAATATAATCAATTTTGGAACCTATGCGGTGAATTCCTTGAGAATGGAGAAAGCATATAGAGGATGGGGCAGTGAATTAACTGGAGAAATAAGTTTGGTTGAAGCTGGCATGGATCGATTTTTTAATTTAAATAAAAAAAATAATTTTTTTGGAGCAAAAGCCTTACAGGACAAAGTACAATCTGGAGTTGACATAAAAATAGTTTATTTAGAAGTAGATGTTGATAATACTGATGCAAGGGGGAACGAACCCGTTTATCACAATAACAAGATAGTAGGAGTAGTAACGTCAGGAGGATACGGTTTTAGAACTAAAAAAAGCTTAGCATTTGCTTACGTAAAATCGGATTTAACCAAAGGCGGTAACTTAGAGATTGAAATTCAAGGTCAAAGAAGAAAAACAAAGATACTTGATAGGGTTGTCTACGATCCAGATAATCAAAAATTGAGAGCCTAAACGAATCCATCTAGACAATTAAAACGAAATAAAGCATATTCCAAATTTTTAGGGGAGATTAATGGCAACAAAAACAAATGCGCCTCCAAAACCACATTTAGGTTTTGGCACTAGAATTAGAAAGTCGCCGTTTTTTGAATCTACTTTGGCATGGGGATGTAAAGAATACACAACATACAATCACATGTATTTTCCGGTTTATTATAATACTCCAGAGGAAGATTTTTGGAGTTTGGTTAACGATGTTACTCTTTGGGACGTTTCCGTTGAGCGTCAAGTAGAGATTACAGGACCAGATGCATCGAAATTTACACAACTATTAACTCCAAGAAATTTATCAAATTGTGAAGTAAATCAGTGCAAGTATGTTCTAAATACAAATTATCAAGGTGGCATTCTTAGCGATCCAATATTATTGAGATTAGCAGAAGATCACTGGTGGTATTCAATTTCAGACAGCGATCTTTTACTCTGGGCAATGGGTGTTGCTGGTAATAACAAATACGATATTGAATTAAGAGAACCAGATGTTTCACCACTACAAGTTCAAGGACCAAAGTCACGTGCTTTAATGACAGATTTATTTGGATCATGGATTAATGATCTAAAGTATTACTGGAGCAAACAGACAGATTTAAATGGAATACCAGTAGTTGTTTCAAGGACAGGATGGAGTGGTGAGATTGGTTTTGAGGTTTATCTAAGAGATGGGAAACGAGGTGCGGATTTATATGAAAAGATTATGGCCGCTGGGAAGCAATACAAGATTGCTCCAACTGGCCCATCACAGATTAGAAGAGTAGAGGCTGGAATATTTTCTTACTTCCAAGATATGAGAGTTACAGATAATCCTTTTGAGATTGGAATGGATAGATTGGTAGATCTTGAAATGGAGGCGGATTTTGTAGGCAAGGAAGCACTTAAGAAAATTAAAAAAGAAGGAATTAAAAGAAAATTGGTTGGTATAGAAATTCTTGGAGACCCTATAAGCAAAGTTGTTCCACCGCAATATACACCCGGATACTTTGTTCCTGATCATTGGCCTGTATATGATGATAAAAAGGAAATTGGCTATGTTACATCAAAGTGTTTTTCCCCAAGATTAAAGAAAAATATTGGATATGCATTTATTCCTATTGATTATGCAAAAAATGATACTGAAATAGAAATTAGATCTCCTTATGCAAATTTAAAGGCAAAAGTCGTGCCACTACCTTTCTTTGATCCTAGGAAAAGAATTCCAATAAAATAATTTATGTATTTAAACAAAATCTGTGAGTGCCACGGATGAAATTTCGTGACATTTTACTTGCGCTATGCGCTCCATTGCTTTTAGGTTTTGGTTTTGCAATAGCAAAGCCTGCTATGCAGCAATTTCCCCCTTTTTTATTAATGGGTTTAAGATTTACTATTGCAGCTCTTATTTTAATTTGGTGGTTTCCTATACCAAAGAAACTACTTAAAGATTTATTTATAGTTTCGCTTATTGGAGGAACTTTAACTTATGGTTTAGTTTATACTGGTTTAAATAGTGTTGATGCATCGTCATCGATACTTCTTGTTCATACTGAAGTTCCTTTCGGAGTAATTATTGCTTATTTTTTATTTAAAGAAATACCAAGTATAAAAAATATAATTGGAATCATTATTGCTTTTTTAGGACTTTTTATTTTGTTGGGATCACCCAATCTTGAGGGAAAATTGGTTGGCGTCTTGTTATTGCTTTTTGGAGCATTTGCTTGGTCTTTTGGCATGGTTATCGCAAGACCGCTTAGTAAAAAAATAGGAGGATTTGCAGTTACAGCTTGGGTTTGTTTATTTTCTGGTCCAATGCTCTTATTAGGATCTTTTATTTTTGATGGAAATACTATCAATTATTTATTATCTGCAGATTTGGAAGGATGGGTAATAGTCGCTTTTCTCGCCGTAGTTATGCAACCACTAGCATACGGCACTTGGTATCAAGTCATGGCTCGTAATCCAGTTCATAAAGTTATGCCGATGATGCTATTATTGCCACTTACAGGACTATCAACTGCTATTTTTATACTTGGAGAAAAACCAACAAATCAAGTATTCATTGGTGGCGCAATTATATTATTTGGTATTGGCATGATATTATTTAGTAAGTCCAAAAAAAATATGGATCACGAGCATGGTCATCAATGATTGTAAAAAGATTAGAAGATGCATGTAATATTAATTTAAGGGCAAAAGGTTTTCCTAGTGAATTAATTGATAACGAACCTGAAGAAAAAGGTTATGAAATTTAATTATTGTGTTAGGGTAATATTAAATGATTGAGAAAAAAAATTTTTATATAAACGGTAAATGGGTATCTCCTTCTAAACCAAATGACTTTGAAGTTATTGACCCATCAACTGAGGAACCTTTTGCAATTATATCTCTTGGATCAATAGAAGATACTGACATAGCAATTAGTGCTGCGAAAAAAGCTTTCGAGACTTGGAGAGAAACTAGTAAAGAAAAAAGATTAGCTTTATTAGAAAAATTTGATCAAATTTATAATAGAAGATGGGATGAGATGGTCAAAGCACAATCAACTGAAATGGGAGCTCCGTTGGATTATGCTTCAGAAACTCACACAAAAATGGGTGCTGATATTTCGAAAAACATAATAAAAATTATAAAAGATTTTAATTTTGAACATCAATTTGATCCTAAGTCTAATAATCACATTAGATATGAGCCTATTGGAGTATGTGGGTTAATAACACCTTGGAATTTCCCAATGAACCAAATTGTATTAAAAGTTATTCCTGCATTAGCTGCTGGCTGCACGATGATATTAAAACCCTCTGAGATTGCTCCAATATCTGGCATTTTGTTTGCAGAAATGATTGATGAAGCTGGTTTTCCTCCTGGTGTTTTTAACTTAGTCAATGGCAATGGAGAAGTTGTTGGAAATCATATTTCTGGTCATTCTGATATAGATATGGTTTCGTTCACAGGCTCAACAAGAGCTGGAAAATTAATTCAAAAAAATGCAGCTGACACAATAAAAAAAGTTACCCTTGAATTAGGTGGAAAAGGTGGAAACATAGTTTTTGCAGACTCATATACAAATGCAGTAAGAGATGGAGTGAGAAATATAATGAATAATTCAGGACAATCTTGTGATGCGCCAACAAGAATGTTAGTTCAAAAGCCAATTTATGAAAGAGCTGTTAAAGAAGCTATAGATGAAGCAAATAAAATTAAAGTAGATGTAGCATCAAAAAAAGGTGATCACATTGGACCACTAGTTTCAAAAGTTCAGTATGACAAAGTAATAAATCTTATAAATGCTGGAATAAAAGAAGGCGCAACATTAGCTACAGGTGGACCTGATTTACCTAATGGTCTTAATAAAGGTTATTTTGTAAAACCAACAATCTTCACTGATGTAAATAATGATATGAGAATTGCAAGAGAAGAAATATTTGGGCCTGTACTTTCTATTATTCCATTTGAAACTGAAGAAGAAGCTATTGCAATAGTAAATGACACTTCATATGGACTTGGAAATTACCTACAAACTGAAGATAAAGAAAAAGCTAAAAGAGTTGCCAGAAAATTGAGAGCAGGAACAATTTTTATTAATGGTCAAGGAGCTGATGTTGGGGCACCTTTTGGAGGATACAAACAATCTGGAAATGGTCGTGAAGGTGGAATCTGGGGTCTAAATGAATTTTTAGAAGTAAAAGCTATAACAGGTTGGAAGTAATTTATTAATGGATAAAATTAATAAAAAAGATCGATTAAATTATTATAAATTTCTAAATTCACTTCCTAAAAAAATTAATAAATTATACTTTGGAAAATTAAAAGGTAAATTCAAACTAAATAACAAATCCAACAAAAAGAATGGTTTTGATCCTGTTACAAATATTGATAGAGCTATAGAATTATTTTTAAGAAAAGAAATTGGAAGAAAGTTTCCAAAAGATGGAATTGTTGGCGAGGAATTTAAAATGAAAAAATCGAAAAGCGAATTTTCTTGGACTATTGACCCAATTGATGGCACACGATCATTTATTATAGGGAGCCCAACCTGGAGCAATTTAATAAGTGTTAATTTTAAAAACGATCCAACTTTTGCTTTAGTTAATTTTCCTGCAATGAAAAAATATTATATTACCGGAACCAATAATACTTCTTATCTGGTAGAAAATAATAAATTTAAAAAACTCAAGGTAACGAAAACAAAATCGTTAAATAATTCAAAAATTGCTGGAAATTTTTTTGGTTGGTTGTCTATTAATCGACAAAGTAAAATTGCAAAATTAACAAAATTAATGAGGTATCCTTGCTCTGACGCTTTAAGTTATTGTCAATTATGTGAAGGAAAACTTAATGCTGTTTTACAATGTTCCAACAAAATTTGGGATATACATCCAATGATATCTTTAATTAAAAATGCAGGCGGTTATATTTCAACTTGGAAAGGAAAAGATCCAAGAGTTGGTGGAGATATAATTGCCAGTTCGAGCAGAATGTTGCATAAAAAAATTCTTAATATGCTTAAGCCTGTAGCTTAGTTTTATAAAGTTAGATTTCATGAAAACTAAAAACCTTTCTATATCCATACTAAAAGAAGCTCGAGTCGACGAAAATCGCACTCCATTTACGCCAGATCAAATAAAAATTTTAATTTCTAATTTTCCAAATCTAACAATATTAGTTCAACCATCAAAAAAAAGATGTTTTAAGGATGAAGAATATTTTAAAGCAGGCGCAAAAATAAAGGAAGATATCAGTTGTTCCGACATCATTTTTGGAGTGAAAGAAGTTGAGATATCAAAACTTATAGAAAATAAAACTTATTTATTTTTTTCGCATACAACCAAAGTTCGAAATTATATCAACCAAGCCACACAAGACAAAGCTATTATTTACAAGAAGGAACTTTTAAGAGAGATTATAAAAAAAAAAATTACTTTGATTGACTATGAAAATATAAGAGAAGTATCAGGAAAGGGATATCGGTATCTTGGCTTTGGGAGATTTGCAGGTATTGTTGGTTGTTACAATACCCTTAATCTTTATCTAAAATTACAGAAAGAAAAATCACTTCCAAGAGCTTTTGAAATCAACAGCTATGAAAAAATTAAAGAATTACTCGGTAAGCAAAATTTTAATAAGCTCAGAATACTACAAACCGGAAGAGGAAATGTTGCCAAAGGTTCTATGGAAGTTTTAAAACATGCGAATATTAAACAGGTTTCAATAAATGATTATTTAAATAAAAAATATAATGAAGCAGTTTTTTGTAATATTTCGACTAGAGAATATGTTGAACGGAGTGATGGCAAAGATTATTCAGTTCAAGATTTTACTTCAAACCCTCATGAATATAAGTCAAAAGTAAAAAATTATCTATTTGATACAGATATGCTTATAACTGGCCATTATTGGGAACCAAAATTTCCAAAATTGTTTTATCCAAATCAAATTAATGAATTTAAGAACCTAAAAATCATAGGTGACATTACCTGCGATATTAATGGGGCCGTACCAACCACCGTAAGATCTACAACGATTACAAAACCTTATTATTCAATTGATATTAATTCATTGAAGGAAATTGATTTGGGCGATAAAGGCATTGCAGTTATGGCTGTTGATAATTTACCGTCAGAGTTACCAAATGAATCAAGTGAAGAATTTGGTGAAAGTATTATATCAGAAGTTTTGCCCTACTTGATTAACAAAGATGACGGTCGAATAAATAGAGCTACCACAGCTTTGGAGGGGAAATTTTGTTCTTCATTTATTTATTTGGGAGATTTTATCAGATAGTTTATTTATTCTATGAATAATCGTAATTTATGGCTGTTAGCTTTAAGTCAAGTATTTGGTTTTACCACTGCTGCTGTTAACGTTTTTTTAAGTGGAATTATCGGTTCTCAACTTGTTTCAATAAAATCTTTTGCAACTTTACCACCGACGATATTCATTATTGGAACAGCAA
>Ga0207984_1001506_pt1 | contig 11578 bp, 10 predicted proteins | sample ETNtaG_30_FD_185760 | JGI IMG/M metagenome (GOLD analysis project Ga0207984, IMG submission 185760) | Marine microbial and viral communities from oxygen minimum zone, Eastern Pacific Ocean - ETNP201306PF43B (SPAdes) (version 2) | ecosystem: Environmental > Aquatic > Marine > Oceanic ...
TCAGGACGATTAAATACTGCCGGGAAGTCAGAATGGACCTATGGCAGATTTGAGATCAGAGCCAAACTACCCGATGGTCGTGGTTCCTGGCCGGCGATTTGGATGCTAGGAAGCTCTATCTCAACAATTGGTTGGCCCGCCTGTGGAGAAATTGATATCATGGAACATGTGGGGTACGATCAAGGGGTTATCCATGCTTCCATTCATACGACAGATTATAATCATAACCTGGATACACAGAAAAGTGGAAGTATAACCATTCCAACAGTATCAGACTCTTTTCATGTCTACACCTTGGAGTGGTCTCCAACATATTTGTATTTTTTAGTTGATGATGTACCTTATCATTTTGTTTATAATGATGGGCAGGATGATCAAAATAAATGGCCTTTTGACAATGATGTATTTATCATTTTGAATATTGCTATTGGCGGTGATTGGGGTGGTGTACAAGGTGTGAATAACAGCGCATTTCCTATGCGAATGTTGTTCGATTATGTGCGGGTATATGAAGCAACTGATCAACATCAGGATGTAGATGTAACCTTTCAAGTAAATATGAAGAATGAGTTGGTAAATGGTACTGGTTTGAGAATCTCTGGAGGATCGTTAGGTGCTGGACAACCCGGCGGTATTGCGATGGAAGATATAGATGGCGATGGTATCTGGTCGGTGACACTTTCGTTGCCAAAAGGATCTATCCATACCTATAAATACCGCAACGGGTATTTTCCTGATTCATGGGACTCCGGCTGGGAGATTGTACCGGATGAGTGTGGTGTGGTTGAGTTTAATAATCGACAATTTATTACTGCTGAAAGAGACACAATATTACCACCAGTATGTTTCAGTTCCTGTACAGACTGCGATTAATTCTCCCTCTGATATTCTTATCAGGTTATTTACATAGTTCAGGTTTTCTGCGTACCGAAGGCAGAACAATAGCTGATGAAACTGGAAATCCTGTTTTACTGCGTGGGTTTGGATTGGGTGGCTGGCTTGTACAAGAGGGATATATGTGGAATATCCACGGATTTTTTGGTTCTCCCAGCAATATTGAAAGTAAAATTATAGATCTTGTTGGTACAGACAATTCGGATGCGTTCTATCAGGCATACTATGAAAATTATATTACAGAAACAGACATTGCTTTTATTGCTGCAAATGGATTTAACGCATTGCGGGTACCTTTCCATTACAAGTTTTTTTCACCGGAACCCGGTGAATACGTACTAGATGGATTTAACCTTATTGATCAATTACTAGAATGGTGCGCTGAATATGGTGTATATCTCATTCTGGACATGCATTGTGCCCCTGGAGCACAGAATACGAATGATTTTTCTGACAGTGATGGGAATGTAGCCGGTTTATGGATTCAGCAATCTTACCGTGAATGGGCGACAGCAGTGTGGTGGTATATAGCTGATTATTATGCGGATGAAGAATGGATTGCCGGATATGATTTGTTGAATGAACCGGTATTGTCTGGTGGGTTTACATCTTCACAATTAAGGCAGTTTTATATCCAAATGACGAATACGATCCGAGATGTGGATACCAATCATATTATTTTTATAGAGGGGAATTGGTATGGAAATGATTTTACTAATTTAACACCGCCTTTTGATGATAATATGGCTTACAGCTTCCATCATTATGTTGGACCCAGTCACCAAACGTCCTGGCTTGGTCAATATACATCCATGAGTCAAACTTACAATATTCCTTTATGGGTTGGTGAATTCGGTGAAAATTCAAATCATTGGGCACATAAGAAAGTTCAATTATTTGAAAATAATGATGTGAACTGGACCCTATGGAATTATAAACATAATGGCAGTGTGACAGCAGCTGTAAAAGTGGTTGTACCAAACAGCTTTAATTCTATCATTGAGTACTGGAGTGGGAGTGGACCAATTCCATCTGCTTCACAAGCTGTTACAGGTTTAATGGACTTGGCTGAAGCATACAAATTTGATGAGTGCGTACCAAATAAAGGATTAATCGCCGGAGTATCTGATCCAGACTTCAATAGTGTTTCTACACCATTCACAGAGCACACTGTTCCAGGAGTGATTGAGGCCGTGGATTATGACATTGGTGCCAATGGGGTAGCCTATAATGATAATATCTATGAAGATGCGTATAAATTCGGTTCAAATTCTGAAGCGTGGAACAATGGTTGGGTGTACAGGAATGATGGCGTAGATATTGAATATTCGAGTGACCCTTCTGGCAGCGGATATAACATTGGTTGGATTGACAATGGGGAATGGCTTAAATATACTATCCATGCGAGGTTCACTGGTAACTACCAATTTTCATTTAAAGCATCATCACCTTATGATAATGGACAGATTGTTGTAATCGTTCAAGAACAGGCGGGTGCAGTTAATTTTCCAATCCCAAATACCGGCGGATACCAAAACTGGTATTGGACAGATACAGCCTCTGTATATCTGGAAGGTGGAGAGAATGTTATTAGATTGCAAATTATTAATGGAAATTTAAATTTAAAGTCTATCAAAATTGAAGGTACCAACTCCAATCCCATACCCGAAAATTATTTAGTCTGGAACTACCCGAATCCCTTTAACACACAAACTACATTCTATTTTTCAGAAAATATGGAGAGTGATGGACAGCTAACCATCTATGATAGTAATGGACAGTTAGTACAAAATATCTTGTTTGAACAAAATCAATCATCTATCAATTGGGATGGCAAGGATCGTTATGGTCTTGCTGCCGGATCAGGGATATACATTTATCAGGTTAAATTCGATCAACAAAATATTGCAGGTAAAATGGCCTTGATCAGGTAATGGCCATGGACAGTTTAAAATTATTCAAATTCATTATTCTTGGTTCAATTATCTTTTCCTGCAAGGATGAAAATAACGACCAAGAGACCAATGGAATTATTTCCGATACCACAGTAGTAGATATACACGGTCTTTTACAGGTAGAGAATAATAGCATTGTCAACAAAAATGGTGCTGCTGTTGCTCTAGCAGGAAACAGTTTTTTTTGGAGTAATGACAATTGGGGCGGGGAACTCTATTATACGCCCGAAGTGGTCGTCTGGCTGAAAGAAAACTGGAAGACAAACATTGTGCGAGCCGCCATGGGCGTGGAAGATTCGGGCGGGTACTTAGATAATAAGACTGCAAATAAGGAGCGTGTGCAAACAATTGTAGACGCTGCTATCGATGTTGGTATCTACGTTATAATTGATTGGCATTCCCATCATGCAGAAGACAACACGGGCGAAGCTGTAAATTTTTTCCAAGAGATGGCAACGCTCTATGGTGAGTATAATAATGTAATCTACGAAATCTATAATGAACCCCTGGATATCTCCTGGAGCAATACCCTTAAACCCTATGCCCTGTCCGTTATCTCTGCAATACGGGCCATTGACCCTGACAACCTGATTGTAGTCGGCACACCGGAATGGTCTCAGCGTGTGGATCTCGCTGCGTCAGATCCCATCACAGAATTTTCTAATATTGCCTATTCACTCCATTTTTATACTGTTTACCACCACCAGTGGCTGCGGGACAGAGCCAGCGCCGCAATGGAAGATGGTATTGCTCTTTTTGTTACCGAATGGGGGTTGATCGGTTACAGCCTGGTTGATCCAGAGGCCAGTGAGTGGATGGCCTGGTGCTTTGACAATAAAATTAGCCACTGCAACTGGGCTGTTAACGACAAAGAAGAAGAGTGGTCCATATTAGTTCCCGGTGCTAGTACAACCGGTGGTTGGTCAGATGATGATCTCACAGATTCAGGTAAACTGGCAAGAAGCATAATTGTCAATTGGCCGGATTAAAACGTTCAAGCATATAGCACACTTCTATTTGAAGTGGAGTTGCTGGGAATAGAGTAGCTTATTTTACGAGAAGCAATTTGCTGTATAAAACTTTCTGGCTAGCAGTCAAATGACAGAAATAGATATAACTATTTTACCAATGTAACCTTTTGGAATTGGGAATGTTTATCGGAAGAAACACGTAAAAAATATACACCAGATGAAAATTCCTTTGGAGTCCATTTGACAGAATAATACCCTGGATCCTTTGATCCTGCAAAAAGCGATTCTATTTTTTGTCCTTTGACATTGTATACTACAACTTCAACAAAACTTTTTTCCGGAATACTATATTGTAAATAAATAGTACTGTTAAATGGATTTGGAAAAATTGATGAAATAGATATATTATTTTTTGGTATTTCTTTATTTTTTATAAATGCTTGTAATTCCATTGTTTCGTCAGTTGCCTTAGACGGATAAACTTTAATTATGTACACTTGATCTTCTAAAATTTCACCAGGAATTGAAACTAATGCCCAATCATATGAATTCTTTCCAACAGCCAATGATGCTGATCCAACCAAATCATTATCTAAATAAATTTCAACATGGAATTCATCGTCTAACCAGCCCAGGTTGGTAATTAATATTTGAATATTATTATCAAATGCCGTTAGCTCTCCCTCATGATAGTTTTCTAAAAATGCGTTAAAGGCCAGAGGATACAAGCTGGGAATTCGTTCATTTCTTACTATATTTGTTCTATTACCATCTGTCTTAGATGAATAGTGCCAAACAATCTCGCCCTCATCTGTGACTTCCAGTAGTTGGCCTTTTGTCCCTGTAGAGATCAGTGTATTACCATTTTCTAACCTTTCGCATTCTCCTCTGACGTGTGTGAAAAGTGATTCAGGAATAATATATTCCCATTCGGAAGTGAAAATCGAATTGCTTTGATCAACGCTGAATTCAATACACTTGGACTGTTGTGGGTTGAAATAAGTATTATTGGCAAAAAATATTATATTTCCTTCATCTGTCATGCGCAGGCTGTGTTGCGATGAAAATTCAAAGTCTATATCAATATCGATTGAATCTGACATGAATTCTTCTTGCCCGATATACCAAATAATATTTCCTGTTTCATAATCAACCTTTATTATCCTGGAAATATTTCTTAAAGATATGATAACTGAATTGGATTCCACATCATATACAACTGAATTGGCATGGGTCCAGTCCACAAGATTGGGGTTGGTACTGCTGCAAAACAATGGATTAAAATCATTATGGTTTATGTGGTCTAACGTGCTCCACTCCCAGATCAAATTACCATCCTCATCATATTCCACAAAATTGTCTCCCTCCCAATCAACATATTCATTGATCGGATCCTCACAGTGGTTTTCTTCATATACCTTATCATTAATCATGCCAAAGTATGTGTTTTTTGAAGATTTTATGAATTCATGATGGTGGCCATATGTTTCTGTCTTAAAAATTACATTCCCGTCTAGATCTATTTCATAGCCATAGCCTGAAGGACTAGGGATCATTGAATAGGCTACAATATTTCCGTTAGGTAATATTTCATTTGCATAAAATGTATCTTCATCAAATTGATCAATATCAAAAAACCACACGGGTTCACCATCCATATCAAAAACAATCGATGTTCCAATTTCCCGAATTGCCATCATGTTTAATCCGGAATAATATTTATCTTTATTATCAGTAAACACATCATTTTGGTTCGGATAATAATCAGGAAGTTGGTTTATGGTGAAAGAAAGAGGTGTAAGACATTCATTGCCAAAAAAAGTAGAATAACACACTTCCCATTCATATGATTGCCCCCAATCCAGAAATTCATCCAGTATTAGGGCATTAATGTGTGTAGTGGTGCTCCAAGTGTTATTATCATCCAAACTTGAAATATTAAAAGTATATTGGGTATTGCTTGTCATTTGCGGCCATTGGAAGAACACATGTGTATAATTAAGGGTATCACTTTGTTGAGGAAAAAAGTTTTCAGCTGCCAGAAATCCAGCTGAAACAATAATATATAATAGTATGGCCATCAATTAAATCTAACCATATTTTTTATAAGTACCCCGGACAGGATTCGAACCTGTGGCCTACGGATTAGAAGTCCGTTGCTCTATCCAGCTGAGCTACCGGGGCATTTTTGGGTTGCAAAATTAGTACGCTTCGACAGTAGGATTTTAGTGCATTTTTGGGTTGCAAAAGTGACCATATTTCTCGTCGAGGCTCCGACGAGAAAAATCTTGACTTGTTTACCGTCGATGGTGTAACATTCACCGTCGAGAGACAAAAAGCCTATTTTCTTTTAATCAACAAAAAGGAGCAAATAATGGCTGAAACAGTAAAAGCAACAGGCGTTTCTAAAGAAAGTGGCTATCTCTACTACCTCGGTAAAGATGGCAACGTCTGGCGTTCGAAGATGGCCCGCGCTGGTAAAGGTGGCGGCAATGCAGAAAAAGTCGCCAATGCTGGTGTAACTCGTCAATCAGGCTATCTGTATTTCATCGATAAAAATGGTAATGTGGCTCGCGCCCCAATGGCGAGAGGCCGCAAATAATCACATACCATGACGCTTGAAAGCCCCGTTCTAATTATTAGAGCGGGGCTTTTTTATTTTATTACTTATCAGTAGATTTTATTTGGTACACTTGAAAAGGATTAGCAGTTTTACTCAAAAAAAACCAAATGGGCTATTATGTATTTTTGTTTTAATACTAGTACTCTTAAGTTGTTCAGATTTGGGGTCAGTTGAAGGTGAACCGTCTCATAAGCAAATCAGTTATAGTAACGAAATTCAACCTATATTTAATAATTATTGTATTGATTGCCATGGTGTCACAAACACGTGGAGTGGTCTAAATTTGACTTCATATGATCACCTGATGAATGGGGGGGATAATGGTCCTTCTGTTATCCCGGGAAATGGAGAGGAAAGTTTGATTGTCCTTAAACTGGGACCTGAACCTCCTTTTGGTGATCAAATGCCATTACAAAATCCACCACTGAATGATATACAAATTGACTTAATAAAAAATTGGATTAATGATGGTGCGCATAATAATTAAACTCCAAATAATAATTATTTTCTCATCGCTTTTATCAGCAATTCCAAGATTTGCGATTCAAGAGGGAGCGTCATGCAATTTATGCCATATAGATCCGAATGGGGGTGGCTTAAGAAATGAATATGGAATCATTATGACAAGCAAAGAAGATTTGCCTCGTTCACCGGGAGGGAAAATTTCAAAAAATTATACCGGCATTATCAATGATCATATTCGTGTGGGCGGAGATATACGGTTTTTAAATTTTAATACAATGCAATCAAACCAAGTAACTAGTGCTCTGTTTCCTATGCAGTCAAATTTTTATGGTTATTGGAAGATAAGTGAAGCAGGAGCAGTTTTTGCAAGTATGGATTTATTAAGAAGTAATAATGAAATCTGGGTTAACTGGGATGGATTACTACCTATGAATGGCTATTTGAAAGTTGGTAAAGATTTACCAGCATACGGCTTAAATGTGGATGATCATACATCATTTATTAGAGGAGGCAATATCCGCAAAAAAAGCTTATTGCAGGAAGGACTTATTTTTTCACCATATCTTTCATATCCTGGTTTGTTGGAAATAGGATTTAATTTTGGTGATATATATTTATCTCAAAGTATATCCAACCAATTTATTAATTATTCCAGTAGTGGGGGATTTGATGAATATTTACACGACAAAGCTTTTACAACCCGTATTGAATGGTTTCCAACTTTAAATAGAATAAATGGCATGATTGGAGCCTCTTTACTGCAACAAGGCATAGTTCGGTTTCAAGGGATTTTTGGGGGAATTTCTCTTGGGAAATTAACTTGGGTTGGAGAAGTTGATATTGCCGAAAATTGGCTTTCTGACGGCACTGTTTTAGCATCTTTGAGTGAATTGACTTATGATTTTATTCCAGGTGTTGATTTACAAGTAAAATTCGATTTTTTCGATGAAGATATTGATACTACCGGGGGTGCCCTGCAAAGGCTTACTTTTGGAGTAGAATATGTTCCTGTTCCATTCGTGGGATTGAATATTCAAGCACGTTTAACAGAAGTTATAGGATCAAGTGAAGCAATTGAACCGGAGTTTTTAATTCAACTACATACATGGTTTTAAAGGAAAATAGATGTTATTAATACGAATAATACTTTTAACTGCCGTTCTTTTTGCAGGCGAAGATAAAAAGAGCGAATTGAAAAATGTTCAAGTTTTACCCTTTACTGAAAAAGCGGATATCATGAAGTATATGAAAAAAACGATTGTTCCTGAATTAGGTGTGAAATGTAAATATTGCCATAATCTAAAAGATTTTTCCAGTGATAAAAATGAACATAAAGTGGAAGCGAGGGAAATGATGCGTATGGTGATGCATATTAATAAAAATATTATGCAGCCCATGGGACTCCACGAAGTGTCCTGCTGGGTGTGTCACCGCGGCCAAAAACACCCCGACGAAAATGATGAAAAATAAAATATTTCTGGTTATCTGCTTCTTCTATGCATCCTGTACACCGCCACAGATGCCCGAAGTTGTTGATATTATGAATGCCGTTCCGGAGGTAACCACTCCAGAGAAAACGGTAATTATTCCCTTAAAAACATTACCCAAAGGTTGGGTAATGAACCGCGAAATGTTGGCTGGCTGGAAAACAAGTTTACCTGAAATTCTTGGTATTATTTTTGATACTACCACCACTCCTGAATACTGGGATGATCTCATTACCTTGCCATCTGGAATTGAACTACCGATAAAACGAGCTAAGATTACATATCAGAATAAAACTCGGGTGACCAGTGAAGTTGTTGAATTGCTTTTTGTCAATGTCGATAATATTTACAGCGTGACCAATTATGAATTATCCCATTTTGAAATGAATGCTGTGGTAAAATCCCTAGAGCTTTTGAATACTGGATTTCCACAACTAACGGCTGATGATGTGCTAAAACACAAGGTGCTTATGGAATATGGTACACCCCATGATTTTGATGGAGCGTGGCATCGGTATCAAGATAAAGATTCAGATTTTGCAGTTAGAGTTATAGATGACAAACACCTTGCAGTACAAGTACACAGCCGATTGGTAGAACGGCAGATAAAACGAGCTATTAAGAATGTGTATTCTGAAGAGGGGATCGAGCTGAAAAAACAACAGCTCATGGAAGGGTTCGACCTTTAAACTATAATTCTTTGAATGTTTAAGTATTTTTCTTTTATTGCCGCAGCAGTGACAATTGCAGTGGGACAACAAATTGTATCCAGTATTGATATTCGCGGTCACCAGTATACAAAAGAATATGTGATCCAACGGGAAATTCAACACCCATTAAATGTACCGCTCGATAGTGCTCTGGCTGAAGGCGACCGGGACCGCATAGAAAACCTGAGAATTTTCAGCATGGTCACCTGGCAGGCATTGCCGCTGGAAGATGGTTCGTTCAAGCTCCGTTACCACGTGATTGAATCCACTCGCTTTATGCCTATTTTTTCTCCGATATACGAAGAGGACACGGGCTGGTCCCTTGTTTTGGGTGGCATCTTCAGCAATTTTCGGGGCCGGAATGAATCGTTGACTATTGATGGTCTCATAGGAGGTGTAGATGGCTATGGCATCGAATTTAATAATCCCTGGATGGTTGGTGATCATGTGTCCTTAAACCTGCAGGTTGGTAAACATTTCTCCAATCATGTATTTCTGCCTTATGAACGGCAGACGTCATCGTTTGAAATAAATATCGGCCGTTATTTTGGCTATCAAAAACGGATCAGTCTTGGTTTTGAATATGAACAGAAAGATTTTGTTGGCGATAGTACAACAATAGAATTTCTATATTTTGCACCCCAAGGGAGTTTTGCCTATGATACCCGGGATATTTACAACGATCCGTCGGAAGGCATATATATTGTCCACTCTGCGCAGTATTTTATGTTTTCAAATATTAAAGGCAGTTCATTGTTTTGGAATCAATCTTACAGTGCATTTACATCACCCATTAAAGGCAAGCACAAAACAACACTTGGCGCCAATGTTTCCCTGAATTCCACCCACGGTGACCTGCACCCGGAATTATTCTTGATTGGTTTGGGCGGTGGTTATTCTGTACGCGGCTGGCAAATAGAAACCCGTGAATTATATACAGAGGAAAATCAATCCTATCGTTTTGGTTATTTCAGTGCTGTATCATCTTTAGAAATTCGTCAAACAATTATTCCTCGTTTTGCCATTGAACAACAGTCTCCTTTTGGTCCAATGAAATCTGAAATGGGTCTCCAGGCTGCAATATTTATTGATGCGGGTGTTACCGGTAATAATTGGGATGATTTAAAAAATACAAGTCCTATGATGGGAACAGGTTTAGGTATTCGTATTCCAGTTGCAATGGCTGGCAATATTCGATTTGATTATGGCTGGTCGTTCTACGAGGGAGCGGCAGTGGAATCTTCATTCCACTTTTCAGTCGGACAAAAATTTTAATCTATTTATTTTTTCTAAATAGCATTGCTTTTTCGAAGCGGTTTTCTTCCCCGGAACGCAGCCTGGCAATATTACTCCTATGGGTAAATATAATAAACCACGGAATGAGCAGACTGAAGATCAGAAGCGAAAAGGGTGCAGTTTCAGCTAATCCCAAAGGAGGCAGGATAAAAAGAAAAACGGGAAGTGCAATGGAAGCTATCATGGAACTCACAGACACATATCCGGTCAAAACCAACACAATTGCAAATACGACAAGACAAAGGGGTACAGCAATGGGAAAGAGGGCCAGCAGCATACCGCCTAAAGTCCCCACACCCTTGCCGCCTTTGAATCCAGCGAATATGGTATACGTGTGCCCCAGAACCGCTGCAAAACCGCATAAGATCTGAACGACGCCGGTATCTTGGATTGGCTGGCCCTGGAAAAAGGAAGTGGCATAAACAGCCGCCGGCAGCCAACCTTTGAATACATCAATTATTACAACGATCAATGCCGGCTTCCAGCCCAGCACGCGAAACACATTAGTACTTCCCGCATTGCCGCTGCCATGCTCGCGGATATCAATCCCTTTAATTACTTTACCGGCAATGATACTGGTAGGTGTTGAACCTGTTATATAACTGGCAAAGAGTAATAAAAATAATTCTAAATAAGGCACCGGATGTCGAAATACTCTATTGCCACGGATGATTACTTAGGAAAATTGTGCAGTTCATTTTCAGGTGGTGCGATGAGCCCGCCTGAAATAACCATTTTGATTCCTTCTTCAACCGACATTTCCGTCAGCATAGTTTCCTTTTTAGGAATCATGATGAAAAAGCCGGAAGTGGGGTTGGGTGTAGTGGGTACAAATACGTGGTAATATTCAATACTGTTTGCGTCAACAGATTCGCCGGTGACAAAGGCCAGCGTCCAAACTCCCACCCGTGGATATTGCAGGAAAATGACCTTTTGAAAATTCTTTCCCTCAGCTGTGCCGGTAAATGCATTGATGAATTGTTTAATCGTTTTGTAAATAGTGTTAACAATGGGAATAGTTAACAAAATCTTTTCTCCCCAAGTGAATAATCTCCTGCCTAAAACATTGCGTATGAGCAGTCCCAGTAAGTAGACAACCAAAATGGTTAATAGAATACCTAAACCAGGAATATGAAAACCGATGAATTTTAATATTGGTTTGGAAAATCCATCTAAC
>Ga0207984_1001507_pt1 | contig 11576 bp, 9 predicted proteins | sample ETNtaG_30_FD_185760 | JGI IMG/M metagenome (GOLD analysis project Ga0207984, IMG submission 185760) | Marine microbial and viral communities from oxygen minimum zone, Eastern Pacific Ocean - ETNP201306PF43B (SPAdes) (version 2) | ecosystem: Environmental > Aquatic > Marine > Oceanic ...
ATTCGGAAGGAATTTCATGGAGATTGGAACTATGAATTCAGGCCAAGATTAAGTTGAGCAGTTAATTTCGATCAGTCTCCTAAACGTCACGAGCAACCAACTGAAGTTCGAGCAAGCGGCAGCATCCACCCCACCTGAGGAGACACCATCGCCGGAGAAAACTGAGCCGCAACCGCTTGACCCGCAGGTCGACCTTGTTGCCAAAGCGGCGATAAGTAAAGGCCAGGTCCCATTTCTCAATTTCACAGATATGAAAGCTGACGCGACCCTCAAAGATGGTGTCCTCAAGAGCACGCAAACCTTCAAAAGCTACGGTGGGTCTTTCGAGGGGGAAGCGAACGCCAATCTGACGAAAGTCGATCCTGAGTACAGCTTTAACATGAAGCTGGCAGACATAGGTCTCGGCGGCGTTGCCGCGCAGTTTGCCCCAGTGAAAGGAATGCTTGGCGGCTTGTTGAATACAGAACTGGCCATCAGCGGCCGCGGGCTTGAGTGGGAAACGATCAGCAAGAGTCTCACTGGCAGTGGAGATTTCAATCTCGCAAAGGCTGAGATTAAGGGGCTGGACCTTTCCACCGGCTCAATGTCAGCGCTTACGAGCCTTGGAAGCCTCGCAGGATTCAGCGTTCCAAAGGACCTGATCAGTGGGAAATCTATCGACACAATCAAGAGTGCTTTCAAGATTCAGGACGGAAAAGTCTCCACCGAGGCGCTCAGTCTCAGCGGCGGCGGCCTGGAGGCTCTGGGCAAAGGACATGTTGGATTGGATATGTCTCTCGACTACGAAGGCTCCATCACGCTGTCCGATTCCATCGTCAAGAAGCTCGGTAAGAACGCGAGTTTCCTTGCGGACGACAAAGGCAACATCGTCCTGCCATTCGGACTGGGAGGAACACTCGCTGCCCCCGCGGTAGCAGTGGATTCAGAACAGTTGCTGGCTGTCGCCAAGAAAGCCGTTGCTGCCCGACTCAAGTCAGAGTTCAAGGGGAAAGTAATCAACAAACTCGTCGGTGAGAAAGCAGGAGGAGATTTACTTAAAGGTGCTCTGGGAGGCGTTCTTGGAGGTAAGACAGATACAGATAAAAAGAGTGGCGAGAAGAAGGCTGATACGAAGAAAGAAGTCACGGACCTCCTCGGTGGGCTGCTGAAAAAGAAGGCAGACAAAGAGGATTCAGAACCTAAGGCCGAAACTGAAGACAAAGACAAGAAGAAGGAAGCGGCGGGTAAGCTCCTCAAAGGGCTTTTCGGAAAATAGGGCTCGTCGTATAGCTCTCCGGCGTTTTTGCATGGATTGAAACTCTTTGAACGTAATAACGTAAGCTGAAGATCTGTTCAGGCCAAGCTGTGTCGTGCGAAGGCTGTTCACGCCCCGCCTTTGAATCTCTTTCCGGCCCGGCTATACTTGCCCTAATTCGCTTAGATTGGAGGATTTACGATGACGTTCAGGTACTTAGCGGTCGGCACTTCCCTGCTTCTATTCGCCGGTTGCAGTAATATGGCGCTCACCAGGGACGGCCGGGACATTGAGCGCATCAAGAGAGTCCAGTACGAAGAGGGTTGGAGCGCTGCCACCACCGTCATGAAACGCTATTTCAAGATCGTCATTCCTGACAGCCGCACTGGCCAGGTTGTAGCTCTCACGCGACCAACGAACACATTCGGCTCAAAGGCACGCCAGCGCGTGGTCGCCGAGCTCATCGACAGGGGCGAAGGCGTTTACGAAGTCGAAGTCCGGGCGATGAATCAGATCGATACCAGCAGCGCTTTCAAACTCGATGAAAAGCGCTTTCAAAAATACAGATGGAAGACGGTTGGCTTTGACGAGTTCCTGGAAACGAAACTGGTCGAAGAGATTTACGCAGAGATTGAAGGCGAAGAGAGAGCGGAGATCACCCCGGCCAAAGCAGCGCCAGGCGCTCTGGCTAGGGTTGCGCCTCGGAGTTCTGTTGCGCGTCCCCAGGCACGCCGCACAGAGCCCAAAGCGGTCAACAGCGTTCGGGGTGCGCGAAGCCACATGGCTTTCATCCATCGCCGCGCCAGCATTCAAGACGATTTCATCCGAGGCATCATTCTCGGTGACATGCATTTCAAAGAGAACAACTTTGAAGGTGCCGAAGAGCAGTTTGAACGTGCCCACAAGAAAGATCCTTCGAGCCCTGTTCCCATCCTCGCCCGCGGGCATGCGCGTTTTGCATTAGGCGAATACAAGAAGGCTGCTCACGACCTGAAGGCCGCGCTCACCGCCTACGCCAAATTGAATTCAATCAAGATGGATCGGCGTGATTTTTATGGCAACCCCGAGACCTTCTACGGCCAGCTTGCCAAGCTTGAAAAATTTGTGAAGAACAATAAGGACGACAGCCACGCGCATTTTCTGCTCGGCTATAATTACTATTTTTCCGGCCGTCCCACCCTGGCCAGAAAGGCCTTCGAGCGCTCGATCGCCATTAATTCGGGCGACAAGCTCGCAAAGGCATTCCTTACCATGCTCGGCGTTGACCCCGTCATCTAAGATTGCAGTTCAACCCTCCCCCGCCCGGCCCTGACCCATACCAAGCCGCACGCCAGCAGATGGTGGAGGAGCAGCTTAGAAACCGTCACATCACAGACTCGCGCGTGCTCGACGCTTTTCTGAAAATCCCGCGGCACTGGTTTGTCCCTTCAGAGCATCTCGAAAAGGCTTACGCCGATCACCCAATTCACATTGGCCTGGATCAGACCATTTCTCAGCCCTACATGGTGGCCCTCATGAGCCAGTGCCTGGCCCTCGGCGGATGGGAATCGGTGCTCGAGATTGGAACCGGCTCCGGATACCAGGCGGCCATCCTGGCGGAGATTGCCCAGGATGTCTTCACCATCGAGCGCCATGGACCACTCAGCGAGAGAGCGCAGGCTAAGCTCAACGCTGTCGGCTTTGACAACATCAGATACCGCGTGGGCGACGGCACTCTGGGCTGGCCCGAGGAGCATCCATTCGATCGAATCATCGTCACTGCCGGTGCCCCTCAGATACCGGGCGCGCTGAAGAATCAGTTGAAGGACGGCGGCCTGCTGGTAGTGCCCGTCGGGCCTGCGGAGGAACAGAGCCTGGAAATCATCAGGCGAAACGGCGCCAGCTTCGAGCAAGAGACCGTTTGCGCGTGCAGGTTCGTCAAGCTGATTGGAGAAGATGGCTGGGCGGAGTAGCGCATTGTTCTCGGCCCCGGGCGGCCCTTCTTGCCTACGATGACATCCTGTGAATGGGCTCGGGCCGGGCTGGCTTGAATGCCTGGGTACTCAGGATCTCTGAATCGAGGTGCTGATTCCGGCAAGCTTCGGAGATCGCTTCTTCCGCCATTCCCTGCAGTTCTTCAGGCGCGATGTGGGCACGGGCATTGAGAGTCACTTCGGCTTCCTGCAGTTTGCCCTGGATCTCCTGCGACAGCTCAGCCACTGCGTCATTGCGCACGAGACTGATGAAACCGATGTCCATTCCTGACATCAGGGTCATCTTGAGGTGGGCGATTTCCTGTTCCGATTCGATCATTCGTTGCTGCATGATCGCGGCAATCTCGGAGAGCAGGCGATTGGGATCAAAATCGTTCTCCGCCTGCACCTTGAACGCGCTGTTCAGCCATCCGAGCTCTGCCTCGCCGTCCGCGTAGATGTCGTAATCCATGTCCATGGTCTTCTGCCAATCCATGGTTTCCAGGCTGGCGAAATCAAACCACGGCCCGAGGTCTTGACCGTTACGGGCGGAGAATGTGAAGACTCGCTTCCCCGGATACTGCTCGGCCAGCAGATTCTTCAGTTCTGACAACGCGTCGTCGTCAAGAATGTCGGACTTGTTGATGGCGATAGCGTCCGCTTCCTCGAGCTGTTTTTTGTAGATGTAGGCCACCTTCGGCGAGAAGCCGCCACGCCTCTGGTTCGTGAGGATTTTGAGTGCCCGCATCGGGTCTACGAGAACAGTCAATGGCGCTACATCGAACTGTTCGCCAAAGAGTCGTTTCATCGGAATCGCCACGGTCGCCAGCAGATCTGTGCAACTGCCAACCGGCTCACCAAGGAAGACATCGGGCCGATGTTCCTGGCTGAGTTTGTCCGCGGCTTCGGTGAGCGAATTGAATCGGCAACAGAAACATCCACCTGCGATCTCTTCCACTGAGAAGCCCTGCGACCTCAGATTCAGAGTGTCGACCAGATTCTCGGCTTGATCGTTCGTAATGAGCCCGACGCGCTTTCCCTGGTCATTGAAATGTCTGGCAAGCGCCCCGAGCGCGGTGGTCTTGCCCGCGCCGAGGAAGCCTCCGACCATGATAAATCTTGCCCGTGGTTGCATTGCGGGTTACTGAGTGGAGTTCAAGGTTGCCCCATAGGATCTCCGGTGGGACACCGGCGACGCCAGGGGCGAGTTGTAGAGGATTTGATCCGGCTTGCTACCGCCCAATCGTCATCGACACCTCATCCATGAAACGGGCGGTGTACCCGTGCACCATTGAGTTCGAACACACGGCGCCGATGGACTGACCGATAAGTCGGTTGACCTCGCCTCTTGTGATCTTCAGATTGAGTTCCGGATTGAGAATGCTGCGTTCTGCCGCGATTAGCCCGAGAGTCTTCAGTCCAATCCATAGCGGCCAGATGCAGGCGAGACGCAGGCGTATCTCACGCCGCGGAATCGCTAGAATGTAATTGTCCGCTTCCTTGAAATGTCCCAACGCCATCTGAATCATCTGGTTTTCAACCACAGCGAACTTTGGCTCGCTCTCCGCGCTCAGCAGATCTGACGGGCACAGACCGGCCTGCTTCAGCAACGATACAGGATAGTAGCAGCGTCCGTTGCAGAGGTCCCGTGGGGTGTCTTTGAGCACGTTCACCAATTGGAGTCCCTTGCCAAAGCGGATGCCGGCTTCCTTCATCTCTTTCTGATCCCACTCGCCCAGCGCCGGCAGATGCGTGCAGCAGAGGGACGTCCAGAATTCACCGACGATGCCGGCCGCATGATAAGTGTAGGAATCCAGTTGATCGGTGGTATCAAACGCCTGCAGCTCTCGTGGTGAATTGCCCGGAAAATCCTCGAGGTCTTGGATCATGCCTGTTGTCAGGCCGCGCAGAACGAACTTGAGCTGGTCACGATCTTCACCGGATGTGTTGTTCAGAAGGCAGGCCGCTTCCGCCAGGTGTTCGAGCAGAACCTTTTCGGCAGGGCTGTTCTGATGCCCGGTCAAACTGCCCCCGATCTCTCTGAATAACGAGGGCTCGACTTCATCCGCCTCGACCTGACATCGGAATGATTCCAGATATTCGATACGCTTTTCACGTCGGACGATCTCCGTGTCCGCGATGGTGTCGGCCGCTCTTGCCAGAAGGTAGCCCAGCGACATGGGCCTCCGCAATGGGGCAGGGAGAATCCGCAGGCTCAGATAAAATGAGCGGGAAACGCTCTTCAGCAAATCGGTGAGTAGATGGGAATCGTCTGGCACTGCCGCAGGTCTCTGAGTTGGTCTTGTGAAATGGAATTCAGATTGCCTCACAAGTTTGGCGAATTGTAGCAAGGGCATCCCTATGATGTCTGTTATGTCAGACGTTCAGAAGAAATGGACGGAACGGGTGTCCGTCGCATCACTGCTGATAGCCCTCCTCCTGCAGTGTGGACTCAGTATGCGATTAAAATCGCCCGCGGTGGATGAGTTCGTGCACCTGCCGGTCGGTTACTCGCTCTGGAAGCACGGCGACTTCCTCACCGACCCGATCAACCCACCGTTCATGCGGATGTGGGCGGCGTTGCCCCTGCTGTCCCGTGATGTGGATTGGACTTTTCCCGAAGAAGGGATGCGGCAGCAGTATTGGCTCGGCGCGCATCAGTTCATGCGTGATAATTCGGATGAATACCAATCCATGTTTATTGCGGCCCGCTGGATGGTCGTACTGTTGTCGCTGGTTTTGGCTGTACATGTTTTCTGGTGGGCAAGATGTCTGTATGGCAGGCGAGCCGGTTTACTGGCCCTGTTTCTGTATTCATTCTCTCCGAACATTCTTGCGCATTCGCGGCTCGTGACGGCAGACTTGGGCGGGGCGTGCTTCGTGTTCTTGACCATGTTCCATTTCTGGCGCTGGGCTCGCCGCGGTTGCTGGGTGCACCTCACGGGCTGGGCGGTGTTTCTCGGCCTGGCACTTCTGTCCAAGCTCACGGCAGTCTTCCTTCCGCTGTTCATGCTGGCGGCTTTTTTTCTGGCCGGTAAGGGCGATGAACTGAAATCCGGTAAGGCCCTGTCAGCTCAGCTTATTTCCGCAATCGCAATGATGCTGTTCGTCCTGAATCTCGGGTACGCGTTTCAAGGCAGCCTCCAAATCCTCAGCGGCTATGAATTCAGGAGCGGGATTGGGAATACGGTTCAAAGTGTCGTGGGTTTTCTGCCCGTTCCTTTGCCCGAGGGCTTTGTGCAGGGGATCGATCATGCGCTGCGTCACGACAAAGATCTGATGGAGGACAGTTTTTATCTGTTCGGCGAACTTTCCAGTACCGGCTGGTGGTACTACTTCATTGTGGCCTGGCTGTTGAAGATTCCCTTGGCCTCACTCATTGGCCAGGGCGCGTGCCTCCTGTCGAGAGTCAGGCAGTCCGTTCGAAAAGAGCGAGCGCGTGCGGCCTCGGACGAATGGTTCCTCTGGATACCCGCGGCCGGGTTCTTCTGCGCGCTGTCCATTTTCAGCTCGCTGAATATCGGGCTCCGTCATGTGCTGCCAGCCCTGCCGTTCATTTTCGTGCTGGTGAGCTCGCTGGCGCGCCACTCGTCGAATCGTTCGGGGGGAATAACCCTTTTCACCGGCTGCGTCTGGTATCTGGGAGCAGCGCTGTTCATCTTCCCCGATCACCTGGCCTACTTTAATGAGCTTGGTGGCGGCCCCGCCAGCGGCCGAAAGTATCTCGTCGATTCCAACCTCGATTGGGGGCAGGATCTCATTCAGTTGCGGGAGTACCTGTCCCGGCGCGGCAATCCGAAAATCAAGCTTGCCTACTTCGGTCGCACCGATCCGAGTATCTACGGTATCGAGTTTGAGCCATTGACGCCGGTCCCCGAAACCGGGCTGATCGTGATCAGCGCGTCTTTCCTGCAGGGCCGGCCTTACGTTCTGCCATTGCCTTCGGACAGACAGCCGTATGCTCTGGCTCAAGCACGCCAATTCATCTGGCTTCAGGATTTCGAGCCTGCCTCCCACATCGGATACTCTCTGCTCGTTTTTGAAATCGAAAACCAAAAGCCATGACCGAACAACTGAACCACTGTCTTACCAAAATGCTCGATATCGCTAAGATGGGAGACGTCCAGGATCTGACCGCCCGTGACATCTTTCAGTTTGGATACAACACCGGCAGGGCCGCCGAGCTTGCTGGAGAGGGCCGCGAACAGTGGTGGGACCAGTTCAAAGAATCTGTGGCGGAAGAGGCATGGCACAAGGTTTATGAAATCGTCATGCAAAAGATGCGGGAACATGGCGCGAATTGACGTTCGTCACAGGTGGTTTAGTCTGTAAGTTTGGCAGCCACGCGCTCGGGTGTTATGAGTATTGCCGGCCCTGATCCATTGGCAGGAAGAGAGTCTGCAACGACAGACGCACTGCTGGAACGCATTCAGTTCGAGACGCTGATCGCATCCATCGCAAGAAGATTCCTGGCGGTAGATTCATCTGATTTCGACCGCTCCGTCGAACAATCCCTTTCAGAGCTTGGACTGCTACTGCAGGTGGACAGGTGTTACCTGTTTCGGATCTCAGATGATGGTGAGTCTCTGTCAAACACCCACGAATGGTGCGCGGAAGGCATTGAGCCGCAGATAGAGGCATTGCAGTCCCTTCCCACATCTGCATGCCCCTGGTTCATGGCACACCTCTATCGTGAAGAGCCAGTCCACATAGCGGATATCGAATTGCTTCCTTCCCAAGCCGAAGCAGAAAGAAAGATGCTTGAAGCGGAAGATATTCAGTCCCTGGTGTGTGTGCCCATGTTTGCCGGTACGGTCATCGGTTTTCTGGGACTGGATGCCGTCCGGAAGAAGATGGTTTGGTCTGAAGGCGATATCGCTCTGTTGAATGTGGTCGCAGACATTTTTACGCGCAGCATCCAACGTCTGGCGTCGGAACAGCATCTTCGTGAGAGCGAAGGGCGCTTTCGCAACATTCTGGAGTCCTCACCGGATGCGATTTTCATAGAAGACCTGGAAGGGAATGTCCTCGTGGTAAACCAGGCCGCCTGCGATCTCCACGGCATGACCCGGAGGGAACTGACCGGCAAAAACGTCCTCGATCTCGTACCGCCCGAACAGCGGGAGCAGGTCAGGAGCGATTTCCCCAAAGTGGTGGAGGGTGCCCTGTTCGATATTGAGGGAAAAAGCTACACGAGCGACGGCCGCACGGTGCCTGTAGAAATTCGCGCTACAAAGTTTCAATATGATGGCCAACCGGCGATCCTTCTGGTGGTGCGTGATGCTACGGCAAAACACGAAGCACGCCTCGCTAGAGAAAAGGAGGACGAGCTGACCAGGAGAATCCAACTCTCTGAACTGCAGCTCCGCATGGAGACGGAAGGGCGTAGGCAGGCGGAAATTGCTGAGCAGGACAAGTCGCGCAAACTAACCGAAGCGCTCGATGAAGTGCGTTTAATGCAGGAACAGGCGAGGCAGCAGGAACGTCTGAGCGCGCTCGGAAGGATGGCCAGCACCATTGCTCACAACTTCAACAATGCCCTTTCGCCCATCCTCGGTTTCAGTGAATTCATCCTCAAGCAGCACGGTGAAGAGCTGCCCGGCGACGTTCTCGAGAACCTCAGGCACATCAACCAGGCTGCCCAGGACGCGAGCAAGGGCACACGCCGTCTGAGTGCGTTTTATCGAGGCAGAGATCATGACGAGGTCTTCAATCCGGTATCCTTCAATGAGGTCATCGAAGAATCCATTCGCCTTACGCAGCCGCGTTGGAAGGATGAGACAATGGCAAAAGGGATTCACATTGAAGTGGAGACAGACCTGCAATACGAAGGCTCGATCGTCGGCAGTGACACCGATGTCCGCGAGCTCCTGACCAATCTGATCTTCAATGCTGTCGATGCACTGCCCAAAGGCGGCCGCATAGAAGTGCGCTCCTACACGATGCTGGGAAATGCCGTTATGGTCGTCGCCGATAACGGAGCGGGAATGAGCGAAGAGGTTCTGGAACGATGCATGGAGCCATTCTTTACCACCAAGGGCGAGGCCGGCTCCGGTCTTGGGTTGTCAGCCGTCTTTGGGGCCATGCGGCGGCACGAAGGGCGCGTGCACCTCGACAGCGTTAAGGGAAAAGGGACCACCGTGTCCTTGATTTTTCCGACAGGAGAAGCTGCGCCCTCCATTCCTCCAACGGAGACCGAGGCCCTTCCGCTGCCGGCCTTGAGAATTCTCGTGGTCGATGACGAACCTCTGATCTGCAAAGTGGTTTCTGACTTCCTGCGCAGTGCTGGACATTCCATCGTCACCGCCAGGAATGGAAGAGAAGGCCTGGATGAATTCACCAGCGATCGTTTCGATCTGGTCATTACGGACATGGGGATGCCTGAGCTCAACGGCGAAGACCTGGCGATTGCGGTTAAGGAACAGCAACCAAAAATGCCTGTCATCCTGCTCACCGGCTGGGGGGATGAACTGCTCTCTGCCGGCGTTCCCCAATGCATCGATCTTCTGATCAACAAGCCCTTCACCTACAACGAGCTGCGGGACGCAGTGACCAGTACATACAACAGTGCCGCCAGGCCCCTGTCGGGTTCAGAAGCAACCACGGATTCAGCATGACATCGGAACGACTTCAGAAACAGATCCAGTTCATCCTGGAGGTGGACAAGCTCAAACAGATTTTCCGGCAGAACCATGTGGGTGACGGGACTCGTATGGAAAATGACGCAGAGCACTCATGGCACATGGCATTGATGACAATGCTCCTTTTAGAGTACGCCGCAGAAGAGGTGGATGCTCTGCGAGTCATGAAGATGGTGCTGGTTCACGACATCGTCGAGATAGATGCCGGCGACACCTACTGCTACGACGAGGACGCCAGGCTCGATCAGAGGGAACGGGAGCTCAAAGCCGCTGAGCGCATCTTCGCTCTGCTGCCGGAAGATCAGGCCAAAGAAATCTGGTCACTCTGGGAAGAATTCGAAGCCCGTGAAACTGCGGATGGGAGGTTCGCCGCGGCCATAGATCGCTTCCAGCCATTGATGTTGAATTACCACACCCGCGGCGTTTCATGGAAGAAGAACGGCATAAAAGCTTCCCAGGTAATCGAAAGAACCAGCCAGATCGGGAAGGGAGCGCCCGAGTTATGGGAGTTGGGCAGAGCTTTTATCGAGGAGGCGATCGAGCTGGGGATACTGGTAGGGGATGTGGCGGAATGAAAGATTCTTCTCTGAAGAGACAAAGCGAGAGCCTCGACATGCTTGGTCGCTTTCTGCCTGCCGCGATACGATACACGAAATGATCGTCAACCCAGGATTCACATATGCAGCTTCCAGCCCTCTATAAAATCCAGCAGACATTTGAAGACCAGCAGGTAGATGACATCGCCGCGCGAGTAAGTGAAGAGATCGTCGCGCTCAAACTCGCCGAACGCATCAAGCCCGGACAGACCGTCGCCATCACCGGGGGGAGCCGCGGAATTGCCAACATTCCCCTGATTTTAAAATCCGTGGTTTCGGAATTGAAAAGCCTCGGCCTCAAGCCGTTCCTCGTGCCGGCAATGGGCAGCCATGGCGGAGCCACCGCGGAAGGACAGAAGAAGATCCTGCACAAATACGGTATGACCGAAGAGGCGGTTGGCTGCGAAATTCGGGCGAGCATGGAGGTGGTCGAACTGGGTTGGCCGATGGAGGGCATTCGAGTGGTGGAAGACCGCAACGCGTACGAAGCTGACTGGGTCGTCGTGGTCAATCGATCAAAGCCTCACACACGTTTCGATGGCGAGATTGAGAGCGGGCTCTGCAAGATGATCATTATCGGCCTTGGAAAAACCGAGGGCGCAACGCTCTATCACAAAGCCGCGGTGAACTATTCGTTCGGCAAGCTCGTCGATGTCGCTGTACCCTTCTTCATTGAAAAAGCAAACCTGCTCTTTGGAATGGGGATCGTTGAAAACGGTTACGACGAAACCGCCATCATCGAAGCCGCGCCACCCGAAGGACTGATCGCTCTCGATAAAAAACTGCTCGCCGAATCGAAGCGAATGATGCCGAGGCTGCCTTTCGATAAAATCGATGTGGTCATCGTGGATCAGATGGGCAAGAACTACAGCGGCACCGGCATGGATACGAACATCATCGGCTTAAAATCTCCCGTCGAAATCACACGGGTTTTCGTGCGCGATCTTCATCCTTCGTCAGAAGGCAATGCTGCGGGCGTTGGCTTCGCAGACATGATCACGGATCGTCTGCGCGACAAGATCAATCTCCACGCCACCGCGCTCAACTGCATGACCGCACAGACATTCGCCGGCGCGAGAGTGCCCGTATCATTCCCAACCGATCGGGACGCGCTTCAAGCCGCGATGGCCACTATCGGCCTGACAGAGTCTCA
>Ga0207984_1001508_pt1 | contig 11576 bp, 29 predicted proteins | sample ETNtaG_30_FD_185760 | JGI IMG/M metagenome (GOLD analysis project Ga0207984, IMG submission 185760) | Marine microbial and viral communities from oxygen minimum zone, Eastern Pacific Ocean - ETNP201306PF43B (SPAdes) (version 2) | ecosystem: Environmental > Aquatic > Marine > Oceanic ...
TTCAACTTGGGAGCTACTCAAGATCCAAGAGCAACTTTGATTGGTAATACTCACTTTGATCAGAAAAAAGGAACATTCTTCTCAGAATCCGCTTTTGTAAAGGCTATCAAGACTCCAAAAGCTGTTATTCTGTTAGATGAACTTTCAAGAGCTCACCCTGATGCATGGAATATCTTAATGACTGTTCTTGACCAAGGACAAAGATATCTAAGGTTGGATGAAGCCGAGGGTTCACCAATTGTGAAAGTTGCTGAGGGTGTTACATTTATCGCCACAGCGAATATCGGCGGTGAATATACCTCAACTCGTGTAATTGACAGGGCTATCATTGATAGGTTCGTAGTTATCGAGATGGATGTTCTAACTGATGTAGAAGAATTTGGTTTGTTAAAATATATGTTTCCAAGTGTTGGTGAATATAGTTTGAAGGCTATTGGAGAGATTGCTCACCACACAAGACAACAATCATTAATGGATGATGGTAAATTATCCGCTATGATTTCCACAAGGGCTTCAGTTGAAATGGCATCACTTGTTTATGATGGATTTTCACTACTTGAATCCGCTGAAATTTCAGTATTTCCATTGTTCTCAAAAGACGGTGGAGCTGATTCTGAAAGAACTTACATTAAACAACTAGTTCAAAAATATAAAGAAACTGATTCGGACGACCAACTATTTAATGACGTTGAATCAAACGACACAGCGAGCGATGATACCGTTCCTGTATTTTAAATTTAAGTACTTTAATATCTATTCGAGTGGGTAGTACCACTACCCACTTGTTTTTTTAACTACTTAAAACTAACAAAAATGACAAAAAGTGTAATGACCGAAAAACATCGTACACTTCTTGAGGATATCATGAAGTGGTATTGGGAGGAGGGAAAAGACCACATTACCAGACAGGATTACGAATTTGTCTACGACCTCTGGAATCATGGTGTAAATGTGTATGGAAGTAATATACAAAAAAGAATGAATACAATCAGAGATAAATACATAGAATTCCCAATCAAGAAATGACACACATTGTGAAAAAATATGGTACTAAATATGGAATTGATATAGTCAAACCATGGAGTACCGAAATGTACGATCACAATGATAGGGTGGCTAATAAAATGAGAGCTTCAATTAAACAAAAAGTAATTACAGCATACGCACATGATAAGGATGATAAAATTCATGAGTTTGCGAAATACATTTGTGGTTGTGGTTTTAGTAAAGATTCATTTACAATTGATGAAGTGTATGATAGGTGTATAAGTGAACTTCCCTCAATGGAGAATTTTCGATTAAATGATGAATATTCAGATATGGTAAAAGAAAAACTAGTAACAGATCAATCACAACACATGGTTGGTTACAATTACAAAAGTTTATCTAACAAACCTTCATATAAGATACAACCAAACCAAAGTATATTGACAACGGAACAACACAAACGTATTAGAAACGAAAGATAAAATATAATGAGTAACGAGAGAACAACACACAAAGAAGAGGTAGTTGCTGAGTTTTTCGCGAAATTAGCACAATTCGGACAAATCAAAGACCCACTTGTGTTGGCCAAGGCCTACGTAGCATTGGAAATACATGTGAGTTTGATATATGATGTGGGTTACGAACTTGGATTGAAACATGGTAGACAAAAGTGGATAAAGGAATTACCAGAAAATTAGAAGATATGAAAAAAACAATAGATGAACAGTATGAACTTGCTGTTCTTAAATTAGGAATGAACGGACACTTGATATCATGGAGTAAATCGGGTTATCGTGATTCACACCCAGATAATATAGTAATATTTAACGCCAACATATGTACCAAAAGTGGTAAAATATGGTATGGTGATATTGATGTAACGAAATCAAAACAAACATTACAGGAACTTGCAAGCGAGTTGGATCAAGATGTTTTTATACTATATGAAATGGATGGACGGTTTGATAATGAAGAACGACCTAGGTTGGAAAACTATGTAGTTAAATTCACACCAGAAGACATGATGTTAAAAAATAAAATGTGGACTTAAAAGGTAAGAAAATGATAAATAGTTACGATAGAGATAAATTCGAAGACGGTAAAGAATATTGGACATACTACATGGGTGTTTCTAGTAAAGGAAACAAACTAAGAGATTATACAGGTATAGTACATGTTAGATTCAATCGTAAAATACAATATGCACATGGTGGTGAGTTAGATTTTACTATATTGGATAATCCGAAATTAAGTAATACAATGCAACATAATCTTTCGGTATACATGCGGGGTTATGGTATGGCTTCATGTGATTTTTATGAAACATATGATATGTGTGTCTGTGGCCATGATCATGAAATAATGCAAAGGGCACAACCGTTGAATTCAACCGACCGAACTAGAATGTTAAAAAAAATAATTGGTGTGGACAAACCAAACATATCAAGTATGGAAGTCGATTCAATAAAGTGGTTTCAGAGTTTACCATTACAAAATAAAAAATATGTGGCATGGTTAAAACAGTATTACGAAGAGAGGGAATTGACTGATATCAGAATTACAAGATAAATGAAATTAAAAGGTAAGAAAATAGTATTCTGCTTACCAGGTAAACAATTTAGTAATAATTTCCTCACATCATGGACTGAAATACTAAGATGGTGCACAACAGAGGGGATAACTCCAATACTCAGTTCTAAATACTCACCATTACTGTACTATGTACGGAACATGTGTTTAGGTGGAACTACAATGGCAGGTGTTAAACAACTACCATTTGGTGGTGGAATTGACTATGATTATATAATGTGGATAGATTCAGACCAAGTATTTTTACCGATACATTTAGAACGACTGTTAAAGGCAGATAAAGATATTGTATCTGGTTTATACATGATGGCTGATGATGAACATTACGCAACCGTTGAGAATTGGGATGATGAATATTTCAGATCACATGGTGGTTTTGAGTTCTTGGATAGAGATGATGTGACCGGTAAGAGTGATTTATTTAAGGTGGATTATACTGGATTCGGATGGATACTAATGAAATACGGTGTATTTGAATCATTGGAGTATCCCTGGTTTAGACCATATTGGTCAGAGTACGAAATTGGCAACAGAGTGATTAGTGACTTCTCAATGGAGGATGTTGCATTCTGTAAAGATATAAGAACCAACGGATTTGATATTTGGATTGACCCAATGGTAATAGTAGGACATGAGAAAATGATAATATTGTGAAAACACAAAAACATATTCAAATTGCGGTAATCGTAGATACGATGCATGAGTTTGAGAATTGGAAGAGAAATATATCACACCAAATTGATGTATTCCAATCACCACTACTCCAACAGGGTATTTACACGAATGCCTCAGAGGATGTTGAATATGTACCAATCATCAGACCAGATTCTGCTGCAGGACGTAGATTTGATGGAATGGTGGTATTACGACCTGAAAATAAGGTTAGTAACTTTGAAAAAATAAATATGATAGAACCAAGTATAATATGAAAAAAGAAAAACAAATTTACCATGAAACTCATGGTACAGATAATATAATGGAAAATAAATTAAAAATATGAAATACTTATTAACAATATTGTCGGTACTACTAATACTAACGATGAACGCACAAACTATATACAAGACAGAGTATAAGAATCAAGCTGATATAACAGTAAAGGTAGTGGAACACAAATACCAAGCTGATTTACTAGTTTACAAATGCCAGTTCGAATATGAGGTAAAAGGAAATAGAGGACTATGGTTTATAACTGATACTAAGTACGCATCTGATAAAACTGTTTTCTTTGTACCATACAAACACCAAGCTGATTTGAAAATCTGTTATGTGTACCATAAGTACGAAGCTCGGTGGGTAACAGAATCAAAGAAATACTTATTAGAACAAAACAAGTAAAGATGGGTAAAGAAATATATGATAATGAGATATTAGATAGGGCAATGTGGAATGCGTATGATATAATGAAAAAAGATAATTTTACATTTGAAGGTTACTCAGTTGATGACAGAAATGGGATGATAAACCACATACTACCTTATTTTCAAAAAATAGAAGAATATGAAATATGTGAAGAATTAAATAAAATACGGAGATACTAAATAACAAACCAAATATAAGATATGAGTACATATAGTATAGATACAAGATATGAAGGATATGATAATGAAAAGATAATGTCATTGAAGAGTGAACTACGTAGTGTTAATCATGAAGCTATGAGAATTGAAGAAGAGATAGAAAAAATACAAGACGATTGTGTACATAACTATTTATTCTGGAGTAATGGTGGATTTTATGTATGTGATAAGTGTGGACATGAAACTTGGAAATAAACTAACCTATCCTAGAGTCACAATTCTGTGGCTCTTTTTTTATGCCCAAGAATTAAAAAGATGATATCATTCTAATATCATAGTGATATTATTTTAGTATATGATAAATTGTTGAGGATTTGAATTTGATATTATCGAATGCGACTAAGCAGAACGATTAAAGGGGCATAGAAAATTGAAAATTAAGGGTTAATATCCTTCGAGGCTGTTCACACCTCTCGATAACCCTACTGAACGTACTCAAACCACGCCATACCACACCATCATATTTTAATAAGTACTCTTAGGCTTATCCCCTGTACGTGCCACAACCATGACAAAATGTCGGTATTTTAGCCACTAATGAGAGTTATTAACAATTTCATACTGGAAGTTAATAACTATTGGCGTATGACAAAGTGTCATATCCCAATTTGGGAATGGCAAAATAGAAAGTTATTAACAATTATGAGTTAAATGCCATTTACTGACACATTGTCATGAGATTAATTAGGATATGTGGAAAAAAAGTCGTACCTTTGGGTAGTGGTGGGTGGGCAATTGCTCTATTGTGACATACTCACCTACACCAAAGAATATCCGGCACACCTAAATCACCCATAATCAGTTAGTTACGTGGCCACCTCAGATAACGCCTAACAATGCTTTACCGCACTTTTGACTAAAAACACGACGTCACCTTACCGACTTTTCTCAATAGTCCATTCGTTAAAAAATGTCGGTAATTACTATATCAAAATATAAAAACGTTATACTTATATACAGATGGCATTGGTATACATACATAAACGAAATGATACAGGTGAGATATATAAGAGCGATATAACAGTTGAGGAATCGTATGTACTTGAGAATGAGTTAGTTACGAAGTATGGCAGATTGGATATAGGTACAGGTTGTTTATCAAATAGAACAAACGGTGGACATGCAGAATGGACTTAGATGAGAATACACATTTCCCAATACCTAGTGATTATTCGGTAGCTGTAAATACCCACACCGTAAACCAAAGAGATACCAATTAATCAAAGCCACCCCTAGACCTACATGGAAACGTAACACCAAACACACGGTGTATAAAATAAAACGTAAGGTCACTCCCAAACACAAGACATATAATAAGTTACATGCGATGATATAGAAGTAATACTAATACTGCATTTATTATAAGGCCACAACCTTATAATGGTGCGATATAAGGTTATAGCCTTATATTTGCCAATGATACAAGAACATCACTGCCAGATGAATGAACGTTGGGGTTAATCACCACTACTCAAATCAAAATATAAAGCAGGTTGGAGTCTACTCTTCCGGTTACGTTGCGTGTAATCCATGCCCTTTATATACTACTAAGATACGAAGAAAAGTTGAGGTATACAAGCGATATCGGGTATAGTTATTAACAATCGGTGTTAATAACTTTACGTCTGAAAATTAGGAATTGTGAAATAATTGTTGTATTTTAGTACCAGAGATTGAGAGTGAAACTTAAAAGATAAGACAATGAATGATTTAGAAATGATGGAACTAATAGGGAATCAGTACGATGAGTCGATAGTAGATTTACTAATGTATGAAGACGTGTGTACCGGTGAGATTAAGGATAGTGGTAAGGCCGGTAGTGATAGAATCTACAGAACATTAAAAGAATTAGAAAAAGAACTTGGGTTCAAATTATAAATAACTACATGGTGTTTCTAGTGTAATTGGTAGCACGATAGATTGTGATTCTATTAGTGAGGGGTTCGAGTCCCCCGTAACACCCAGATTGAGCTCAATGATTTTTATATTTTAATAGATTTTTATGGTTTAGAACGTAACCATATATAAGACGAACGGTACGGGATCACGCATTAATTTGAAAGAGAAAATACTACTTGCATCTAGACGCAACTTTTTTTGGAAAGCTGAATTTGTAACAAATACATGCCTATAAGTGGATAATAACAACATAAATACATGGCTATCATATAAGCATGTAGTTTTAATAGGGGCATGACTCAGAGACCCTGTACGTACCGGGATGGGATTGAAGACGTCTGAAGACGTCTGACGATGTTTTTGAAAATTGTTGAAAACTTTTCATGAAAAGACTTGTATGCCTCGATTATTTGTTGTACTTTAGTAGTAGATATTGAGATTAAAACTTAAAACTATAAAATATTATGAAACTTTCAGAGAATGTATTAAAACAATATCCTAACGCTATATACGTGGAAACCGATACACCGTGTTGTGAAGATGATTCAATTCAACTAACTGATGAGAAATTCATTCAAATACTAGGTAGTATATATGGGTTCTATCCACCGAAATATGGAACAGAACTTATATCCTCAGTTGGTGGTACTGTTAGTATCATTATGAATAATGAGGTATATGATACAATTGAAGAGGCAGTTAATTCATTTAAAAACTAAAACGATGAAAACACAAGAAACCTACATTGCAAACGGTAAAATTTTTAGAAGCTATGAAGATGTTATTGCCTATAACAAAGAAAATAACTATAGAGTAACGGGAACAAACACAATAAGAGGTAATACTCACATAATCTATATTGGCACAATAAACTAAACACTATGGTAACACTAAAAGATTATACAAAATTCACCAAGATTGGGGATGCGTTTGTACAAATGGACAAAGACTTCGATAACAAACTTATTACTAATGACCAATTAATGAAATTTAACCAAGCTGTTATTAAGTATTTTACTAAGTAATAATTATAAAAAAGGTTTACACATAAAAAAACTAAACACTTAAAAACTAAAACGATGAAAACACTAGAAATTAACAAAGGGGGATTTGGAATAGTATCGTTATTTAATAACGAAAGTACAAAGAATGAATTAATCGAACAGTCAGATTTGGGAGGTTATTATTTAAATGAATTAGGGATTGATTATACAATAGGGGATGAAATTAAATTAAAAACGCCAGTAAAACGCCTTAAAGGTGCATACACAATTTGTAATATAAGAGTGTATAATGTTACAAAAGATTTGTACGAGTGTGAATTGATAGTAAAAAAATGTACTTTTACTGAGAATTAACAAAACAGAAAGAAGGAATCAAAATGAAAGATCTTATTATAACCGCACTAAATGACACAATGGATAGTGTTAATAAAAAGACAAGCATTCTCACAAAGAAGATAACAAAGAGTGTAAGCATTATGGATGTTAAGCCTTTAGATATACCTAAGTTTATGAAGGATAATAATATCCCAGACGATGCTGAGTTTGATGGTAGAGATAATGGTTATGATGCATGGGATGATATTCTTTTAAGTTGGGAAGTTGAAGTACCAACAACGGATGCAGAAAGAATAAATCTAAAAGGGGAAAGTTTTAATTTAAGATCTTCTACACGTATATCTAAATTATTAACGGCTAATGGGTATAAACGTGTGGGGTTTGATTCGAGTTTATTAAAATACTTCATTGATACCACAGTATATGACATGTACATAGATAAGGATTACGATAGACTTGTTGAGTATTATTCTATGTCCTTTGTTAAAATAATTTAAAATAAACCCTTGTGCATCACACACCCTTAATATATCTTTTAATTGTTCGTAAGATAACAAAAACAAAGGAGTAACTTTTAAATACTAGAAAAATGATAACGAACTCGAATGGTGAATGTAGATATCTATTTAAAGGAATAAACGGTGAGGTTAAGTATGTATGGGCAAAGAACAAAAGAGAAGCTCGTAAGAAAATCAAACTACAGATCGTGGCATTAATAAATAACTAAAGCAATATAATCATGGACAAATTAGAATTTGAAGATTGGTATACTCTCAATGAGGATGAAATAAACATTGAGTTAGCTGAAAGTGGGGCAGATAGAGAAATGGATTTTGACCCTGAAATGGAATTTGATATTAGGTATGAAAAATATTTAGATGAATAAAAAATTCAAGAGAAGATATAATTAGTGATTTTAAAAATAATATAATTGAAGTAAACCAAAACAAAGATAAATGAAAAGATTACACGTAAAATTTATTAAATGGTTATCCAATAAGTTTGGATATAAAATTATAATGTTAAAAGCATCAAACGGAACAACTACTATTGAAGGTGATAGGGAAGTGTATCCGTATGTAGATATATCTGGGTATTTTTTCAAGAAAGAACCACTCAATAGAAAGAATTAAATTAATGGATACATTGTATCAAGAAGCAATAAATAATCGAATCCAATATCATTCTGAACAGATTGGTAGGATTAAAGAGTTAGTCAATCAAACACTAGAGTGGTCACAACCTAGAAAGTTGTTTAAGAAAAAACGTGGTAATACAACGTTTGCTCCCTATAAAGTTCCAACTGGAACAATAGGTGTTTATAAAATTATATATGATCCAACAGGTGAAATTGCATCTATTGGATGTGGTATAATATCATCTAGACTTTCTCGTCATAAAAGTGTTTTTCTCAATAAAGGAATCGCTATAGACAATCCTGGTGGAACTTCTAATAGTTCAGCAACAGGATCTCATATGTACAAACACGATACACATAGACACAACTGGTCATTCATTTGGTGTTCTATTACTAATAGATCATTAGCTGATGAGTATGAAGATATATTAATTAAAACTGAAAACCCACTATTCAATAATGAGGGTATGGGCGGAAAATAAATAAAAAATGAAAAAATTAAAACTACGAGAGATAAATAAACCTAAACAAAGATGAGTAAAGAAACGGAACAACTAATGGATGTGTTACAAACACGGAAATTATTTATTGAGGTATTCTTAGCTAGCCCCGAAGCAGAGTTGAATTTATATGATAATGTAAAAGAGGCATATGAAGCGCTTGCTGAGGTGAATGTGGAAATAGAAACACTAAAGAACCAAATATGAGATACAAGAATTGTAGGATAGAACTTACACCTACTGAGACACTTACGAGCTTGGTAACTATACAGAAGACGCCGGCAAGGTTGAAAATGTTGTTAAACAAGCGGTATGTGAATTTGGATAAGGCAAAGATAGCAATTGACTATCACCGTACTATGCATGTAATCAAAACAACGAATATCAAAAGCCTAACTGGTGACTTAGCAGGGGCGGCAATCATATATGAAGAATAATGAGTGGTACATGTAACGTAGTTGGTATATAACAAATAAGAAATGAAAAGAATATTAACAATATCCCAATCGAAAGTACATATCCAGGAGATATATAGGTTAACGAATAAGCAAGATACGTTTCTGAGACTTGTAAAGATCCTATCCGCTAGTTTACTACGTGAGGGTTATAACTGCCGTGGTATCAATGACTTAGCTACTGTGATATTGGACGTTGGTAGTTATGATGAAGATGATAAAGGCGATTTGAACACTATTGGCTATTGGTACAAGGTAAACAAGAACGTACTAAGTCACGGTAAACAATATAAATCTACTTTTGATATCAAAAGTTATACAAGATGTCCAGAAAGAAAAGAGGAAAAGACTACAACATATAGTGTACAAATGTAAACAGAAGAATATACAAATGTATACCAGAAATACATACTATATAGTATGGAGAATCAGAGCCAATAAATAAGAGTAAAACTTAGCGAGGTTTCTTGTAACCAGCAAATTTTAAAAAAGATGAAATCGGGTAGGGGCTCTTCCCCTTCAGATGATGGCTTTTTTCTCCTGCAACTTAATATATACGATACGAATTGGTTGATGAATTGGCAAGGGATATTAACAATGAAGAAAAATGTATCGGAACGAAAAAAGAAATAATCAACAATTATGATAAAAGAACTAAGATTTAAATACGCACCCGTCTTAGTACCAGATACTTACGATAACGTGATACTCTTTACTAGGGAACAACCAATGTCTTTAATTGGATACTACGATTTGGATAACAAGAAATGGTATCTACAAAATAGTGGTGGTTACGATTCAGCGATTGATTGTGGTGAGGAAGTAGAATGGTGGGCAGAACTACCAATGAACATTTGATATGGAAACAATAAACGACATAACAAAAGGTGATTACATTAATACTCCTGAGTATGGTTTTAATACCATTGAGGTAGTTACAGAAAAGGCATTTATGATAACCGTTGATACAAGCAGTTGGGTAAATGTATCTGCTAAAGTTATTTGGATTCCTAAAAGTATTTGTAATGTACATATAACCAAGCCATCAAAGGGCATAGGTAATGACCCTAATAAAACAGTCTTTTATTTGAAAGACTTACCTGATTGGTTTTTTAGAAATAACGCTATATGATGGATAAAGTTATATTCAAAGAACCCGTAAAGGTAGGTAATTAAATACGGATATATGGTGGTGTTGTCAAATTCGGTAGAACATCAGTTACTATATCATTGGAAGCTAGACGGTTCGACTTTGAAACACAAACGAAAAACGTTGCATGTTCAACTGAAATGGTATTCGTACATATAGGTGAAGATGGACACTCAAAAGAAATACTACAATAAATTAGGAATTGTAAAATAATTGTTGTACTTTAGTGGTATGAATTTTAAAAACAAAATAACACATGAGAGAAAAAATAATTAAAATATTATACAATTATTCTAATTTGAACTGGAGTAAAAATCGATTTTTACTCGAAGATAGTTTTGAACAAGTTGCTAAGGAAATCATTAAATTAATAAAAAATAAGAAATAAATTGAATCAAATTATATGAAAGAAAAAATAATTAAAATATTATATAAACATTCTAATCCATGGGGGTATAGATTGTGTGGAGAAGATAATTTTGAGAAAGTTGCCAAGGAAATCATTAAATTAATAAAAAATAAGAAATAAATTGGGAAACCAAAAAACCTACGGGTAGAAAGTTTACTGATTATAATAATGGAAATTGGAGAAGTAAAGATGAAGGATAAATGTATAAATTGTAAGTGTGAGACTTTATATGATAAAGAAACTCATATAGATTTCAGACTCGGTTATGTTGAAGGAGCCGGCCAACTCTGTTTAGATTGTTGGGATACTATTTATGGAGTAGATAAATATAGTTATAGTTGTTATCCACAACGGGAACGACAGATTAAAAAAAGGAAGTAAATAGATGAAAGTGATATTCAAAATATTTAGTGTTTTACTATTGTTAATTGTGTTAGGTTGTTCAAAAACCGATATAATAATTGATTACGGTGATGATATTGTAATAGAGTTTTTGGAGGGGTTAAATGATAACCCCTCTTTTACACT
>Ga0207984_1001510_pt1 | contig 11574 bp, 18 predicted proteins | sample ETNtaG_30_FD_185760 | JGI IMG/M metagenome (GOLD analysis project Ga0207984, IMG submission 185760) | Marine microbial and viral communities from oxygen minimum zone, Eastern Pacific Ocean - ETNP201306PF43B (SPAdes) (version 2) | ecosystem: Environmental > Aquatic > Marine > Oceanic ...
AATAAATAATGGAGAAGCGTAACCAGAGCTACCGTTTTCAGCAGCGTTTCAAGGGGCGGCAGGTGCTGATGACGAAAGATGGGATCCACGGGATCATCTCCCAGAAGGGAAAGCCGATCAGCAAACAGGTCCCCATCTACAAGCAGATCTCCCAGCAGCAATAAATAAACGCTTAGCAGCTTAAAATTAAGTTACCCAACACAAGGAATATCAAGTACCCGCGTCAAAAAAAGCAGCTCAAGAAGAAAATCGTCTACAGCGGGTATTAGGGCTCTAATAACCACCCGTAGAGGCCCAAGAAAAAGCAAACCAACAATTAGTACAACTTCTCAAACCAGAACAATATCATGAATGTTGAGGCATTTCTCAATAGGATGGACAAGCAGAAAAACTCTGGAGGAAGAAACTCCAAAGCCAGGCACCAGTCGCTTAATAATATTAATTCAATGCCCAAAGCTAAGAGCGCGAATCCAAGAATAAACAAAAAAATGCGCTACCAGCCCCAATCAAATCCGAACCCGTTCGTACAAAAAGAAGATTACTCCCGCTCGCAGCTAGTCCGCAGGAAACAGTTCCCACCAGGCTACTTCAGCAACATCGGGATCTCTGGGATCGGGCACCACGTCTCTGAATCTTAGTCCGTAAAAGGTTAGAGAAAACAGTCGTTCTTCCTTAATCAGCCCTAGCCAAATTAGTCATATTAGGACAACTTCCCACCTGTTAACTTCGGCAGCCAAATGCAAGTAGGACAGGTAATTAATGGGCAATACTACTAGGTTCCCTTCCCTTAAGAATAGCTTAAACGTTAGTACTACTCGACTTACACCGACTCAAGAAACCAGAAAGTGAAGGAATTCGCCTAGATAAAGAAGAAATAGCTGAACTCCTTCATCGCTTATGCGTCCGCAGGGTAAAATCGATAAACGTTAAAAAAGCAAAAAAAGGGTAGAAACAGAGATAACAGGATGAGGACGAACGCGTATAATATCCTGAACGATGGGTATTAGAAGCCCCCACGGTCGCAAAAGAGCTAGAGATAGAGGAACCAGAAGAATTACTATAAGTATTGATTGCGCGGATTAATTCATAACAATCTGTAGATTTTGAATTTTTAAATTTTATAATTTTCAATAACTCCAATTTCTCACTTTTCCGAAATCTCCTTCTTTTTCTTCTTTTATTTTTTCTTTCTTTTTTCCCCGAGTTTCCCGAGATCCTCGAAGCCTGCTTTTTCTGCCTCTTTGGGAAAAGCAAAAGCGTAAAACCGATTATGCGCTTTGATATTTTCCTCAAAGATAGGATTAAGATCACTTGTTCCTTCTTATAGAAACGGGTTTTTCAAAGGACTGCTTTGGTATTCCTTTCTTTCTTCATTATATATCGAAAGTTTCATATCCTTTGTTTCCTCCTTTAGTTTCAAATAAATCTCAGGGTTCAAGTTCAACTTTATTGGAAAGTTTCCTTATTTCCTCTTTGGCTAAACAGGTTTTGATTAAATTTGAGTCTTTCTAAGATGGATTAATTGTGCAGGCATCATATTCGGATGGAATAATTGCTGTTGTAATCTTGAGGGATGGAAATTAGAGCGGTAAGGCGATTTAGCTAAATGAGGGGTAGGAAAATTTAGCATTCTGAAAGTTTTGCGATTTCGAAAATATTAATTTTGCAATTTTAAGTTTTTTAAATTAATTATAATTCATATTTTAATTTCCAAAAACAAATAAATCAAGTTCAATTTTATAATAATAATATCTTATTTTTACTTACAGCTCATCAGTTTCCCTCCCCAAGGAGCAAGGAATTTGAGCCATCAACCACTTTCCCTATTGAATCATCCTTGAACGATTTTGAAGAATCTTTCTTCAACAAAAAACCAGCAGCTGGAGCAACTGTCTTTGAAAGAAATCCAAACGCGCCTCCTAAGGAGAAGGCCTGGATACCAAACCATATAAACGCGATTATCAAAAGGAAAATGAACATGAATTGGATGAATAAAGCGATTAGGACTTTCTTTGAGAAACCGAGCATTTCTAGAGCCTTGAAAGCGCTTTTTGATTGGAGGTAGTCCATTGCTTATTAGAATTCTTCTTTGTTTAGCTCGTCGCTGCCAGGGCGAGTTATTTTTTCCTTTTTAACTTGAGTGAAAACCTCATCGATCTTCTAATCTGTAAGAGACATATGCAGCCTGCAAGTCAGTATCTTAAACTCCTACCTGTTCAGATACCCATTTTTGTCCCCTTCCTCATAGTCAATCATTGTAAATAAATCCATTAAAGATGCCTTTCCTAGTGCTGCTTTTTTCTTTATTTCAGACATGTCCATCACAGAGTGTTGGGAAACTTTTTACTAGATCAACTTGGCTTTGTCATTTTCGTTTTGAAGAATTGTCTTTTGGGTCTGTTGGATAATTGGGAGTCGAGAAAAGTTAATGATAAGCTTTTTGATGACTTCTCCTTCGGTTTTGTCCTCTGCCAGGAGCTTTGTTAGGACTATATCGATTTTATCGAAATTTCCTTCTAATAGATGGAAGATTCCAAGCAGGAACGTTATATCAATACCAAAATCAAAATCAAAAGTTTCAAACGACTTTATAACCTCCATCAACAATGTCTTCTAAATCTTCGCATTATTCATATTCCTCGAAAACTACACAAAAATATTCACAACATTGATCATTTTATCAATGATCGGAATAAAGTTCAATGGAATCAGTTTCAATTCGTTGACAAAGAACTTTTGCAGGCCAAGCTTATTCGAATCCCATAATTATTTCTAAGTATCCTTTTTAATCCTATCAGGGTCAAACTCTATGATAAACAAGATAATCGTCTTCATTATCGAAATAATTGGCATTTTTTCGTCCTATTTATCAGTCATTTTGTCTAAAAAGTTTGAAATAGTGCTAATTATGAATTGTTTCGAGCTGAGGGTATCACGATTTCTGAAATAGGTCATGAAGTCTTGAATTAGATTCATGTATTATTCGTCTCTGATGTTTTAGAAGATAATGCTCTTTACTTAGGTGTGATCCATGAAGATTGTTGACTGGTGCTTCAGCCAATCCTTTGAGAGATTCGAAAATTGGAGAGGATCTTTTGTTGGTGGAGATAAATCCTATTTCTTTTCAGGCGATTTGTTCTCACCTGGACCATTATTTTCTTCAGGTTCTTTGGGTTTTATCTTTATCTCAACATCACATATTGTACAAGTTGACTTTGTAGGGAATAAAATCCTTTTAATCTCATCTATTAAGTCACTGAGCATTTTAGTTTCTCCCTCAAACTCGCTTTGTTGGGCAAGGATGATCTTCAGAAAATCTTACAGGTTCTCAGAGAGAAGACTCTCGATAACTTTCATATAGAATTCCATATCTTTGATCTGTTTAAAACATTTCTGATCTGATGCGTTCTCAGATGCTTTAACGATATTCTTCCCAAATGATTCGAAAAATTTAGCCATAGCGCTTTTGATATCTTTAAATGATATAATTTTGATAGACTAATCGTTATTTATCTGCTACAGCAGTTCAAGTGTTTTACTATAATCGATTTTGTTCATCTCTTCCTCGTAAATCTTTTGAAGGCTCTCAGGTACATTGATTTGGAAGAACTTGTTCTTGAAGATCATTATAAGCAGAAATCCGATTGAGTTCTTGAGTATCCCAGATAATGTTTCGTATTTCTCAAACTCAGATTTAAGGCTTTAGAGTTAATACTTCTTTTGTTTAGATTCAACTAAATCTAGATCGAGGGCAAGGAGTTATTGTACCGTAAGAATTTTCGAAATATTCATTAGAGATAGTACTGATATCAAAAGTCTAGAATGGAAACCTATTACGCCTCCTTATATTCCTTCATATATTAATCGAGGCTCAAAATAAATAACACCCATCATTACCTTAAGGATTCTTCTTTAGAATTTTTTGACTTGTTTATCATTGATTTTATCCTTTTGTAGAAGATTTAATGGGAGAACCTAACTCTTTGAGAGTTTCATATCGAGTTTGGGCTAATGGCGTTTGATTAACTTATCTAAGAGGTTGTTATGGAATGATTTGTCCTTGCAGAGATGGGTAATGATGTTGTAGATATCTTCTTTAGGTATCCATGAGCTCTTAGATTAAATAATCTTGCTCACAAAGATCGAAATAATCGGAAACTTCCTCACTATCGCCTTCTTTTTATGCAGATCAATCCCAATACTCTTCAAACATTTCTTAAGCAACTTCGCATCTGCCTTTACAAAGAACTTTAGATTCTTTGTCAGTAGCTGCTTTATGAAAAATTGAAAATCTCGAGAGGCCCAGATAAAGCGACGTGGTGGTGAGACCCGAGAGGGCAGATTGATATTCAACTGGTGCGATTTATGGCAAAAATCGAAGAGAGCGAATATGTTGTCAGAGAATTGTTTTGAAAAACTGGTTTCTCGGGGGAATTTTAGCTTTTTGTAGAGATTTGCTGAGGAGATTGTGTTCTGGAGGCGGTGCTTTCGCGATTTTTGGTTCTTGTACATTAGTTTCCAGATGTCTTAAACAAACTTCTTAGTGATTAAAAATTGCTTGCTATCTTTATCCTTGATGAGGTTTATTAGGAGTTGGGTCCAGCCACTTTTCTGCTGCTGATAAGCAGAAATAACATACTTCATCAGCTAAATTGAGTTTTGATTAAGTCCAAGCCTTTTCAGCAGCTCATTAAACAACCGATTCTACTTCGGCGAGTGTAGCGCCATCCCATCCACATTATCCTTAATCTTCACAATTTCATCCTCCCGCGCCGAAGTTATAAAGAAAATATTCACAATATGGTTCGGGATCTTCAACTTCTGAAAGATCTTTATACTCCTCTAGATCTCCAGTTTATTGTCCTTATTAGTACACAAGATGTAAATAAACTCGATTAAACTTATCAGCGACTTTGGATTTTAGCCAAGTTACTATGTAATCTTCTTTAGACTCTGCTTTAACTAGCTCTCATAGTAGCCATAATACTCCTTTGTTTGGTTTGCCCTGCTCCAATTTTTGTTCATATTTTCAAGAATGATAATCGATTTAAAGAACTTCACATGGTCAGTTGTATGGTGAGAAAAGTAGTTATTTTCACTGATAAAAACGTCAAAGTTTTCTAAGACGATTTCTGTAATGAAGCTTAAGTCAGGATTGAAAAGATCGCTTTCAAAAGTGCCTTTGGGACTGAAAATTTCCTTTTGGTACTGCTGTTGGAGAAGAGATTTTTCCTTGAATTTGTTGTCCTGGTCGATGATTCTTCTGATGCAATCGTGGAAGGTGACGTAGTAGTAGGAGGTTTGATTTGAGAGGCGGGAGAATTCTAACTTTTTACAGAAACCTGCTACTTCCACAAATTACTCAATCTCAGTACTCATTTCAAAGCATTAGTTCAAATTCCACGAAAAGGAAACATTCATATCCCCAACCTTATACCGATCCTTCAGATAATTCTCCTTTCCTTGATTAAATTTGCTCTCCTTTCCTCTTTCCTTTTAGCTTTCGATCATGTCTATAAGATCAATCTCTCTTTGTTTCAAAGTGTCTCCTCTGAGCTTTTTGAAGACTTGATTCATAAAATCTTCTAAAGTCTTTGAGAACTTGATTGACTTATTCTATTTGATCAGCTTTTCTCCTTATAGGAATTTATAATAAAGTTCCATTGTAATTCTCTTTTCATTTTCTATTTTAGCCAACGAATCTTCTTTCTCGTTTTGAATATTTCTTTTGTTTTCATCTACTTCAACTGTTATTTGGTCGGTTTTCAAGAATTTTTGGAGGTTGTTCAAAGAGAGTTTACATTGGTATTCTGCGAAATTAGAGATGTTCAGGCCAATTGTTATGCCTATGAGCTTCATAAGGTTGATTTTAGAAAAGGAGGAATCGAATTTTCGATTGAAGAAGATGAAACGTTCTGCGATAGAGGCAAATAAATCTATTTTATAAAGCTTTTCACTGAATGAAAGAAGCTGGTAGTTCTGCTCTCTGAAGAAGTTAATTATATTACACATAGTGAGTAATGTCCAAGGCTATTCAAAATCCCAGTATTTTTCTTGCTCAGGTCCTCTTTCAACCTTCATAGCAATCTCCAGATTCCTGAACTAATTCACATAGTCCTAAATAATAAACCCGATTTGCCCTGCCAGTTCATATCTTTTTATCTACAGAAGCGTACTATGTGTCGAAGTTTGGTATTTATAAGTAGCAGTATCATCCACACCGATACTTTCAAGGTACAACTAAAGAGATTTATTACTATAGAAACTCCAATTAATCTATTTGTAGAACTACTACTCATTTTTGAATGCTATTGTGAAGATATATTCCTCAAGCTTAGTTTTCATAGCTTCTTGTTTACATGTTTCGTAATCAAGGAATTTTGCGCCATTTTATTGGAAATAGTCTTATAAAATTCTTTTGAACTGATCTTCAACATTGTCTGTTAGGATATCCTCATAGCAGTTCTCACATGCATCCCAATTGCAGATTCTGCAGCCATATGCTAGATGTCCTTTGATCATGACTTAGTTTCTGCCTCCGCATTTGTCGCAACCCCATCCCCAACTGTTGATGATGAAACCTTTTAGACCATGTTTACCAGGACAATTGCAATTTTTGTCTCTGAGTTCTTGCATATTTAAGGTAGATTCGTAGTACTTAACAAACTCATGATCAGAAAAATACTCCAAGAGTATATCTTTCATATGCCTAACAGTATAAATGACATATAACGCAAAAGCCGGAGACAGATTAATCGGTTTCTTCTAGCAATTATACTTATGATAAATATAGTTATAAAAACCAAGATCTTATGTAAACCAATCAATAACTAGAGGGTTCATATTAATCTCATGAAAAGCAAGGAATTGTGCATAATTCAAATCATTGGCAACTATCTGCTTGTTTTTGAAAGTATAAATATCCTAATAATGTTTCTACAAAGGTTTATTCATTGTTAAGAACTTAGGATGTGCCTAGTCCCCTTTCAATAGCCCACAAAGTGCCATAGAAACCTTCATTTGGAAAAGTTTGATTATTGGTTATTCCGAAAACATAAATTTGATTTGTTTTTCAAAGCTCATAATTGCCAGAAAATCACCCATTGTTAGTCTAATCATCAACCCAAAATTATTCTTGTGTTTTAAGTCAATGCTGTTGAATAGATAATCGTTGTTTTGCATAAAGTTTTTCATTCCTTTTTGGTAGTTTTTTTAATTGTAGAATCTGTTGACTGGTTTTCGTTACTCTATGAAGCTTACAAGAAGCTCTTCATCTATTTGGTCATTTATGTTGAAATTTGTTAGAACTTCTTCAGTGTTGGTTACATCGATCAATCCAAACAAGAGTTTCAAAGTAGTAATAAACACATCTAAGTCGATCTTCATAATCTCCAGGCAGTATTTTACCCCGATATTATCAATAATAGTATCGATCTCATGCTTCTACTTCTTTGGATCAGTCAGATTATGCAAAAAGAAACAAAACTAAAGAACTGGGTCCCTCACCTTCAACTTTTTACTGATGAACTTAGTCGAGAACTTACCGCCCGCGGTCATTTAGATGATTATATGAATCAGATCTTCATTTATTTGAGTCTTATAAGGGTAAATTCTCAGTATCGCTTTATGTACGACCTTGGCAAAAATAGAGGGATTTGTCTCAAAGTAAAGCTTTATGATATCGAAAAACTCTGGGTAAACTTGCAATTATTCACTTAGCCATTGTTTCACTTTAACCAGAATATAGCCTCTTTTTGGCATCAACTCAGGTATTCCAAGCTAGTAGACAATCAACTAATTCTTCTTTCCCTTTTTATTCTTCTTCACAAGTTTCTATTTTATCGGGATATAAGTTGACTAATCAAACCCTTTAAAATACGCATAAAAGGCAAGGAATAAGTTATAACTTTTTGTTTACTTTTGCTCTTTATCCATATTGATGAAGAGGAATAGTCCATTTATCAGATCTTTTTCCTTTGTTGTAGAAAGGATCTTGAAGAGGTATATGATTTTTTTTTCGTCCTTGATTTCGAGGAGGTTGAGGATTTGTTCTAGATCTTGGCTTGAGCCGAACATTAGAGAGAATAGATTTGTTACATTGTACTTCTATGAGATGTTCTTAAGTGCTTCCTTTATCTTATTCTACTTAATCTTTTCCTTCTCAGTAGTCTCACTCTTTATCAGCAAATATGCCTTCCTTGAATTAATTCTTCCTTTATCATTCTCACAAAGAGCAGAATAGCCATTTCGACTAAACGCATCTTTTCTTCCTTTTTCTGCCTCTTACTTGCAGATAATCATTTTACCTTTTTCGTTTTTCCCACATTACCAACATTTTAAGTCTTGATATTGCTTATAGATGTCATCTTAAATAAATGAATTGTAGAAATTTTCAAACTCAGGCGAGAAATTTTCAAACAAGAAATGGATTATTTAGTAAAAATCGTTAATTTAGAAACCTAGTTGTTAATTAGCAGAGAAACATCTTAAGAGAAGAGAACTTGGTAGCTAAGATTTATGATCAAGCATATCATGTATTCCGAAATTGAAAATATCTTCGATGAAGATTTTTTTATTGAAAACTTCTTTAAGAACTGACTCAAGTTCTTCAGGTTTAATCTTTAGATTTTTCCCATTTAACTGGATTAGAGCGTCTGCTATTTCCACTGGTTGTTTTATGACGAAAATGTTGAAGAAACAGTTGATTATTTACTTGGAAATGTTGAAAAGTGTGGCGATCTTGTTCAGGAACAATTTATAATTATTGATCGATATAGCAGATTTTTCAGAAGTAAGAATAGGCAGCAACAGAATCAACCCATTGAGCATCTTTATACATTAGGGACTAATATCATTCAAATTATTTGTTTTGTTATTCAAAAATTGTCTATGAACTCTCAAATCCTTGACAGTGATAGTCCTTTTTGGATCAAAAGTTAAAGCCCATTCCAATAAAGCTAAATCAAGGTTCATCTATTTTTCAAGCTAATTACTCAAATAAACACGGTTTTCGAAATTAAGTGACCATAATCCATATTTCTGCTTTCTTTCCCTTCTCTTAAATGCAAGAGGTCTTAATTTCTAAAGGAATTGAGCAATCCAAACTTATTTATCTTCCTCTATAGTAATATCTTTTCGATTCTGGAGGAAAACCTTAAGCTTTGAAACCATAAAAGGCTCCATTTCTTACCATTTATCATTATCGATTTTATTCCCGAAATTTTAACCATAAAAACATTCCAATGGCATATACTTTAAATCAAGTAACCCTTTCCCAACTAGAAGAAACTTTGAACATTTTGATAGTCCTAAAGACTACATTGACCTGATTATATCATCTGGATTTTTACTAAAATAACAAGTGATAAGATTTCGAATTAACTTTATTTCATTGAAGCTGATCTTGTTTCTTTGGCAGATTAAAATCAGGAAATTATTGAAATCGTTTGTTCCTACATCGAGAAGGAATAGTGAGGTAATGCCTTTTAGCTCTATCTCTGAAGACTCTGAGTTCTGCATTATCTGTTCAAAGAGTTTTGAAGAGAAGAACGAGTTAAGGTAACCAGATGCTAAGCTCTTTTTGTTGTTCATTACTGTAACCATTTTTGAAAGTTCAAATAGAAGTTCCTTCTAAACACCAGTAACAGTTGCAAGATCCTTTGCCTTATCCAAAATATGTCCCTTGCTCCTAATATTCTTCATGAACTTATTCAGAAATTTCAGCGCAAAATAAATCTATCTCTGTTACTTCTACTCATCATTAGCATGAATATTATATGCTAATTTAAGCCATCCACCGATATCTTTCATGAAAAACTATATAGGAAAATCCTCCTCCTTAAGAATTATAAAAGCTATTTTCAAAATTAAAGCATACGGATTGCATTATTTCTCCCGAGTACTTTTCTAAACCGCATTCATACTTTTATTCTGCTAAATATGCTTTGTGATATCGAAATTAAGTTCCATTTTCCTGCAGAAATTATCAATGATAATATTTCTAAGCTCGATAACTTTTTGAGGTGTGTTCTTAACCTTTTGATTGTTTTTAAGATCGATTTCTCCTTTTTGTAGAATAAGTTAGATGAAATTCAAGATCTCTATTGGGATTTTCCCAGCATCTTTAATGAAATCAAGGAAGATTTTTTGGAGTTTTTGAACATGTGATTGCCAGTCTGAAGTATTTTTGTGGAAAGAATGAAGGATTATTTCTGATAATGGGATGAAAGTCTTGATTTTTATTGGTTGGAGTTGATTGAAGCAATTTATGCAGAGGTAGTATTGGCAATCAGTGCACTGGTTTATGCCATCTTCTTCAATCTAATGACCACATTAAGAACAACTAAGCTAAAGTGCTTCCTCGCTCAAACTTACTTTAAAATGCAATTTATGTTTATTCCCGCACTACAAATCCTCCGAATCATGCTAAATATTCAACAGCAAGAACCTGATATCGGCCAAAAATGCTGCAGATTCATTATTCTTCAGGTGAATAAAAGTATAGATCAGCTTATAGAAAATCAGCCTCACAAAGTTCAGTTTCATATTATTTACCTTTTCAACATTCTTTGAATTTTTTTCAAGCTCCTAAATCTACTTCGAAAACGTGAATGAATCAAATAGTTTTGGATCCTTATCAAAAAAGAACTTTATGATCGAGTTCACTACTTACTTACTCAGCGCCTGTAAAAACACATCTTAATAAACTATATTGGAAGGAGGAAATAACAGCTTTGACAATGTATCAGCAATACCTATATCCATATTTAATGGTTTGTTTATCAATAGATTAGTAAACGAAAGTGCATATTTTTCTTTGTTTTTCTCAAAAAAAGCAACCAAAAAATCTGCAAAGTCTTTAGGAAGACCACCATCTGTTAGTTAATTCTTTGCTACTTAAATCGCTTTATTTCTAAGATCGTTCTATATGTTTTCGAATCTTTCCATGAAAAGTTCAGGGTGTTTAGCAAGGTTCTACCCCTCTTAGAGAAGTTTAGCAGCTAATTTGTCTTTGTCTAAATCGTTTAGGTATTGACTTGCAGAGTTTAATTTTCGCTGAACCTGTTTCATTTGATCTTCAGAAAGGATTCCCGCGGCAGATACCACAGCAAGAGTTGATTGGAGAGTCTTGCTGTGCATTGCGTTTTTTGCCATCTTTGAGGCTTTTCCGATACCGCCAGCGACGACTTTGGCAATGCTGTTGGCTTTATCTTTGAGTTTGTTGATGTATTTGTTCTTGATTGCGGTTAGCGCAGCTATGTAAATAGCACTAAATTACACATACTTCTTCCATGCAAACGTATAGGTGCCAAATATAATCGAACAATAAGGAATAAACGCCTATGAAAGTCATATTCCTAAGACCAACCAGAGACTGACTCTATATAAATAGGCTAAACAGACAAAGAGAAGAAGGAGAAAGAAGAACCAATCCAGAAGTTTCTGGAAGTCGTAAAAAGTCCAAGATTGTTCATAGTTCTTTTTGTTTTGGATCTTTTCTCTGGGCATCATCTTAATGAGAGGAAATTTCATGTAGTAGTAATGGCAAGCAAAACTATAAGTCAACACCATTAT
>Ga0207984_1001526_pt1 | contig 11501 bp, 4 predicted proteins | sample ETNtaG_30_FD_185760 | JGI IMG/M metagenome (GOLD analysis project Ga0207984, IMG submission 185760) | Marine microbial and viral communities from oxygen minimum zone, Eastern Pacific Ocean - ETNP201306PF43B (SPAdes) (version 2) | ecosystem: Environmental > Aquatic > Marine > Oceanic ...
TGGAGGGCACGTTCACCGTCAGCGACCATCTGCCGGAAGAATGGAGCTTCGTGGAAACCTATGTGCCGGTGACCAGGACTGACAACTTGTCCCCGAGCGCCGAGGCCACCAAACCAGATTGGGTGCACACACGAGTCGAGCAGAAAGCCGTGAGGAATGGCGTGGAGAAAGCGATTGAAGTCAAAGATTGTTCTCTTGACCTGACCATTGAGCCGTGGCTCGCAGGCCGCGAACTCAAGTCTGTGAAAAGTGGACCCAAACTCCGCGGAGGGCCACTGTCCGGCATCCCTCGCGGCCATACTCGTTTCGTTTTCAGAGACACTCGCTCAGCCAGAGTCAACCTGAAACTGGGCAAACTTCAAAAGCAGAAAAAGACTCTAGCCGTCGTAAAGCCCTACAGGAGGCTTTTCCTGAATCCAATCGAGATAAACATCGAGAACCTCCGCCAAGGCGCCCCTCTCCACTTCACGACTGATGGAAAAGACCCCACCGCAGCATCGGGCAAGGTCACCGGCCCTATTCGCATCGATAAAACCTGCGCTCTGAAACTTCGCTCCCTGGAAAAGGACGGCACCCCGCATGTCGTAATGTCCATCCCCTTCACCAAAGCAACGCTCCACGAACCTGTAAAAGCGATCACCACCACGCCAGGACTCAACTACACCTGGTTTGAAGGCCAGTGGAAAGCCATCCCGGACATGGCCCGTCTCGAACCGGCAGGCTCAGGCGTGACCACACATTGGAACATCAGCAAACAGATAAGAAAGGAACACCATTACGCGGTCACCTACACCGGCTTCCTCAAGATACCACAGGACGGGTTCTACGAATTCCACCTCACCTCTGACGACGGCACACGCATTTCCATCAGCAACAGAGCCGTCATCGAGCTCAACGTCCACTGCGTCCGCGACGCATGGCGTGCCGAAGGCAGCATCGCATTGAAAGCCGGTCTTCATCCCCTGAAGGTTGAATATTTCCAGGACAAGCACAATAGTCGTTTGGAGCTGAAATATCGGTTCGAGAATGGTGAGTACAACGCGGTGACTTCAGGAATGTTGGTGCGGCCCGGTCAATAAGCTCCCCATTCAGTTTTACACCTCCTGGTTGGTTCAATCCGCTGACAGTCCCTTGTCATGAATGCGTGCGCTTTCCAATTCTCCATGAGCTTAACGTTCCTGCTGCCTATGTGTGCAGGCAGGTCCGAGCCTCCAATCACCTTCCGCACGACTGACTTTGCTCCCGCGCCAGATTCCGCGTTCAGCATTCAGGGGAAGGCACACCTGGCGGTTTATCGAGCTTTCCGAAAAAAGTATCCGGGCCTTGCCCCTGAGGGGGTGCCGATGGGGTTGCGGTTTGAAGGCGCGGCCGGCGAAGCGCCGTTGCTGATGTCCATCGCCGGCGGGACGGCGCCGAATGTCATTCATGTGAACAATCGGCTTTCGGGTAGCTACATTGAGCGAAGGTTCTTGTTGCCACTTGATGAGTTCATTGAACCGAATCTGACATCAAATGAGGCAAAGGCGAAGGGCCTCTTTAACGAGGACGTCATGTATCGTAACGAGCTCGAGCGGCGGGTCCGGCCGCAGGTTTGGGATGCGGTGTGCCGTAAAGGCAAGGATGGCAAACTTCATTTCTACATTCTTCCATTCAGCTACTGGGCCCGGGCTCTGGCCTATAACAAGACTCTGTTTCAGGAGGCGTCGCTTGATCCTGACAACGGCTACCCCAAGACGTGGGACGAGCTCCTCTCCACAGCACGCGCCCTGCACAAGCCAGCGAAGGACTCATACGGAATGCTGGTCGACACATCTGGCGGGGCGAGTTGGGTGGCTCTGCCTTTCTTCTATTCCAATGGGGCGCGCATCGTTTCAAAAAACGCGGACGGTGAATGGCGCGCGACATTCAGTGGAAGGGAATCCATTGAGGCCGCGGACTTCTACCTGCAGCTAGCAGACGGACCGTGGAAAGATCCGAACGGCAAGACTCAATACGGCGCCGGTCGCACCCGTGATGCTTGGCATCTATGGGATAAGGGACGGGTCGGGATGGTGCTGCTTTACATCAATGACACGCTCATCAACATCGATTCGCATCTGTCGGAGTTGAATCCCGATGAAGTCGGCATCGTGCCCGTCCCGGCGAGTCCCAGTGGCTCGACCACGGAGCTGCACATGCGAGGGCTGGGCATCTGCGCGACGACTCAAGACCCGGCCCGAATCAGAGCGGCCTGGCGGTTTATCCGGTTTGTGGGAAGCGATGAAGCCGAGCGCGAAATCGTTCGCACCTATATCGAGAATGGTTACGGCAGCTTCATCAATCCGAAAAAGCTGAAACGTCACGGTTACGAGGAGTATCTTCCTTCCGTGCCAGAGCAGTGGGCCGAGACGCTCAGTTACTCGATGGAGAACTGCGCGCCCGCACCTTACGGAAAGAGCTGCCAGGCATACATTCTGCGAGCCAGCCAGCCGCTGCAGGCGGCCATAGCGGAAAACATTGCACGAATGCCGGACAGACAGAAACGACTCGAGCGTCTCCAAACGCTTTACGATCGGGCAGTCGCCGAAGCCAATGAAAAGATGCTCGGGCATGTCCCGGAAGAGGAGATGCGTTACCGGCGAAAGGTCGCCCTGGCCATCGTCGTGGTGATGCTGCTCGCATTTGGGTTTTTGACCGTTTACGTGTGGCGCATTTTCACGCCGGAGCATCCTGTCGATGTCAAGAAGAATCTCAGTAGGAACGCCCTTGCTTATGCACTTTTGTTTCCGGCTGTCCTGACCATTCTGGTTTTCAATTACTACCCGCTGTTCCGCGGTGCGGTTATGGCGTTCCAGGACTACAGCGTTCTCGGCGGTTCGAGCTACGTGGGGATGGACAACTTCGCCTCGGTCCTCTTCGACAAAGTTTTCTGGGTCTCGCTGCTCCGGACGGCGGAATACGTTTTCTGGTCAATGGTGCTGGTGTTTATCCCGCCCATTCTGCTGGCCGTGGTGCTGAGCGAGATACCGCACGGCAGGGTTCTGTTTCGTGTCATCTACTACCTGCCGGCCGTGTTGTCCGGGCTGGTAGTCATGCTGATGTGGAAGGTGTTTTTCGATCCATCAGAGTCAGGCACTTTCAACCAGGTGCTCACGGTTCTCGGCATCGGCCCTCAGAAATGGCTGCACTCGCCTTCGCTGGCCATGATGTCCATCATCATGCCTCTCGGCTGGGCCGGCATCGGCCCGGGATGCCTCATTTATCTCGCGGCGCTGAAGACCGTGCCTGAAGATCTTTACGAAGCGGCTGCGCTGGATGGTGCAGGGTTCTTTCGCCGCATTATTCATGTCACCTTCCCAACAGTCCGGCCGCTCATTCTGATTCAGTTGATCTTCGTCCTCATCGGCTCATTCCAGTCCGCGGACAACGTTCTGGTGATGACCGGTGGAGGACCCGACTACGCGACGCACGTGATCGGCCTGGAGATTTTCTACAGCGCCTACGTCTACCTCCGTTTCGGCGCCGCCATCGCCATCGCCTGGATTCTGGGATTCCTGTTGGTCGGTCTGACCATGCTGCAAATGAAAAGGATTTCAAGATTGAGTTACACGGCCGCAACGTAGGAGGGGAGTCCGTTTTGCAGGCGAGCGAGATGCCCATCCTACGATTCGAGCTGCGGCATCAACGATACGACCATTAACCATTCTTCCAATGCCCATCATTCTTCAGACCGAACAGAAGCACTGGACATCCCGATTTATTCACGGGGTGATGTATGCAATTCTGTGCCTGGGCGCTGCCACGATGGTGTATCCGTTTCTGTTAATGGTGTCCGGCTCACTGAAGAGTCGAGTCGATGCGAATGACTTCGATATTATTCCTCGCTACTTCTTCGATCTCGAACAGCTCTATCGAAAACAACAGGAATCCAAATACAGCGAAAATCTGCAGTCGTATATTCAGACGACCCACGATGATGCCCTGAATTTCAAGACCATCAGAAGACCCGCCCCATTTAAGCAGGCCCTGCTTTCAGATTGGAGGCTATTTCTCGACCAGGCAGACATGCCGGTCTCCTGGTTTCTCACAGGATATGGCCCCACGCTGGATGGCAAAATTATCCAGAAGAATGAACGGTCATTTCGAGACTTCATCAAGCAGAAGTGCGACAACGATCTGGCGCAGTTCAGGCTGGAATTCAATGAGCCCATCGAGAACTGGTTCTTTCTGAAGTTCCAGCCCGAGCGCCTTGCCGACCGAAAGTATCAACTCAGCCAGACGCCCCTGATGTCCGCGTTCTATGGGTTTAAGAATTCGTTGCCAGTTGAGGATAGGATCTACGTATCTTGCGACGGAGCGTATGCGCGATTTGTGAAACTGAATTCCAGGCGAACAGCCAAAGCTCTTGTGCGACAAAGCACCAGCACAGAGTGGCAAGGATTTGTCAGGACGGCCCTGCACCCGCAGTTCATTCAGATTCAGGCAGAGGCAATGCCGCGTTGGAGTGCATTCCTCAAAACGAAATATGGCCAGGTCGAAAACCTGAACAAGCTCTACAGAAGTGATTTCGATGACTTCACCGGAGTTCCATTTCCGGCGGATAAAGTGCACGCATCCGCGGCTTTGACGGATTACATTCTTTTTCTTTCGGATCCTGACATATTACCTGCAGGGCACATCTACCTTGATACTCCAGAGCTTCGTTGGCGCGAGTTTCTTGCAGACAGATACAGAACAGTTTCGGACCTCAATGACGCGCACGGCAGGACATACACTTCGATAGCTGAAGTTCCCATGCCGCAACGAGAACTCGATGACGCTTTCTGTGCAGAGAACTCAGGTGGTCTTCGCATGCGCTATGCGACCAGGAATTTCCACATGGTCCTGGAGTACATCCTGCTGTACGGGCGCGGATTATGGAACACTGTTGTTTACTGCATTCTGGCCATTGTGCTGGCCCTCGTTGTGAATCCGCTTGCCGCCTATGCATTGTCGCGCTTCGACCTGCCAAGTGAGTACAAAATCCTCCTGTTCCTGATCGCTACGATGGCTTTTCCGGGCGTCGTCACGATGATCCCTAATTTTCTTCTCCTGCGCGATTTGGGGATGCTGAATACTTTTGCCGCTCTTCTGCTGCCCGGGATGGCAAACGGCTACTCCATTTTCCTTCTCAAGGGGTTCTTCGACAGCCTTCCCAGAGAGCTCTTTGAAGCAGCCGATATCGACGGCGCGAACGAGTGGCAGAAATTCTGGATTATCACGATGAATCTCTCCAAGCCGATCCTCGCTGTCATTGCACTCGGAGCGTTCAACGGCGCCTACACTAATTTCATGTATGCGTTCATCCTGTGCCAGGACAGGGAAATGTGGACGATGATGGTGTGGCTCTATCAGCTTCAACAGTTCTCTGCGCAGAGCGTGGTTTTTGCTTCGCTGCTGATCGCTGCTATCCCGACGCTGCTTGTTTTTGTGCTCTGTCAGAATGTGATCATTCGTGGCATTGTCGTGCCGACGGAGAAGTGAGGTGGCCACGCGGGTGGCCCGCGCTTCCGTTACTTTTTCGGTGGCACTGAGAGCCGATAAGGAACATTTGCATCCACTTGAGTCTGACCGTTCTCGTTTCGAGTGACTGAAACGTGAGTGGTGATCTTCATCGTATCTCCCGGTGCGATCTCATACATGTACACGAGGGCGCGGCCGTCTCCATCTGCGTCGGTGAACGAATCGGCATGTAGATTCAGAGGACTTTTGAACTGGTCACTTCTTTCAGTTGCTGGCCCGACCTGGAGGATTGCTCCAACTGTTTCCTTGCTGATTCCCTTTACTTTCCACATCAGGGAATGACTCTCATTGGTTGCCACGCAGCCGTCATAGAACTTTGGATCGCAGCGGAGAAATGGCGGCAGGAACTGCACGCCGATCTCGCCCTTTGCATGATTCACGCTGGATACCTTTGCCTGGTAAAGGAGAAGACTTCCTTCCACCTGCAGACTGCGACCATCCGGTGAGACACGTTTGATGCTGTAAGCCCTGGAACGAGTCGCGCTGCCGATCACTGCGATGGAACCGACGACCTCGGAGCCTGGCAGTACTGGCTCGGTCAGGTGAATCCACTGCGACTCGCGGTCAACACCTCTCACCGTTCCAACGTATTCGGCGCGTTCCGCCTCCAGCACGAAATCCTTCGACCGGATCAGTTTGCCGCCGGTCATGAAAACCTGCCGCAACGAGCCGTCCTTTCTTCTGGAAACGAAACCGAAGACCCCTTTCAGCGAAAAGTCATCTCCTGCCTTAACCGTATCTGTCGGGACGTCGGCCAACTGAGTATCGGGCTTCTGACCGGCCAGGCCGTGGTAGGCGATGACATCGTGACGGCCGGAGGACAATTCAACTTTGAGCGCATGCCCACTGTAAGCATCCAGGCCGGAAACCGGCAGACGGGTCGCAGAGATTACAGATGGCTGTTTCTCATAGGGCGACATCAAAGTCAGAAAGCCGCTCCTCATTGCGTTCTCGGCTCTCTTCGCAAAGTGGAATCCGGTGATGTTGAAAGGGATATCGCCAACGACTTCCGCACTCGTGAGTGTTCCGCCTTCGGCGCCCCAGACTCTGGCCTGCATGTGGATCTCAGTCTCTTGTGGGTTCTCACGATACTCAGGAGTCCCGTTCAGAAATCTCCAGTCAAGCGTTACCGGCCCGGTGATCGTCGGCATAGTTTGCCTGATTTCAAAAGAAGATCGATTTCACCGGCCTACCAGCGTATTTGGACGACTCCACCGGATACGTGCCAGCAGTGTGTTTCCCTGCCACTTGTCATGGGGCAGCGTCTCACCAACGGTGATCCAGGTCTCATCCTGTGACGCGTGGGTCACGTTGAAATTCCCCATCCGGGCCACGTGTTTTGCGTCATTTACGCCGTCGCCAATCAAAGGAAGAACGACCTGTTCGGTGCTGCGAATCAGGCAACGTTTTTCCAGGTCGACCTGTGCGATATAGATCGGCGCTCGCCAGCGCATGACGTTGACGTTGTCCTCTGCCTTCCTCGTGTATGCCAGGAAGAGGCGTTCGCTGTGAGTGACCCAATGTTGCTGGGTGGTGGACATGACCAGAGGTTTGCCGTCCTCCCAGGCCCATGGCTGCATGTCCTGCCATTCGAGCCCGTCATCCGAATGGGCCACGTAACCTCGACCGTCTTCAGCCCGGATGGTCAGGTAATACTTTCCCTTGAAGAAAGTGAGGCTTGGTTCGAGCAGGCCGCGGCCAACAGCGAGGCGAAGCTCCTTCTCTGTTGCAGCTTTCACTTTTAATCGTTCGCCATCGAATGCACAGAGGACGCTGCCGGCTGCTCGATCTTTTCTGCCACGAGGGCCGAATGACAGAGGGATCAGAATGTCACCGTTCGGCAGGCCCACTCGCTGATCGCAGTTTGAGGTGTAAATGGCCGAGGCGCGGGGATCGTCCCACTCGAGTCTGCGTCGCTCGGACCAGTTTCCCTTGCCGTCGCCTACCACATAGACGGGATACCGCTCCGTTGCTCTCCGGGTGATGCGTCCATCTTTCGTGTAGTAAACGTTGTGACCCATCGCCAGGATAACGCCGGTCTGCTCGTGGAACTCGGGGACAGAATCGCAGACGCCATTCTGCAGGCCGTCTTCAGTTGGGACACGTCCGAATGCCTCGATGGGCCTGGGTTTCTTCCAGGTCTTGCCCATGTCCGTTGAGGTGGTCCAATGCACCTGGTGGAAAATGTCAGAGCCGGTAATTTTCTGGAGCGTCATCACAAACACGGTTTCATCGCCTCTCTTGAATCTGCACGCTCGCGGGTGAAACCAGGTGGGGGCTTTTCCGCTGCGGCCATCCCACAGGATCTCCGCGTTAATGCTCTGGATCAGTAGTGACGATGCTTCGTTCTCGAGATCTATGTTGTCGATGTAAATGCTGGATGCCTTGATGCCGTTGCTCACGAAACCGAGCCAGTTCAGGGCCTTCCAATCATCGTTTCGATTTTTCAGATTGGTGAACCGGACAGGCTCTTTGTCCCGGACAGTAACGGCCAGGTTCCAGTCACCCGTGGATTGCTCGCCCAGCCTGGCTGATATTTCCAGATGGATCCAGGTGTCCACGGGCAATGTCATAAGCTGCCTGGCGTCCGAATGCAGGTTGCCGCTGACAATCTGCAGAGCCGGGCCGACGCGGTAAGGCGAGGCCCGGTCCCGCCACTCGTGATAGAACTTCGCATCCTTGTCGAGGCGGATATCAAAACTGCAGCGGGTAGAGCCGCTCTTATGATGAGGGCTGAAGTAGAAATGCGGATTCCAGTTGCGCTTCAGGCCGGGGACATCAGTCATCTTCAAGGAACGCTCGCCACCCGCGGCCTGCTCGTCAGACACTGCAATGGAGTCTCCCTTATTTTCCGTACGTATGGTTGCGTTCGGAATCGGACGCTGCGCCTTGGGGTCTTCAAAATCCGCTTTCACTTCCAGCGCGGGAGGAGACGGCGGCAGTTCGAATGGCGGATACTCGACGCTGCTCGCGAGTTTGATCCAATCGGCGTCGCCGTAAACACCAGCCCTGGAAAAATCGAACGGCTTGAAGCCTGTCTTTGACGCGGGCGAATCGGCTGCGAGACGAAAGTCATACTTCTCAGCATCGACAAACTTCGGATCTTCGACGACCGAGCCAGCGTCCCTTCCGCTCTTCCGCCATTCATCGAGATTCATACCGGCGAAACTGATCGGCTCGCCGCTCGTTAGCCAGTAGAGATTCTTCTTCAGCTCAACCTTCGCCTGCTTCCAACGCCCGGCGAAAAGCGGTCCGTCCTTCCAATAGACGATGTTGTTTTCGAAGGTGAACGAAAGGTGCTTTTCGACGCGTGTAAACTGGAGCTGGTGATTCCGTGCGAAAGCAAGAATATTGTTTCGGATGACATTCTCTTTACCGTAGTGCTGGTGATAGCCGCCGGATTTGGTGTTGTAGACGAGGTTGTTCTCCATGACGATGCCGGTCGAGCCCTCGTCGTTGTAGAGCCCCCAGCCGCCGTAGCTCCACGAGAAAACATCGTGGATGACGTTGTTGCTCACCGTCGTGCCTTGCGACGGCCCGAGCGTGTAAACCCCACCCATATCGCTCAGCCAGCCCCAGCCAAGATGGTGGATATGGTTGAACTCGACCTTATTGCGCTTGCTCAGGCTCTCCGCATATCCCCACCTCCAGCCCACAGACATGCCGCTGTAATAGAGATCGGCGACTTCATTGTGAGTCACCTGGTTATCGGCGGTCTGGCCGATCCACACACCGACCGCGCATGGGAACACGCGCCCTCCATGCCGGATGATGTTGTTGTCGACGGTGATGTGGCTCGTCTGCTCTGCCTTGTTTCTGTTCAGCCCCATCTCGCCGATACGGACGCCGCCCGCGCCCAGGTCATGGATGTGACAATGCACCGCCCTGCAATCACGACAGCCTTTGCGGAACCAGATTCCGTAGCGCCCCGTATGTGCTACCTCGCAGTTCTCAATTGAGATGTTTCGTGCGCCGTCTATTTGAACGACCGCTTCGATGGATGCTGCGGCCTGCTGTGGCTCGAAGCCCTTCTCAGGGGTCAGCCATTGGGAATGCCGAAAGGACAATCCTTCGAAGCTCAGGTGTTCGACATACTTCTCATTTTCGGCATCCCCTTCGATGATCAGGAAATGCGAAGAGACCGGTGCGAACACTTCGGCTTTGGACATGTCCTCGCCGGCTCTCAGCATGTAATAGATGTTTCCGTCCCGATTCAAGAACCATTCGCCCGGTGTATCGAGCGCGCCGAAGTAATTCTCCAGCACGTAACCCGTGTCTTTGCGGAGAGGATTCCATGACTTCATTCCGCCACCGGAGATCTTCAGGATGCCGGCCTCGGTATCGATGTGGTCGAGAAACTTCCGTGTGTTATCCCACTTGTGATAGGCGAGCATCTGGACGTCTTTCTTTTCCTCGGTCGAGAGCTTCTTCAGCGAGGCAATGTCTTCCGGCCTGACCGTGATAGTCTGCCTGCCGCGTTTGGCCCGCCGCGGATGACCTTTTTCGAGGATCTCCTCCGTTACATGTTTCATGTAGTAGAAGAAGCGGTTCGGCGTGCGGGCACGCATGGCGCGGCGACCGTTCACCCAAAGCTGTTCAAAATACCATTCGCCCGCTGCGACCGCCGGGATGTGTGCTGTCCACATGCCGTTCTTGTGGCGCTTCCAACCGGTGATGGCGCGGCCCCCGGAAATGACCGGAGTCTCACCTTCTGCAGCTTCGAATATGACAGGCGCGTCTTGTGTTCCGGAGTCCTGCAATTCAAACTTGATGGGCTCGACGATGCCGTAGGTGCCGCCTGCGACATTGACATGAGTCGGGCCGTTCAATGCGCCATCCGCCCGCAGCTTTCGCAGTCGGCCTTTCGCTCCGGTCAGAGAAGCGAGCGGGCCGTCCGTCTGATCGTTGTTGGGCTCCGCAAGACTGCCCGACCAGGCATCGTTACCTTTAGGGTTGACAAAGATTGTTTCTGCTTGTGATGGCAAAATAAGTGTCCCGAGAATGAAGAGTGAGATGTGAGATCTGGATGGATTTATCATCTGAGGTCAGGTATCGGTGAATCTGAATTGCGATCCAATTTTGAATGCCGTCACCATTCTATGAGTAACCAAACGGAACGTTCCATTCTCTTTGAGGAAGATTTCTGCGGCCTGCCTGTTGATGTTATTGCGGGCGATTACTCTCCCGCGGGCGAATACCACGTCGTGCCTGCGATGTCCGATACGGGCCGGTGGCGCGAGACCGTTCTGCACCACAGTTACAAACGAATCAGTCTTGGCAACTGGCAGGTGGTCGAGGAAAATGATGGATCTCGTGCGTTGGAGCAGACCATTCAGACAGACCGATGGGACCCGATGCTGGCTGCGGGAGAGCCCGTCTGGCGGTATGTGACGGTGGAGACTTCCATTCGACCGTTGGCTGCCGCCGGGTGGCGTGCGGTGATATTCAGGTATCGCCACAGCCGGCGGTTTTACGCGGCGACATTTGAAGGCGGTGTCGCAAAGATTATTCGGCGGGATAACGATGAGGATACAGTGCTTGCCGAATGCGGGTGTTCAATCGAGCCTGATTCATATACACCGCTCAAGATTGTCTGCGATGGTTCTCGAGTGCAGCTCTTCATCGACGACAATCTGATCTGTGAGTGTGAGGATGCCGATTCGGAACGGCCATCTTACGATTCCGGCTGTATCGCGTTCGCGGCCAATCATGTCACCCGATTCGGGCCGATAATTGTCTCAGCTCGGGAAGATGTCGCCGGGGAGGTCGCTACTGAAACAGCGGTCAGAGAGCACACTCTGTCCAGTCATCGCGAACATTACCCAAGTCCCAAGCTCTGGAAGAAGATCAAGACCGGGGCATCAGGTAGCGATCGCAATCTGCGTGTGGGCGATATCAACGGCGATGGCAAGAACGAAATAGTCATGGCGCGCCGCACCAACCGTCTTGGAGGCGATAAC
>Ga0207984_1001531_pt1 | contig 11476 bp, 11 predicted proteins | sample ETNtaG_30_FD_185760 | JGI IMG/M metagenome (GOLD analysis project Ga0207984, IMG submission 185760) | Marine microbial and viral communities from oxygen minimum zone, Eastern Pacific Ocean - ETNP201306PF43B (SPAdes) (version 2) | ecosystem: Environmental > Aquatic > Marine > Oceanic ...
TCTTCAGACGCTCTCCAGGAAAAATAACGGCGGCCAGGCCTCCTGATAGAGATATAGAGCAATTAGAATTTGGCTTCACTTAAAAAATGGGGTAACTTTTTTTAACTATTGGCTTGATAACTTTCTCTATTTTGCCATCTTCGCTAATAAGATATTTTTGAAAATTCCACTTAACCGATGAATCATCAAATCCATTTAATCGTTTTTGTGTGAGCCACTTATACAGAGGTTCTGTATAGTCTCCTTTTACCGTTATTTTTGCCATTATTGGAAATGTAACATCATATTTTTCTGAGCAGAATTCCTTTATTTCTTTATTTGTTCCGGGCTCCTGTCTCATGAAGTCGTTAGTTGGAAAGCCAATAATAATAAAATTGTTGTCTTTGTATTTTCGGTATAAAGCTTCAAGATGTTTATATTGAGGTGTTAAAGCACATTCAGATGCTACATTAACAATCATTACTTTTTTGCCTTTTAATTGAGACAGTGCAAAGTCGTTACTATCTATATCTAGAACTGTGTAGTCGTAAAAGCTTTGAGCATTTACAGAAAAACTTATTAGTAAAACGTAACTAATATAGAGGCCTATTCTTTTTTTCATAATCCTTTATTTGCAAAGCTACAATAAATTATAAATTTTAATTAATATCCTACCTTTCAGCACTTTTTAACTTGAGTACAGATACTCAGCGAGTTATGATGGCTGAAATTGGAAAATGGTCAGATTTTATCATATTGTGGCGGGTAAAACCATTGATCTTAAAATTATTTCCAGTTAGAATGTAATCAATCCTTAAGAAGGGGAGAGGGCCAGCGTATGTACGACCAATACCCATTCCTTTTTTGACAAATGCATCTGTAAGATATTGTTGGAGTTGATTATATACCCAAGAAGAAGGGGTGTCATTAAAATCACCACATAGTATGATTTCATATTTTGTTGACTTAATTTCATCTACCAGATACTTCAGTTGCTTTTCCCGAAGAAGATATGCTTGTATCAGTTTGTGGTATATATCAGACGAATGACTTTTTAGTTCATCGCTGTTGTCTGCTTCAGGATTTACAACAAAATCAAGATCTTCCGGTTTTAATTTTATGCTTGCCAGATGAATATTAAATACTCTGATTGTATCATTTTCAATTACAATATCAGTATAAATACCAAAAGTACGTGATCCTGTAAACTTTAGTTTTCCTTTGTTTATTGCTTCGTATTTGCAGAAGGTTACTAGTCCTGAAAGCTGATTATATTTGGGATTAAAATAGCTTTCATAGTAATAAGTATCGGCGCTTAATGTGTCTCTTATTTCTTTTAATGGTTTATAAAGCTGGGTGTTTGCTGAATGATATTCCTGTAAACAGACTATATCAGCACTCTGATCTAATAAGAAATTTATTATCGAGCTTTTAGTATCTTGAGTAGATAGATTCCGTGTTTGTTCACCGAATTGCTGAACATTGTAAGATAGTACTTTAATTTGAGCTGGGTTGGCAACTTCAGTATTAGTCAATGATATCTGAAAATTATAGTTAATATTGTAAAACCCAAAGAGTAGAATAACTAAAGAAAATGCAGCCAATCTACTTTTAGTAATTATCCAATAGAACAAAAATATAAGGTTAACAATAATTATTATTGGGTACACAAGTCCGAATGCTTGAATCCATGTGTTATTAGAGGGAGCAAAGTTTCCAGCAAGGGACGAAAATATTAAAACGATTCCAGCAACAGAGTTAAGTGCAAAAAGAGTGCTTTTTAAAATATTGAAATGCAGATTATTAGTCAAATTTTTATTGTTGCGAGTAATGATTTATGGTAATTACATCGAACGGTTTCTTCAAAAATAACGTTTATTTTTTATTGCTGGTCTTAAAAAGCAGTTCTTTTTCATCACTAGTAAGACTACTGTAGCCAGATTTAGAGATTTTGTCCAATATATGATCAATTTCTTCCTGAGTTGCTGAACGCCTTGTGTTATATTCATCATCACTTAATGGCCTCCCAGTTTTTGGTCGGGAAGTGTCAAACTTAGGAGCTTTTCGATGCCAGGTGAATTTGGGTAAATAAAGTTTATAAAATATCTTATAGATATCCTTACCTTTTTTTAATGAATAAGAATAAATGAAACCCCACAAAGCCCCTCCAAGATGTGCAATATGACCCCCCGGATTATCAGTCTGAATACTCAGTACATCGATGGCAATAAATGCTATGGCAAGGTATTTAAGTTTAAACTTCCCAAAAAGGAAGAGGTGTACAGAATAATCCGGTACGTATGTTGAGATAGCAATGATTATGGCTAGTACTGACGCCGAAGCACCCATTGCTATTGACTGGCTGGTTATTGAGTCAAATACAGGAAATATGTTGAATGACAAAATAAAGAATAGTCCTCCGAAAATTCCTCCAATTATGTAGGTCCAAAATAATTTTGCCTGATTAAGGTATTCCTGAAAAATCCTACCCCCAAAATACAACATAACTATATTAAACAGCAAATGGAAAAAATTTTCCTGTAAAAACATATATGTCAATAATGTCCAGGGTTTTGAACTTAGCAGACTTAAATCGGCAGGAAGTGCCAGTATTTTTACAAGAGGGTTTAGCGCATTGCTATCGGTTAAATTAAAGAGTGATGAAAAAAGCCCGATTATGTTAACTATCAGGTAGATAATTGTGTTAATAAGTATTAGTCTTGATAGTACATTCCGGCCAAAGAATATCTCCTTTAGAAACTCTCCTGTATTTCGTTGTGGTTGATTGTATGAGAACATTTTGACCTGTGAATTTTGAATTATTTAACTAATGGCTATTCAGTGTCCCTTTCTTTTTCCAATACGTAATTAATAAGAAACCAAAGATCATACCTCCCAAATGAGCAAAATGTGCTACGTTATCAGCTGGATTGTTAGAGAACCCCATATAAAGCTCTATTGCTCCGTATATCATCACAAAGTACTTTGCCTTAACAGGAATAGCGAAATAAACATAAATAAGTGAATTTGGAAACATCATTCCAAAGGCAAGTAATATACCGAATACTGCACCAGATGCACCAACAGTAGGTGTATTGATAATTAGATTTAATTCACCCATACCAGGATCTATATAATTCTTGCCTTGCTGCAAAATGTTAGCACCCTCCTGTACTACCATTGCTATCTGATCAGGATGCATCCCTGATTCAACAGAAGCTATTCTAAAATAAGCAACAATGAACTGAACTATTGCAGCTCCAATTCCAGTAATTAAATAATAATTTAAAAACCTCTTCGGACCCCATACATTTTCGAGCACATTGCCGAACATCCATAACGCAAACATATTAAACAAGATGTGTGTAAAACCTCCATGCATAAACATGTAAGATACTAGCTGCCAAACACCAAAATTGCGTGATTGTGGGTAATACAACCCTAAATATTTAACAAGATTAATATGAAATGTGCTGTCTAACGCAATCGTGGCAAGAAAAAAGATTCCGTTAATTATTAACAGGTTTTTTACAACCATTGGTAACATTGAAAAGCCTTGCGGTCGATATTGTTGCATTATTAATTTATGATTTATTAAATTTTGATTCCTTATATAATTAACCGTCTTTCTTGTCAGATATTATAAGATTTTCCAGCTTAGTAACGTCGATAATTGTTAAAGTTTTTTTCCCACCTGGAGATACTCTTGGTACTTTGCACATAAATAAACTGTCAAAAATCTTTTGCATTTCTACTTCGTCAAGTTTCGTGCCATGTTTTATTGCCTGATTGGTTGCAATTGAGCGGGCTAAATTAATGTTTTTGTCATAATTCAGATCACCCACATTTGCTTTATGGTTTTCAATTATTTTTTCTATTATGGGGTTTACATCGTTTTCTTGTGCATCGGCCGGAATACCAACTACAACAAAATCAACAGGGCCCAGTTCTTCTAATACAAAACCTATTTTGGCCAGTTTAGGTAAAAGCGATTTTACAATTTCAGCATCACTCGGTGTGAGATGGATATTTTGTGGGAACAGTTGTTGTTGTGAAGGTTGTGAACTCCCTTTTAACTTATCCAATATTTCTTCATAAATTATTCTCTCGTGCGCTAAGTGCTGATCGATCACCATCATACCTGAAGCAACATTGCAAGTAATGAACCGAGAATGTATTTGCAGGAATTTGTTACTTTCAAATTCTGATTCAGTTATTTTAGCGTTACTAAGGATATCCTTGTTCTCCCTTGATGGTGAAGATTTTTCGCTTTGATCATTATAAAGGGATTCCCAATTCTCTACACTTTGTTTTTTAAAAGGATTAAAATCAGGATTAACTTTTATTGATGGTTGCTTTAGATCGGATGAAGGTTTTGATTGGAATGCAGTTTCTATATCGGGGATTACATCAAAATCCAAAACAGGAGTAAGAGAGTGTTTTCCAATTGATTGCTTCACAGCTGCATGTAGAATGGCATAAATATAGCGTGCATCCTGAAAATTAACTTCTGTTTTGGTTGGGTGGATATTAATATCAATATTCTTAGGATCTATTTCAATATTAATAAAATATGAAGGATAAGAATCAATGGGTATTAGTTCTGTGTATGCATTATTTACGGCATGGTGAAGATATGGATGTTTTATAAATCTGCTATTCACAAAAAAATATTGTTCACCTCTGGTTTTCTTCGCGAATTCAGGTTTACCAATAAATCCGGAAATTTCAACCGAGTCAGTTTTTTGATTTACTGTTATCAGTCTTTCATTATATACATTGCCAAAAAGAGCTACTATTCTTGATTTCATACTTCCTGGAAGAAGCTTATAGACCAGTTTGTCATTGTTGTAATAACTAAAACCAATATTGCAATTTACGGTTGAAATTCTTATGAACTCTTCAATAATATGCCTAATTTCAACGTTGTTCGACTTTAAAAAGTTGCGTCGTGCCGGGACATTATAGAAAAGATTTTTTACTGATATCGTTGTTCCTTCAGGGCATTGACATGGTTCCTGACTAATAACTTTCGATCCCTCAATAACTATACATGTTCCAATTTCGTCACCTTTAGGTTTTGACTTTAGTTCAACTTGTGCAATAGCCGCTATAGATGCTAGTGCTTCACCCCTGAATCCCATAGTTTTAATTGCGAACAGATCGTCTGCCTTACTTATTTTTGAAGTAGCATGACGTTCAAAACTCATCCTAGCATCCATTTCTGACATGCCACTGCCATCATCACTAACCTGTATTAGCGTTTTACCGGCATCTTTTATTGCTAACGTAATTTGTTTAGCTCCCGAATCAACAGCATTTTCCAACAACTCTTTTGCCGCCGAAGCCGGTCGTTGGATCACCTCACCTGCAGCAATCTGGTTTGCTACTGAATCAGGAAGTAATTTTATAATATCTGACATGAAAGGGTAATCTGTTTTTTAATTATTAATGCCTAAATGACTGAATGCTTAAATGTGTGAATGATTAAATTAATTTGTAGTTTATTTAAGCATTTCATCATTTCTACTTAGTAACACCAAATGCGTGTAGTATTTGTTCAACAATATCTGTAAACATTATAATATAAATGCTTCCTCCAATAAATATTCCGTATATGAGATAAGTTACTATCCTTGTTAGAATCGATCGTTCTTCATCAGCACTCCCGGCTCTCCAACGTTTATCCATTCGCAATCTCAACGATTCATCATGGGTGAGTTCATTATCAATTCCCATTGCTGCTTTGCGTTTTTCCAATTCCTCCTTTTGCTGATCATAGTAGCGAGGTTTGTATTTAAACGACTTAGGTTTTGGTGTTCTGAAAGAAATTATGCGCATGATGTATACCTTAAGTTATATGCAAAATTAGGTCATTTTGGAAAATTTTACCAAATAATCGTAATATTGTGCTGTTAAAATTACTTAACAGGATTATTCCAATCCACATGAGTCTTGATAAATAGTTGTAATAATGTTCGTTACAAGCTATTGCTTTTTATGACTATCAACTTTTCTCTTGTCATTTCATTAATAGAGTAGGGGATACCACCAATGCCAATTCCCGATGCATCTCTTCCCCCAAAAGGCATCCAGTCGACTCTAAATGCTGTATGATCGTTTACCATCACAGCTGATGCATTAAGCTTTTTCACAGTCTCAAAGGCAATATCAATATTATGTGTAAACACGGAAGCTTGAAACGCAGTTGGTAATGCATTAGCTAGTTTAATAGCTTCTTCTCTGTTTTTGTAGGTATATATACACACAACCGGACCAAAGATTTCCAAAGTAGATACTTTTGCGTTTTGAGATGGGTCAAGTATTACAGTAGGTTCAAAACAACTATCCGAAATACGTTTTCCTCCACATAATAGTTTCCCTCCACTTGCTACGGCCTCTTCAACCCATTCCTCAACCCTGTCTACTTCGTGCGGAAGGATCAATGGTCCAACTTCTGTTTTTGGATTAAGAGGATCTCCTACAATAAGTTTTTTGGCCATATCAGTCAACCTATCGCTTACTTCTTTCACAATATCTTCGTGAACAAATACTTTTTGTACCGAAACACAAACCTGACCTGCATGATAGAATCCACCTTTTAGCAAGGCAGGTAGCATTTCATCAATATTTGCATCTTTTTCAACAATTACAGGAGCTACTCCACCATGTTCTAGAGCACAACGTGTGCCAGGAGACAACTTTGATCGGAGGTACCATCCTACTTTTGCTGATCCGATGAAAGATAAGTAATTGACCCTATTATCAGTTGCAAGTTTTTCAGCGTTTTCATCACTACATATAATTGTCTGACACCAACCATCTGGTAATCCTGCTTCCTTTAATATGCTAACAAACTCTAAACAAGAAAGAGGTGTAGTCAATGCAGGTTTAACAATAACGGGTGCACCTGCGGCAATAGCTGTTACTACCTGGTGAATAATCAAATTTAAAGGGTGGTTAAAAGCACTTATTGAAACGACAACACCAATTGGTTCACGAATAGTAAATGCCAGTCTGTTGACCGATGAACTAGTTTGCCCCATTGGAATTTGTTCGCCTGCCAATTGACCAATATGTTCGATAGCCAACTTAACACCATTAATGGCTCGCAGCACCTCTACTTTTGAGTCCATGTACGGTTTGCCACCTTCTTCTGCAGCAATATTTGTAAAATCCTCTTCGCGTTCTTTCATTGCATCCACAACGCGTTCCAGTATTTCAATTCTTTGCCACGCAGGTATCCATTTTGCTTGATCCCGGAATAGGTTATATGCGACTTTCAGAGCATTTTCAACATCAGTATGTTGCATTAAAGGGATTTCTTTTATAACCTTAAAATTGTAAGGTGAGGTTACTTTTAGCATATGTGAAATATTTTAAAATTCTGTATCGGTAAAATTAATAGTATTTCTGATTACAAATACTTTTTATCTTTGCCGCTTGGAATCGATCTAAATAATGATAAAATTAATTTGGAATGTCATATAATTTGTTAAAAGGAAAAAGGGGGATTATTTTTGGTGCACTTGATAATAAATCGATTGCATGGAAAGTTGCTGAAAGAGCACATGAAGAGGGCGCTTCAATAACATTGAGCAATACTGCTACTGCTCTCCGTTTTGGACAAATTGATGAATTGGCAGAGAAATGTGATGCTGAAGTTGTTATTGCAGATGCTACAAAAACTGAGGACTTAGAAAATGTTTTCGAACGATCAATGGAAATTCAGGGTGGTAAAATCGACTTCGTTCTGCACTCTATTGCCATGTCGCTTAATGTTAGAAAAAAGAGAGTTTATAATGATTTAGATTATAACTTTTTAAATAAAACACTTGATATATCAGCAATTTCATTCCATAAAATGCTTCAGGTAGCCCTTAAGATGGATGCAATAAACAATTGGGGCTCTATTGTTGCACTATCTTATATTGCTGCTCAAAGAACTCTTTACGGTTATAATGATATGGCTGATGCGAAAGCCTTATTGGAGTCAATTGCCAGAAGCTTTGGCTATATTTACGGACGTGAGAAGAAAATAAGAGTAAACACTATTTCACAATCACCAACTGTGACAACAGCCGGCTCAGGAGTTAAGGGGGTAGGTAGTTTGTTAGATTTTACCGAACGAATGTCGCCTTTGGGAAATGCAAATGCTAAGGAATGTGCTGATTATTGTATAACTCTATTTTCTGATCTTACCAGGAAAGTTACTATGCAAAACTTATTCCATGATGGTGGATTTTCCAATATGGGAATGAGTTTAAAAGCCATGCATGTTTATGACAAAAATCTTGATAATAATCTGAAAGAACTTAATAAAAGAGAGGATTAACTATTTTTCTCCGTTTCCTATTTACTTAATAATTGTTTTTATATTTTTGCAGCCACTAAAAATGGCGAGGTAGCTCAGTTGGTTAGAGCGTCGGATTCATAACCCGGAGGTCCCGAGTTCAATTCTCGGTCTCGCTACAACAAAACCCAGTGCATTGGCACTGGGTTTTTTAATTTAAACGAATCCCAAACTTGTTTGGAGATGATGTTTAAATTAAAAAACACAAAAAGCCTGTTAGGCTTTGGTTTTGTTGGGCTTCACTTAACTAACCAAGAGAATCAGTGCATCTAATTCTTGTTTCAACTTGTTTGGAGATGATGTTTAAATTAAAAAACACAAAAAGCCTATTAGGCTTTGGTTTTGTTGGGCTCCACTTAACCAACCAAGAGAATCAGTACAGCTAACTCTTGTTTCAACAAAGTCATTAAACTCACCTTTAATTCCTTTGCAATTTTATTTTGATAGAAATATTATTTTAAAGTCGTGGGTTAAACAGCCATACTCCTTCTGATTGGAGGATGAGGATCATAGTCTTCAACAACAAAATCATCAATAGTTAGTTGATCAAAAGGCTTTTTTGCAATTTGTAAACTAGGTAAAGGTTTGGGTTCTCTCGACATTTGTTCAAGAATTGCAGTTACATGATCATATTTTTCTTCATTTCCGTCACTAGGAGCATTCTTATTAATCCAATCAACAACTCCTAAATATTCTTCTTTCTCACTTACATTCCTTATCCTTTTTTGCAATTCCTTGAAATTTTCTTTGTGCCATTGAGTTCTCTTACCAATACCTGCATAAAAATGTGAATCTCCAAAAGTGTGGATAAATGTTTTTGGAACCATCTCTGCTTCTTGAGCAATTACATGGGTAAGAGCAGCATAACTAGCTATATTAAAAGGAACACCTAAAAATTGGTCACAACTTCTCTGGTAAAGTTGTAATTCTAATTCGCCTTCTTCGTTAGCAGTTGCTTGATAAAGAACATGGCAAGGAGGTAGAGACATATGTGGAGTGTCTCCTGGATTCCATGAATCAACAATGTGTTTTTTTCCAGTTGGTTTCTTTTTTAAACCAGCTATCATTTTTCCTAGTTGATCTATTTCAACAAACTCATCTTTGTCATGATCAAAATATTCCCATCTCCTCCATTGTTTCCCATAAATTGGTCCTGCATCTCCCCATCTATGAGCAAATTCAGGATCTTCTTTTATTCTCTGTCCATATTCTTTCATTGCTTTACCCCAATCAGGAGAATATTTTACAATACCTTCAGGAAAAATTCCTTCTTTTTGCATACCGGGAAGATTGTCCTGAAAAGCATCAGGCCTCCAAACAGGGCAATTATTATCTTCAAGATATTTAATATTTGTATCACCTCTTAAAAACCATATTGTTTCATGAAATATAGATCTTGTAAACATCTTTTTAGAAGTTAACAATGGATACCCTTTTCTAAGATCATATTCGTTTTGATACCCAAATAAAGAAATAATTCCGGAACCTTTACTTCCTCCTTTAAAATTTGAACGTTCGGAAGTTAAAATTGCTTTTGAGTGATCTAAATATTGTTGTGCCATTTTTTTTATTCAGTTAAAAATTAATGATATTTAATGAGGATAATTATAGTTTAAACTATGTTTTCAAAAATAGTTTTTATTTATGTTAACTATTAGGCTCCAAAGTTTAAAGTATGGACAAATTATTAACAAAAAACGTTAATACCTGCCTGCCAGAAGGTTGGTTTATTTTGCATCAAGATAAAAGAACACATACCATTAGCCGTTGATGTTATTTTCTTAAAATTGGACACAACGATTGGCTAAACTGCGTTTTAATTAAGTTTAGGTTTTGTTATGCACTTGAGCTGTTTGTAAATAAGCAATAATAAATAATACTCTCTTACTTAAGAGTTATCAATTTTTTTAATTCAAAAAGCCTATCAAATCTGATAGGCTTATACGATGGAAGGATGTCAAAAAATAATATTATATTATTCTACTTTGACATTTATTGCGTTCAAGCCTTTTGGACTTTCTTCTACATCATAGCTTACTTTATCCCCTTCAGTTATCTCATCAGTTAATCCATTTTGATGCACAAATACATCTTTACTACCATCATCAGGTTTAATGAATCCAAACCCTTTAGAGTTGTTAAAAAACTTTACTGTACCGTTACTCATAATTAATAATTTTAATTTAAATAAAAATGCAAAGGTAGTATTATATCCTTCATCTGATTGATTCATGCATCATTAACTTTTTTCTTGTGCACAACGGTTTGCAAATATGGCCTATAGCCGTTCTATTCTTAAATGTTTATTGATTACTTGTATTACTAATTTTTCTTGATGAATGTAAACCGGCTATGGGCTATAATTTGCTGTTACACACTGTACATTATTCTTTAATTACCAACTTCTGTCTAGTTTTCATTTCATTTGAGGTCACTTCAATAATATAGATTCCTTGCTCAAGTGCTGAAATATCAATATTTTCTCTTATTTCATTTATATGTAATACCTTTTGTCCAATTTGATTGTAAATAGTAACTTCATTTATTACTAGTCCTTTTTTGTTTGAAATGAAAAGATCATCTTTTGCAGGGTTAGGGTATATTGAGAATTCAATATTGGGTACTATCTCAGCAATCCCCTTAGCCTCACAAGCTTCTATCACTTCAGCCTGACTGTTGCAACCCGGTGCATTATAATGGATCTCAATTGAGCCAACAGGGCTTACCAGGTAATCACATATACTTTTGACTTCACAACTTGGTAAATCAAAATTGTATAAAATCCATAGGCTATCTATCGTAGAATGATCAATATTTTCTAGTCCGGTTAAACTAGTTAGTCCATTGTTCCGTTCAATTTTAAGCCGTCCTCCAATAGATGTAATATTTTCTAGTCCGGTTAAACTAGTTAGTCCATTGTTCCATCCAATTCGAAGTTCTCCTCCAATAGACGTAATATTTTCTAGTCCGGTTAAACTAGTTAGTTCATTGTTCCGCTCAATTTGAAGTCGTCCTCCAATAGATGTAATATTTTCTAGTCCGGTTAAACTGTAAGTCTTCACCCTAATTTGGACAGATTGGTTTAAATCTTTATGGACAGAATTCATAAATTTATAACCAATAAAAATTCAAGTTATGGCAACT
>Ga0207984_1001533_pt1 | contig 11469 bp, 9 predicted proteins | sample ETNtaG_30_FD_185760 | JGI IMG/M metagenome (GOLD analysis project Ga0207984, IMG submission 185760) | Marine microbial and viral communities from oxygen minimum zone, Eastern Pacific Ocean - ETNP201306PF43B (SPAdes) (version 2) | ecosystem: Environmental > Aquatic > Marine > Oceanic ...
AGGGGACATAGCAAAAGGCTTGAAGGAAGCTATCGCCGAAAGTAACACTGCCATAGAGGCCAACACTGAGTTTGTTGAAAACATGAAGGAGCGGATTAGCAAACGACAACTGCGCCTTGCCAGAGTTCATTTTGCCAGTGGCCGAACTGGCTTGAATGCAGCCGCTAAAAAAGCTTTGGATGACATAGTCGCTGAAATAAATACACATGGGGATAGAACAGTTTCTATAGCAGGACACGCTGATGGAAACCCGGTTTTAAGCGGATCTTACCGCAGTAACTGGGACCTTTCACAAGCACGAGCCGCATCAGTTGCAAAATACCTTAAGCAAAAGGGTGTTTCCAACGCAATAGAAACAGTAGGGCATGGACACACGAGACCGGTTGGTCCTACCAATACCAAAGCTGGTCGTGACATGAATCGACGAGCTACGGTCACGCTTCTTCGTTCAGCAAATCCTTAGCACGTTTATCTACATCATTTGGTAATCTAACGACAGTTTCAGCATTTTAAAAAATGGAAATTAGGAATTATGGTTTTCCCTAATTTCCATTTTTTTTTGTTTAAGATATTAGATTGTTTCTGGGGTAAAATGCATGACGCTTATCTTTCTATGGATTATCATTATCGGCATTCTACTTTTAATTTACCTGGCTTTCCCCCTTTGGTCATCCAAACAAGTGCTACAAGAAAATGATGAAACGAACTCTGCTTTGCAACAACTTGACTTACAACGAGAACAGAGTTACTCAGCACTGGTTGATCTCGATGAAGACTATGAAGTGGGGAAACTTTCTGAGAGCGACTACCAAATGTTACGCCAAGAGCTTCTCCACGAAACAGCAGAAATTTTAAACCGAATTAAAAACCCAAGTGAAAAATCACTAGATGACGAAATAGCAGAATATAAGGAACGCCGCCAACTTGAGGAGCGATAGAAATGAACAAGGTAAAAGGATATCAGTCCCCCTTTTGGCATCTCAAATTCTCTATCCTCATTATTGTGACTTTATTAACTTGCCACGCATACAATACAACCCTAGCGGAAGAACTCAGCGCTGACAATTCAACCAATCAACAAACAAGAATCAAGATCCTGCAGCATACTCTGGTAATTACAAAGATTGAAAATGGACTCATGACAGTAATGGAATTAATACAGGCGAAGAATCAAGAGGCTACAATCCAACAACAGGATAATCGGCCAATAATCTTATGTTCTTTACCAAAAGAGTATCTGAGTTTAAAACTGGAACCCCAATCTGAAGACAAGCTGGCAGAAGATTCCGGCAATCTTAAACTTCAGAACCTAATTAAGCCTAGTGAAACCCAAAACTTTGGTTTTACTTACACAATCCGTTTCAGTGAAACGCCCGACCTGTCACGAAGAATCACCTGCGAGACGATGCAGCTGAACACATTTGTCCCCGAAGGAATCCCGTTGGTTCCTAACACTAAATTCCTCAAAGAAAACCAACAGGAACGAATCCACGAGCAAACTTATAATATTTACACAACCAGTTCAGAAAAAAGCTTACAACCAGGCCAATTAGCTGACGTTCGTTTTCAAATCAGAAAACCTCCGTCAACATCAAACGTTCAAAACCAACAGACAGAACCATGGTTACGAATTCTTATCGCAATTGCTGCAGCAATTCTTGGAGGGTTTTTAGTAATAATTTTTTTCAAAACCCGAACGCCACCCCCTTCCTCAAATCAGATCCAATCTCAGCAAAATATTGCTGATTTAAATTGGTTAAGGAAACTAAACGACAAAGATCTAGAACAAGCAAAGACTGCTCGACTCGAACTCATATCACATCTCGATGCTATTCATGAAACAGAACACATATCTGAGAAAGTGTATAATCGATTGCGAAAAGAACAAACTGAAAAACTAAGCGCTGTACTAAAACAAATCCGAGAAAACACTTAAAACTAAAGGATTTCCTCCAATTAGAACGCTATAAATGCAACATGTTGATCGCCGCCAAAAACCCAAAACAATCTGAAATTGATTTGTAAAATTACAATTAGTATGATACTCTTATGCATGTAGTTATGATGTCGATGTCCGGAAACTTCTTTCAATTCAATTTTATCTTTCAATTCAATTCCAGCCAAATAAACTTAAACAAACCCTGATGAAGTTTTCAAGTATGGCATTGTGTGCAGTTGAGAGAGTAAAGGGATGTTTTCTGAATTGAGTTCACTTTAAATATCCAAGGGGTTTCGGTAAAAAAGCATTGCGTTAAGCATTAATTTGCCTTTTGGTTATTCACCTAGATTTTGTCTACGAACCTGCTTGTAGCAATCATGAGTTTTTATTCCGGCCTGCAATTTGGATGACCAAAATCCAGATTTCGGCTATTATTTCCTTAAGGAATCTAGTATCGTTTTTATATGGAGAGTGTTGAATGGATCCCCAAAAAGAATTCCCCTATCCTGGCTTACGAAATACTCGAGATGGCGCTGAAGCGGTAGTCTACGTTGATATACATACCACACAAGGTGCATGTGCATATCCGATCACCTCATCTTCAAAGATGGGGGATGGATATGCCGGGTTCGTAGCGGATGGTCAGTTGAATCTCTGGGATGAAAAGCTAGAGTTCATGGAACTGGAGTCTGAACACAGTTCCGCTTCATCTGCCGAGGGGTTCGCATTAGCTGGAGGAAGAGTTACTAATTATACTTCCGGACAAGGGTTAGTCCTGATGAAAGAAGTCCTGTACACTATTTCAGGGAAACGTTTACCAGTGGTATTTAACATTGGTGCCCGTGCTTTGACTTCCCATTCCCTAAACGTGCACGCCGGCCATGATGATGTCATGGCAGTAGCTGACTGCGGCTGGGCAATGGTTTTTTCTAAAAACGCCCAGGAAATCGGCGATATGGCTTTAATTACCAGAAGAGCAGCTGAGGATTCCGAAACACCGTTTCTTTGCATACAAGATGGTTTTTTGACCACACACACTGTTGAGACGATCCTCGACCTAGAACCGGAGATGATGAAACAGTATCTCGGGCATCCCGGTGAAAAGATACGGAACATGTTTGATACGGACAACCCGCTCATGATTGGTGTTGTTCAGAATCAAGACAGCTATATGAAAGGTAAAGTTGCTCAACGTCATTACTATGATCGTGTCCCAAAATGCCTTCAAAATGCGATGGACGAGTTTTACAACCTAACAGGAAGACGCTATGGAATGATTGAACCTTACCGAATGGATGATGCCGAATATGCAATAGTCGCAATGGGCGGTGCAGCCGAAACAGCAATGGTAACCGTCGATTACATAAGGGAAGAAATGCAAATCCCCGTTGGTGTCGTCCATGTAAATGTCTTCCGTCCTTTCCCTGGCCAACAGCTCGTCGAGACACTTAAGCAGGTGAAAGCATTCTCCGTTCTGGAACGAATGGATAACCCTTTAGCACAATCAAATCCTTTAACGGCAGAAATTAAGTCTTCATTTGCTGATGCTATCTCTGGAACACCTGGTTATTCGCAGATAGACCGTGTTCCCACAATTTACTCTGGAGCGGGCGGCTTGGGTAGCCGCGACATTCGCCCAGGTGACTTTATCTCTATGGTAGAAAACATGCGGGAAGAAGACTCAAAGCGCTTTTTTGTCGTCGGGATTAAACATGAACTGGCACTGAATGGATCCGTTGACCCGGATGTCCGCACAGCGGGATCTTTTTCCATGCGTGGTCATTCTGTTGGAGGATACGGTTCAGTCACCACAAACAAGATTATTGCCACCCTACTGGGTGAACTTGATTTTCACGTTCAAGCCTATCCAAAATACGGGTCGGAAAAAGCGGGTCTTCCAACTACATACTATTTGACAATTGCTAATGAGCATATTCGTGCACATGCTGAACTGAATTATGTAGACTTCGTTCCCCTAAATGATGTCAACGCTTTTCAGACTGCGAATCCGCTAAAGGGACTGCAAGAGCACGGTTTGATCTTTATCCAAAGTAATGGCTTTCAGCCTGGCGAAACTGACCCAAGGGAGGTTTGGAATCCAATTCCTGAAAGAGCCAAGGAGACAATTCGCAAAAAGCAAATCCGTGTGGTAGCACTAGACACAGTGGCAATCGCCCGTGAATCAGCCACGCAAGTAGAACTTCAGCAACGCATGCAAGGTGTCGTTCTACTCGGAATTTTCCTCAAGAGCGCGCCTTTCTTGCAAGATTATGGCATGACAGAAGAACAGCTGTTTGAACGTGTAGAGTCCGTAGTTCGGCGTTTCTGGGGCAAACATGGTGAGCAAACTATCCAAGATAATTTAAAAGCGATTCGACGTGGTTATACTGAAGTTGTTGAAGTTCCACGTCAAATTATTGAGGAGACCTCTATAGCAAAAGAACTTCCATTGGTGGAGGAAGATGTTAAGGAAGATTATCGATCACATCGAATATCAACAGACTGACGAAGGTTGGACTGCTCGCAAAGTTCACGATGACGGCCAGAGCATTATGGAACACAAGATAACAGATGATGAAATTGTGTCTATTAAAGCCGGTAATAGGCCGATCTGGACAATCTTGGGACTTCCCAAAATCGTTGTTAATCAAGAAGTTTTAAAAGAAAATGGTGAATTATAAGGTTGTAATAGAAAGGGTAGCAAGATGAAAGATATACCCGCAGCTGCACCAAGTGCCGACAACTTGGATGCATTACCGCTGGTTGACATTGACCAATTCAATACAAAAGTTATTGGTGCGTACAACGATGGTTTGGACGATGATTTGGAAGCAGATCTCGATACAGCTCGAAGCATTATTCCAGCAGGAACTGGTGCCTACCGAGATTTCAGTTATATTGCCCCGGAGATACCATTCTATGATCCCGCAAACTGTGTTGGCTGTATGGAGTGTGTCATCGAATGTCCAGACACAGCGATCCTCGGTAAAGTGGTCGAGAAAGACACGTTGGAACAGGAACTCGATAGCATCTCAGACCCCATAGAAAAAGCAACCTTCGAGTCACGTTTCGCCGAAACCCAGAAGTACACTTCAATCTATGAGAAAAAAGGTGAAGAAGGTGGTCTTTTTGGTATCTTCATAGATCCGACTAAATGCAAGGGTTGCGCCGAATGCGTAGAAGCTTGTGGTGATCATCAAGCATTATCCATGATTCCCAAAACGGAAACCAGTCTAAATCAATTTCACCGAACTTGGAATTTCTACAACCAATTGCCTGATAGTCCCAAACGTTTTATCAACGAGCGCCTACTGACTGATATGATGCTTGAACCGAAATCACTTCTTTACGTTGGAGGGGCAGGATCTTGTATGGGTTGTGGTGAAGCTACAGCACTTCGGATGATGGTGGCAGCAACAGGTTTTTTCCATGGCGCCGAAAATATGGGGATGATAGCATCTACAGGATGCAATACTGTCTATACCTCAACTTACCCTTACAATCCCTATGTTATTCCCTGGGCAAATTCGCTATTCGAAAATGGGCCAACTTTTGCCATGGGAGTCCGTTCCCGTTGGAATCAGAAGGGTTGGCAAGATAAGAAACTGTGGGTTGTCGGTGGTGATGGTGCCATGTTGGATATTGGGTTTCAAGCACTTTCGCGTATGATGATGTCAGGTCAACATATCAAGGTCTTGGTACTGGATACCCAAGTTTATTCCAACACAGGTGGTCAGGCTTCCACAGCGAGTTTCATGGCACAAAGATCTGACATGGCGGATTTTGGAAAAGAACTCAAAGGTAAAAGGGAAGGACGTAAAGAGCTGGCTCAAATTTGTGTAATGCATCCAAATGTCTACGTAGCGCAAACTACCTGTGCACACTTTAACCATTTTTATAAAGCCGTGAAGGAAGCCAACGAATTCCCGGGCCCAGCAGTCATTATCGCCTATTCCACATGCCAACCAGAACATGGTGTTGCCGATAACATGGCAATGCACCAAGCAAAACTGGCTGTAGAATCACGAGCGTTTCCCCTATTAGTTCATGATCCACGAAAAGGAAATACTATTAAAGAGAGATTGGATCTAAAAGGGAACCCGTCTGTCGGAGATGACTGGTACACAATTCGCAAAACGGGCGAAACAATTGACTTCATCACCTTCGCTCGAAGTGAAGGACGTTTTTCCAAGCATTTCGATAAAGAAGGTAATCCTTCACCAGAGTTGTTAGCCTCTCAACAAGAGCGTTTGGCTAACTGGCACATGCTACAGGAATTAGCCGGCCTAGAAAACAGTAGCGCAAAGGCGAAATCCGAAGAGCCAACGACAGCGAAGTCGTCCGAAGCCAAAACTAACGGGGAAAAACCCAAAAGACGCTTCAAAAAACCGCAGAGATAACCTCTACTCCAAAATCCTCACAAGCCCCTGATTACTGAGCCCGTAATATCAACCGGTAATCGGGGATTTATTTTTTCTGAAATTGGCTTTGAACTAAGCGGTTCAGTATGCAATGTCGCAGTTGATTCTCGATATCTCTGTATTCAATAAGTCCCGCCAAGTTTTCAGTTTCGTCCGGATCTTCTTGTACACTAAACAACAAGTAGACTTCTCCCGAAGTATTAAGCGCAATTTTCCATTCCCTACTTAGGAGCATAATCTCACCGTTTAATTCAGAGATTGCGTAATCACGATGAGTTTCCATGGGCCTTTCCAATACATTACAAAGTGACTTGGCAAATTGCTGATAATTAATTTCCCCTCCAGCAAGTTCAACCAGTGTCGGTCCAACATCAAACCATTCAACGGGACTTGTACAGATTTGTCCTCCAATCCCATTCTCAGCTGTCTCTGGTGTTCTGAACAACAACGGCACACGAGTTGCGCCATTAAGAAAGTTTGACTTATAGATCAAATTATAATCGCCATTCATCTCACCGTGATCTGAAACAAACGCTATAATGGTATTATCAAATTCACCCCTGCCCTTAATTGCCTGCAGAATCTCACCGATTTGGTGATCGATCAGAGTTACATTCCCAGCATAGTTTGCCCTCATTTTCGCTATATCATCTGGCTCAAACTGTGGATTCAATTGCTTCATATGTTGATCCAGATAACCTTGCGGCCGATTGCGATCATCATCGGGCCTAAGGATAGGCGAAGGCATCTGTTCCATATCATATAAACTTGCGTATGGTTCTGGAGTGTCCCACGGCTCGTGAGGTCCACCAAAACTCACCCAACAGAACCAAGGTTCGGACCGCTGATAATTTTCAAGATACTTTTTAGCTCGTTGACCAACATACACATCTGCATAATCATCCAACCCAAGAACTGAAGGCCGAACAACATGCGGTTTGGTATCAAATCTGTCCTTATAATCATCTTGATAATCAAGCCAGACCCCCTTAGCCTCCCATTCCGCTGTCATATGCGAAAGGACACGCGCACTAGCACGTGGACCGCCAATTTCATTGACATCATCCAACCCATAAACAGACATCAAATCTTCACGCTCACGTAAATCTCCCTGATGTGGATGAAGATGGGTTTTCCCAAACAAGCTGGTGCGATATCCCGCTGATCGAATTGCTTGCATCCAGGTTGGAATATGGGAATCCATTTGGTTTTTAACATTATTCCAAACACCAGTATTATGAGGATACAACCCCGTTGCCATCGAAAGACGCGCAGGAATACATACCGGTGAATTGGTTACGCAGTTTGTAAATCTAATGCCTTGGTCGACAATTAGATCTAAATTTGGGGTCTGTAACCAATCTTGATAGCATCCAAGCGCATCCCATCTTTGCTGGTCGGTCATCAACAACAAAATATTAGGCTTACTCATTCTAGAAATCCCTTGTTATATCTTTAACGACATCATACCAAACAGCCACAAACTGGATCAAGTAGAATCACCAGTGTTGATGCAAAGACTTTTCAAGACCATTAATCACATGATATACTACACATCGTCCTGCTTCATGATCACCATAGAGAATGATTTCAAATCTAAATCTTGAAGCACAATCCAACCAGATAAAGCATTGTCATAGGAAACGGTAACTTGTTGCTATTATCTGGCCCAAAAACTTTCAATCCTCACGAAAATGATTATCCTGAAACAATTCTTAACCAGAACTTATAATCATTTAAAAACCATTAATTTCAGGTAAGATATATTTAAATGGAGAACTTACATGAGTATTAAACAAATTGTTCTACTCTTCACACTCGTCATCTCTTTTATCAGTTGCGCAGATGATGACGAAAACCAAACTGTCCTGAACATAATTCAAGAACAAAATACCCGAATTACTGCATTAGAAAGTTTAATTCGAGCACAACAGGGAGAGACAACGATCAGCAGTATCGAACAAAAACGGATAATTACCGATCTTGCAACACAAATCAAGAAAGTCCAGGGGAACCTAATTGTAGACGACCAAAAAAGCACGAAACTGATTAGCTTATTAGAAGATCAAACCCAAAGAATCAATGCCTTAGCTGAACAAATCAAGCTGCACGAAGACAACCAGCAAATTGAAGAAAAAGTAGCATTCACACCCGAAGAGTTAAAGAAATTAATTCAGGGAGGATGGATCTTCGACATCATTTCACAGGGAGAAAACATGCGTAACCAATGGCGTTTTGACGGTGATTCGTTTACCCACATGTTATGCTTGTATCAGTGTGCTGAAGTAATCTGTGCTCTTGACATAGGGACATTCAGCGTTTTGCCAAACCTTACTGATTCTGAGACTTACAACATCAAGCTTAATATAACTACAAAAGGAACTGCTGACGCCTCCGATCCTAATAAGCTAACAGTTCTATCAGCAGATGAGACAAAAGAACAAAAAACAATCCAAATTGGTTTCGAAGGCCAGATATTGATCATCAATAATATCCCGATGCAACCTTTACCTAATGAACCAGTAGAATGATGCAATAATCCAAGCCGATGATAGTAAAACGATAACAAATAGAGAAAAACTAGCCAGGCTAAAACCACAATCTATCGATTGTAGCCCTGAAGATCTAATAATCAAAACAGGAGAAACTATGTTTGGAAACATTAAAAACGCAAGTGGTGAAAATTTAGACTATACTTTTCATGCTGGAGATAAAAGCTCACAACATATCGTAGTGCTGGGACACGGAGTAACAGGCAATAAGGACAGACCTTTCTTAGTTGAACTGGCGGACAATTTAAGCAACGCGGGAATACCAACCATACGATTTTCTTTCTCTGGTAACGGCAATTCGGATGGCGAATTTACCCAATCGACAATCTCAAAAGAAATTGGAGATTTAGCATCTGTCCTCGATGTACTGGATAACCACATAATCTGCTATGTTGGTCACAGTATGGGAAGTGCGGTTGGAGTACTAAGTGCCAGTCAAGATAATCGGATAAAACTTTTAGTCTCACTAGCTGGGATGGTGGAAACCAAGGCTTTCGCCCAAAGAGAGTTCGGAGACGTCACTCCTGACAAAGGATTCATGTGGGATGAACCAACTTGTCCACTATCACAAGCCTATATGGATGACCTTACCCAGATAAATACAGTGGTTGATTGCGCATCCAAGATCTCAGTTCCATGGTTATTAGTTCATGGCACAGAAGACGATGTTGTCCTAATTGAAGATTCACAAAAAATATATGCTCAAGCAAACGAGCCTAAAGAACTTCTTACCATTGAGGATGCAAATCATGTTTTCAGCGATGACTCGCTAAGTCCCATGGTTGAAAAAGTGGTGGATTGGATCAGGGATCAACTTGCCCTAACTAGCTGATAACAACGCGAGGATACTCCAATGCCGGTATTATCCGCAGTCCAAGTTGATTTGTTTAACCAAGATGGATATGTTTTGGTTAAACAAATGTTCGACTCAGAAGAGGTTAACTTATTACGCCGTACCGCTAAGTCAGATCGAGAACTGGACAAGCGATCATACCATAGCGACGATGGGGAAGGTGGACTTGCACGTCTCTCATTATGGAATCACCCTGGAAACAGTATCTATGGGATGGTTGCGCGTTGTAACAGGATTGTCAACTCAATGGAGAAGTTGTTAGATGGAGAAGTTTACCATTATCACTCCAAAATGATCCTCAAAGACGCTAAGGTAGGCGGTGCCTGGACATGGCACCAAGACTACGGTTATTGGTACCAAAACGGGCTGCTTTTCCCACAACTAGCAAGCGTGATGATCGCGGTCGATCCAGCAACGAGAGAAAATGGTTGCTTACAAGTACTGGCTGGATCCCATCATATGGGACGACTCAATCATATCACCACAGGCCAGCAAGCCGGCGCTGACAAAGAGAAAGTCAATCACGCCCTTAAACGCTTGGAACTCATCCATTGTGAGATGGAACCAGGCGACGCCTTGTTTTTCCATTGTAATTTGCTTCACCATTCGGATCAAAATAGATCTGAAGCACCGCGCTGGACCTTAATCTGCTGTTACAATTCTGCGCGAAATAATCCATATAAAGATTCACATCATCCATCCTACACAGCATTGGAGAAAGTTGATGATCACGCGATTAAAACAGTTGGTATGACTAGATTTGAAGATGATGATAGTGATGTCGCCTGGCTTGAACCGGAAATGGACTTCAGCGTACACAACCTTGAACAACATGAGTGACAAGCAATTATAAAACTGAATTTTATTTTAATAACAGCATCTTACTGGTAGCTGAGAAATCACCGGCATTAATGGTGTAATAATAAACACCTGATGCCACCTGCTCACCAAACTCATTCCTACCATCCCAGTATACTGCTCCTCCTCGTGAAGTGTAATCACCCGCACTCTTTAACCCGACATCAATCCGTCGCACCAAGTGTCCCGAAGCATCATAGATCTGTACTACTACTTGGGCCGAACTACCCAGCTGATACGGTATCCAGGTCTCCGGATTAAACGGGTTAGGATAATTCTGACCCAGGCTGTATCGGGGTACTGCAGTGGTCTCCAGATTCGTGGTCATCCGTTCCAGCTCAACCGGTATTTGTTGTGACTCTTGACCGGCTATCACCAGGTTGCGGATACCTATCGATTTCAAGGCTAAATCCAAGTCGCCTTTCAAACGGAAACTAACACTGGCCATAGTTGACTCTGTCCCACCTAAAGCTGTTGACTCTCCCAGTTGCGTGGCAGCAATCCTACCTATGCGACCCAACGTCATTTGCGGTTGCAGATGATAACTTTCCGCTCCCAACAGGTTCCCTTTTTCAAAACCAACCATTGTCAATAAACGAGGATTATAGACCAATTCCAACTGATAACCAGCTATCGATTCCGGGATATCCGCCTTGACCTGCAATTCCAGCTGCTGAGTTTGCAGACCACCATTATGATCCGTTGAGCAACTGACCTGCATCGACACCTTACTTCTTGATTGACCCATCGCAACCATGGGTGCTGCCGCCAGTAGATCATAACTCTGGCCAAAGTGGGTTACAACTGTTATCAGATCATACAGATCTACCAAACCGTTTTCATCCG
>Ga0207984_1001536_pt1 | contig 11463 bp, 3 predicted proteins | sample ETNtaG_30_FD_185760 | JGI IMG/M metagenome (GOLD analysis project Ga0207984, IMG submission 185760) | Marine microbial and viral communities from oxygen minimum zone, Eastern Pacific Ocean - ETNP201306PF43B (SPAdes) (version 2) | ecosystem: Environmental > Aquatic > Marine > Oceanic ...
ATCATTGGGCGAATCTTTCAGTTTCTGTTCGAGTTGCTTCTGCAATGTTTCCAGATCGTTCAGCCCTTCGTGGCAGCGGAAGATGGCTTCGTCGATTTCTTTACGCAGGTAGTTGTCTTCATCGAGGAATTCGTTGGCGGCGCCGTAGGATTCGATGGCCGGGCGGAGCTTCTGCTGCGATTCGAGCAGTTTGCCGAGCGAGACGTGAGCGAGGCACTGCGTCTTCGGCGATTTTCCGGTCATCTTGATGATGGCGTTGTAAAGGCCCGCTGCCTTATCGTGCATCCCGAAGGATGAATAGAAGCCGGCGATGCGGCGATGAGCCGAAGGATCATATTTGCGGTGTTCGAGCGCTTTGTCCCACACTTCTTCGGCCTCCTTCATCATCTTCTGCGAGGCGTAAAGTTTGCCGAGGTTTTCGAGGGAGCGAACGATGTCGCTGACATCAGTGGTCAGTGCAATGGACTGCCCGTACTGGGCGATAGCCTTCTCCGGCTCGCCTTTGCGGATGAGAACTTCGGCCAGCAAATACCGGGCGTAGTAGTCCTGCGGATCGATCTTGACGGCTGAACGCAGGCGCTTCTCGGCCATGTAGTAATCGCGAAACTCGATGTAGGTCTGGCCGAGGAGGACATGCAGGTTCTTGTTCTTCTTGTCGAGCTCGATGGCGCCGCGGAACAGTTTCAGGAGCTCGTATTCACGATTGTGCTTTTTGTAGATCGAATACAGCTTTTGGAAGGCATGCTCGCTGCGCGGGTCGGAGATGGCGAGGTTCATGTGCTGCTCGACCTGGCGCTGTTCGAGGGTGGTGAGGGGGTTGGTCTGCTCTGACCATGCCAACGAATTGAGGGTGAAGAGGATCACGAAGAGGAGGGCCTCCACCAACGGAGCAGGCAACGAATTCAGGGAAACAATGAATGGGGAAAATACAGAAGGGGTTTCCAACGAATTCAGAAAGACAACGAATGGGGAATAGGAGACAAAGCCCTTATCGGCGCAAAGTCTCCCCACGCCTTTCCCAATTTCCGATGATTTAATATCTCTTTTCCTCACTCGTTGTCTTTCTGAATTCGTTGGAGTGCCTCAATCACCGCAGGCAGCCTCCTCGCCAGCACGTCGCCAAGAAAAAGGAACGCGGCCAGCATCAGCGCCCACGTCCCCAGCTCGAACGGCCGAGCCTTCTTGGACTTGGCGGGCCTCATTGCTTCGTTGATCGTTGGCTCAGATTTTCCGCCCGTAATTTCGGCGATTTTCTTGAGGAGTTCTCGGTTCGGCGACAGGCTGCTCTGCTCTTTGAACGTGGAAACGACCACACCCGCTGTTGTGACAGCGTTTCGTCCGCTGTCCGAAATCTTGATGGCGTAGACGCCGCTCTTATTGACCTCGTGTGTAGCGCGGTATTGGCCGGGGGCGCTCTGCTGGAGAGGTACACGTGTCATGCCGGCTCTCGAAAAGACGTGTCCCTTTTTGCCGAGGTAGTAGACCTCTGCGGCAATTTCCTGGTCGTGCATGAAATTGCCGTTGGTATCGACCGCGTCGGTTTCGATGGTCAGTTCTTCGCCGATGGCCTGTACGTTCGGGATGAGCCGCATCTTGTGGTCGCGTCGCATGACCGAATAGATGAGCTGCTCCCAGAAACGGCGGAAGCTCTGCTGCCAGTCGCGCACCCAGAGGACAGACCACCTGTCTCTGACATCGGAAGTGAAAGCCGCAGCTTTGCCCGCCCCGAATTTCCATACCGAAAGCAGCGGATCATTCTCTGGCGGAAAAGTGAGAATCGTCTTTGCCTTGAACTTCGGCCGGGTGCGTACGTATCCAAAGAGATAGGGCGCCAGATCGATGTCGATACCGTTGAGGATTTCGCTGTCGGCAACAAGGCGAGGCTTCAGTGCTTCCTCGACGATTGCGGCCTGTTGAATTTCCTCCATCTCCTGGGTGAAGATTTTGTCGAGTTCGTCGTGGCTGGTGACCGCATAGAAACGGCCGTTGCCCCATTGGGCGATCTGTTTGAGCAGGCGTTTGTTGCAGTTGTCTCCCAGCCCGATGGTCGAGATGGTCACGCCGTCGGATGAAATCTGGGCGCAGACAGTGGCGTAGTCGTAACCGGTCTCGACATACCCGTCGCTGAGCAGGAGCACGTGTTTGTTACTCGCCCGCACGGGCTGGAGCACTGAAAGCACTTTGATGAGCGGACGATAGAGATTCGATCCCATCCTGTATTCGCCTTCACTCTTGAAACGGGCCACCTGCTTGTACATGTTTTCCTTGTCAGTGACGCGCTGCAGATGCACTCGCCAGTTGGACGAATAAGTTTCAGTGCCAGTCGTGATCACGCCCAGCATGTCCCGATTTGTCAGTTTCTTGGCGAGGTAGATGCTGGAATCGGTGATGAGCTTTGGCTTGTCGAGTCCCCCCTGCTTGAGCATCAGAATGCTCTTGGAGAAATCGGCGATGACGGCCAGGGCGAGCGACGGCATTTCTTTTTCCGAAAGCTCCATTCTGACCGGTAGCATTTCTTCGATGTCCGTGCCGGCGAAGCCGCCCGCGCTGAATCCTCTATCGCCGCCGACCATGACGAACCCGCCTCCAAACTCCTGCACATATTCTTTGAGGATGCGCATCTGATTTTCGGTGAGCTCTTCGGCCGTGATGCCCGCCATGATGACGACATCGAAATTGAGCAGGTCGAGCAGACGCTCAGGCACTCCGGATGCCAGTCGTGTCTCGACGTTCAGGCGAGTGGTGCGTAATGCCTCAGCGAGGAACTTACCGTCTTCGCTTTTGCCCGTAAGCAGGAGCACTCTCGGCATGCCGCGCACCTGGACGAAGCCATAGGCACGGTCGTTCTCCAGCCGCTGTCTGAATGGCGCTTCAAATTTCGCCGAATAAAGGAAGCGTCCTGGCTCGGACAAGTTCTGTCGAAAGCGGATAGTGTTGCTTCCCTCTTCCAGCTTGACGGTTTGCTCGGCGACTTTGAAGCCATTGGAGAAGAGCTTCACCTTGCCTTCGACGGGATGAGAGCTCACCACCTCGGCAACGACTGGAAAAGAAACTTCGGCTTTGACTTCCGTGGGCATTTCGAGCCGGTTCAGCAGGACTTCTTTGGCCTCTGGGACAGGCACGGGCACCGTGAAGATCGTCATCCCCTGCTCTTTTGCGGCGAGAGCGGCAGCTTCCACCTCTCCGGTCGTTTCGTTGCCGTCGGTAATCAGAATCGCACGCTTGTCCACGCCGTCCGGGTATGCGCTCAGCGCGACCTGGATGGCGTCAGCGATGTTGGTCTGGGATGCGATCTGCTTTTCAGATTCTTCCCGCGGCTCCAAGGCGTCCTTGACCAAATCATCCGGAAGGCTGCTTGAGGCGGGTATTGCCAGGACTGCGTCGTCATCAAATGTGATCAGTCCGCCAATGGCTCGGCGGCCGAGCTGTTTGGAATACTTGCTGATTGCTGACTGGATGAACTTTCTCGAATCAGGCGTGATGCTCGCCGAAGTATCAGCGAGGAAGTACACGCACGTCTTTTGAGCTTTCGTCCACCACCGGACTTCGGCAAGGTCGATAGTGATAAAAAGAATGACGAGCGATCGCAGGACGATCATCCAGAGCTTGCGGCGCGGCGACGCGTCTTCGGCAGTGCGAAGGCCGTGGAAGATTGCGAGTGGAATCGCAAGCAGGAGGAGGAAAGCTATGGGGTTGAGGGCGTCCAAAAGGAGGGGCTTCCAACGAGTCTAAGGAAACAACAAATGAAGAATCAGAATAAGAAGCGGTGATGAAAGAGGTAGGCTTCGCCAGTGAGGAGGCCGATGGCCAGGAGGCCGAGATAGACCCAGAGTTTCTTGTTGTAGAAAAGCTGTTCTTCGAGGTCGGCAAGGACGAAAGACTCTTCGCCGATTTCGAGGGTCCCCTTTGGAACGATGCTCGATTCCTGTTCGCTGGTGAGATTTACGGCAAAGGCTTTCTTCAATCCGTCGCTGGTCGCCCAAGTGTAGATGCCCGCCTTGCTCGTATCGCTGAAAAGGGCCTCGCCGCCGGTGACACTCAGATCGACTTCCTTGCCATCGGGTTTGGTGATGGTGACTGACTTCACCTTTTTATCTTCGACCGTGATTCGATAGGCCTCACCTGGCCTGACCTGGTAAGAGACTTTTCGGTCTTCGGCTTCTCGAAACCACTGGACGCAATTCGAGAGGAACATTGGGAAGGCCATCCGGAACGGCAAATCAGAGTGTCTGGGATCGAAGCCGACGTAAACGATTTTTTGGTCGCCTTTCTCGCCAGCGACGATGAGCGGTGAGGTGACACCTTCGGCGACGGGCTCCATCCAATCAGGGGCGGCCAGCTTCTTCGCTGAGGTCAGGAACAGATTGCTCAGCGAGGCGTAATTCATCAGTGGGTGCGAACTGTCCCAGTGACGCACGGAAGGATTTTCGATCTGTTCCTTGAGCGTGACAGGAATCGCCGTGCCGGTGGAGTTGATGTAGATGATATGACTGTCGGGCAGCTTCTGTGGGACGTAGTTGTAGAAGATCATCACATCGACGTCGTACTCGGGGCGATACTTTTCGGGCGGAAGTCGGTAGCCGGTGACCGCGAAATTCGAGCGCACTACCGGGACGAGAAAGTTCTCTGTGTCCTCGCTGATCATGAGGACTTTTTGCCGGCGAGGGAGAGGGATCACTTCGTAGGCCACGTTGTCGCCAGGGAAGGCATCCTCAACTGAAATGCGGCCTTCGAGCGCGCCGCCGATCACGATGGTGCTGGTGAAGATTTCGGACTTCTGCGTGTTGGGCTCGATCTCCATCGGATGCACGTCTTTTATCTTGCCGTTCAGATAGAGCTCGAAATCGAACGACTTCTTTTCTGTAGTGTTATTGGCAATGGTCACAACGACCTCGAAATCCTGATCGCTGTTGAGACTCTTGCGGGCGCGGAATCGGGTGATGCCAACGTTTTCCTTTTGGCTGCCGATGTTTCTGTAGAAGAGCGATGTGTTGTCGGTTCTGATCTCGCTCATCGTTTGGGTATCGAAGGATCCGTCGCTGATAATGTAGATTTCAGGATGGTCGAGGGCTTTGGTGACTTCCTTGACGAGTTTGATGGCGGGCTGGATATCGGTAGCGGAGTCGGATGGTGTGACCGACTGAATGGCCTGGCGGAGGACTATCTTGCTGCCGGCGAAGTTGGCCAGCACCTCAGCCTGAGAATCGAATGCCATCAGCAGCATCCGGTCTCCCAAATCCATGTCGTTGACCAGGCCGAGGACGACATCTCTCGCTTCATCGAATCGGGTAATCGTCCGCCCCGCCTCTTCGATGTCTTTCGTCTGCATGCTGGCCGAGCGATCCACCAGGACGATGATTTCCCGATTGCTCAGGCCACGAGTGGTGACATACGGGCGGGCACAGGCCACAACGATAAAGGCCAGGATGATGACCTGAAGCACCGCAGAAAGAAGGGTCCGCAGCTTCCGCCGCATGCGTTTGCTTTTGGCTATCTCCGGGATCATATCAAGGATGAGGATGCTGGAGAAAACTGTCCTCTTCCGTGGCATCCGCAGGAGGTAGAGAATGATCACCCCGGCAATCAGGGCGAGGGCGTAGAGAGCATCGAGATTCAGGAAACGCATAGGAGGTCTCGAAATACGTAATGCGTAATTCGTAATCCGTAACCAGAAAAGAGATGCTTCGTGTGGCTCTGGTTACGGATTACTTTTTCGGCCTGATCAGCTTGAAGTAGCGGCGGACGTATTCTTTCTGGCCGATAGGCATGTCTTTGGTCGGAAGAATCTCTTCCAGGACGCGCTTGAAGTTGGTGTAGACGGCCTGGTAGTCAGCGGTCGATCGGGTGTCATCTGCGGCGGCGTTGGTGAGCATCTGGCGGATGTCCTTACTGCCGGCCGCGAGCATCAGATCGTCGTAGGACCTGGCGACCTTTCTCTTTTTCCTGATGCGCCTCACTCCTTTTTCGTCGATGACTACCTCCTCGACAGTCGCTTCCCAATCGACCCCTTCTGCATCCTGGCCGGGCTTGCTGCCCTTTGCCTTTGCGAGGTCTTTGACTTCTTTCACCATGGCCTCTCTTTCCTGGCGCTCGTCGTCGGTCATGACCGCGGCCTTGATCTTCTCCGCTTCGCCGACGATCTCCCCGTCATCTGCCCGGACGATCAGGTCGGTGTGTGTTTCGTCGAGCATCTGGGCCTGCTCGGCCAGAAAGTCGCCGCGGGCAATAGCTTCCTTGCTCACCTTGAGCTGCTCCAGGGCTTTTGACAAGACGATGTTGCCTTTGTTCTTAGACCCTTCGAGTTCCTTTATCTCGCGAGACAGCCGGGCAAGGATTTCCTTGCGGGTCATATCGCCGCCCTCCTTCTGCAAGTCCTGGATGAGTTTGCGGATGCGCTCCAATTCCTGCCTGACTTCGTCGCTCTGGTCGTCCGCGTTCAATTCGAGGAGGGCTTCGAGCTCGACCTGCTGGCGTGCGAGCTTGTCGGTCTGAAACTTCACTTCGCTGGAGGTTGGATCGATCGCTTTGCTTATCGGCTCAGGGCGGAGTGTCCAGGCCGATGCGCCTAGAACGGCAGTGAAGCAGACTGCCAGAGTGAAGAGTCTGGGCGCGCCATCGTCTTCGAGTACCTGGCGTGCATCGATTTCCAGGCAGGCAGCCCGTGCATCGGCGAGGAGCAGGTCGACCATTGGCTCCTTGGTGGGGCCGTCCTGCGGCTCGAAGTGAAGGGCGCTGGAGATTCTGTCGCCCAGGGATAGCCGATCGTCGATGAGCTTGGCAGTGGCGTATCGGGAATAGAGCAATCTGGATGAAAGCAGGGCCGGGATAGCCGCAAAGAGAAGGAAGATAATCGTGCCGATGATGATGCCTGGGGTCTTGAAGGCGAAAATCATGAGCAAGGCAAGCAGTGTCCCTGCACGCGCTCCTCTGGCCCCTGCGGTGAGTAATCGAAGTTGTTGCTCGCGGCGGCGTATGGAATCAACTTTGGATGCGATGGTCTTCATTGTTCTCTGGGTGGTCTGCCTCCTTGGGTTTGCGGAGATATTCTTGAGAAGAAGCCGACGAGAAGATACGAGCCCCCAGTAATTCCAACCTGCGATCATCTTCTGAACTCTTCATTCGGTGTTTCCCTGAATGTGTTGGAAGCTATTTCTTCTGAACTCGTCGATAAACCTGGAAGCTCGCGAGTCCTGCAATGATCTGATTCCTCTTATATCTCTTCCCATCAATCGATAGTCGAATCCAGGAAGCAACGATTGGCTCGAAATCGTGGACTTGCTCCCCACTCTCAAGGGTGACGCCTTCGTTGGATGCTACCATTTTCCAGGCTTTTCCATCAGGGCTGACCTCCACCGTATAGTCGCAATATTGCAGGCCGTGAGTCCAGCCACCTCTGCCGAATCCTGTCGCCTCGACTCGACAGACGGGTGAAGGTTCATCGAGATGTATGACTATTGGCTCGCCCGTTGTTCTCAGATTTCTTGTGATCCCTCTGCCTTCTGCGAATCCGGAAAGGCTCCCGAAATAAGGATGGCTGGGCTGATGGCGGTCCCGAATGGCCAGGCCTTTGATTTTGAATTCACCTGTCTGTTTCTCTCCATCCAGAATCAGCCATTCGGACCCGCTCTTTTCTTTGCCACCGGTGAGCAAGGGGGCGACTTCTTCATCTTTGTATCTTTCCGCCGGGAGGTCAGTGACAAGCGGAGCCCGCCAATCGCGGCCTTGCCAGATTCGGCGGTCGAGTTCCAGAGGCTCAATCACGGTGAGCGCGAGCAAGACTTCGTGGTGGGCTGTTCTATCTGCTAAGGGATCGAACCAGATTTCAAGGCTGCGGATGGATTTTTCCGGGTGCGGGTTGACCCACTCGAACATGTAGAGACTGACTTCGTCGCCGGAGGGTGTGTGACCGAACCAAGCAGGCCGGAACTGGAAATCAAGAGCCCAGGACATCCTGTGCGTGGCTTCGAGTGTACCTGCATCGGGATCGGTAATGGGTTTATTGGTGTAGCCGTAGCTCGTACGCCAGTCGCTGCCAGCCATGGGGATAGCCATCGTTCCGCCGCCCTCGAAATGGACGCTGTAATTGGGCAGCGCGCCGGTCTTGAAACTTGTGCGGAGAATCAGCAGACTTGCCGCAGGCTGATTGATCTCGATTTCCACTCCGTCAGGAAAGCGGCCCTCGTCGTGGCTCTCCGGGGGATCGGTAACGATTGAGATAGAACGATCACCGTTCGAGACAGGATCGATGATTTCAAACGGGACTTCGCCGGCGAACTTATTCGTGCCTTTTGGGAGATTGCGGAGGTCGTAATTGCCCCCGTAGTCGAGCCAACCCTTGTTGTCGAGGAGCTTGTCGTCCGTGTGCGACCAGTTGGAGTATTTGCGCAGGTCGATGGTGTGATAGCGTTTCGGCACGCCGAGACGCCAGCTTGGAAATTCGATGCCGGTTACCAGTTCCTTGAAGCGGATGATGGCATTGCCGTGCCGCTGAGAAAACTCTTCCTTGTGAACCGACGGGTTGTCCGGAGACCAGGCGCCTTCGATGAAACGCATCACATTGTCGGAGTTCGAGCCGCCGAACATGCGGTGGATGAAGACGCCCGACCAGTTCCACGCGGGTCGCGCCCAGACTTCCGTATCCGGCCAGTAATAGCCGTGAACTTTGCTCCGGTTGCGGCGTCCGTGCCCATACCAGGGCCGAATGCGCTCGAAGCCGGACTTGAATGAATAGATGGGATCGTGCTCCTCACCTTCGCCGCCGTGATATAAATCCATCACCATGTCACGAGGCAGCAGATCGTAGGCATGGGACATCCCCTGAAAGCCACCGGTGACCCGGTATTGCAGGACGGTGTTAAGCCCCATCGTCTCCCGGCCGTGGCGTTTGATGTAATCGTGAATCCGGACGATGTGCTCTGCGTAGAGCTCGCCTCCGGAGAGCCCACGGTCGCGGCACTTCTTACAGACGTGCCAGCGTGAGCCGTTGTTCCACTGATACATCTCATCGAGGGTGATGTGCACGTATCGGCTCTGGCGAGCCGGCGAGAACGGAACTTTGCTGTCCATGCGGTCGAAGTAATTCTCATAGTTGTACATCTCCGAAGGGCACGGATTGACGCGGCTGCTGCCGGTCTTGGTGATGTCTTCATAATCTTCATCGGTACCGATCTCCGCCCGCATCCTGGCACCCGTGGACATGCCCGGCCCCGCTCCCATCCAGGTGGTAAAAGTCATGCAATGCTCGTCCGCGAAGCGGTAATAGTCGACAAGCTTCTCTTTCTGTTCCTTGTCCCTGTTGTACCAGCCGTAGTCGACATCGAATTGGTTGATTTTCAGCCGCGCCATCCCTCGTGTGAATCGGCGAAACATATCGGGTGGCTCGATGTGAAAGGTGAAGGTCTGCCCGCCAACCGCCCGCTGCTTGATGTAAGGCCGGTCTTGCGCCTTGATTCCCTGAAACACCTGAGACGTCTCGCTCGTACGCCGGGCCACCTGCATGAGGCTCTGCACGCCATAGAAGACTCCCGCTTCGTCCGAGCCCGCGATGAGCGCGTAGTTGCTGTTGACGGTCAGGTGGTAGCCCTGCGGGCCGGGACTGGTCGGTGAGACTTCGATCTTCTCTTGCGCACATAGACTCTTAACGAGAGGGCTCGTCTCCGGCTGGCCGAGGATGATGGCTTTGCGCGGAACGCCTCTGAAAGATGACTCTTCGACAATCGGCAGCCTGATCAGGAAACCCTCCTCCAGCTCCTCCTGAATCTGCTTTGCGAATTTCAGATTCCGGCCGGAGTCATTCGTAACAATCGTGGTCGCTCCTGTGATGGGCAGGGCATCTTTCGTCAGCTTCATTTCCAGCGGCTGGGGATAGATGAAGACTTCTTCCAGCTTTTTGAACTGCGCGACCGGCGGCGTCTCGACGACCAGTCCCTGCTTCCAGATGAATGGTTTGATGTCGGTGTCCTTGTGAGTGCCTTTCTCCTCGCCGTAGATTCGGATTTCATCGATGCCTGCGCCGACGATGTTGCGGGGCGGCGGAGTGACTCTGATCTTGACGAAGCGGGCCACCGAATCGATATCTTCGATTCGGCCGTAGTTGACGATGCCAGGCGGATTGAGCACGCCTGCGCCGTTGAGCTGTGTGCAGTGGACAAAATCCTTCCGTCTTTCCGGCCGCACGTACACGTGGATGTTCGCCAGCGTTGGGAACACGGGCAGGATATCGATCTGGCGGATGAAGTAATCCTTCTTGAGATCGAATTCGATGTCGATGGGTATGTAGGCGCTCGGTTTGCCGCGCAGCATCTTTTCTCGCGGGGCCATCGGCCATGTCACCTGCGAGGGACGGCCGGTGATCGAGCCTTTCTCGAAAGGTATCCAGCCCGTCGCGCCGCCTTCGTCCGGTTCGCCACGTTCCCAGTGGTAGCTGTATTTGTAAGTCCACGGAAAACACCCCAGATCCGTACCGGGGAATTTGTAAGTGTAAGCGCCATCGGTCTTGACCGTATTCAAGTGCTGCTGCGGCGCGTTGCCGGTCAGGCAGACGACGCCCGACTCGATGAGATTGCGCCGCTCCTCGACCCGCATTTCATCGATAAGCACGCTGCCTGAGCCGCCGACTAGCGTGAGCAGGACGCCGGCCTTCTGCTGCTTCAACTCCGCGCGGAACTTCATCTTTTCCCTGATGAAGCCCTTCTTCTGCAACAGCTCCTTTTCCGTGGGTGGATCATCGATAGCGAGAAAGGCGCGGCCTTCGAAGTTTTCGAGATTGAGCTGCGCCGAATAAATGTAGTGCGACAACTTGCGCACTCGGATGTCCTGCCTGAGCTGCACGACCTCGCCCTCCTCGAGCTTCACCTCGATGCGTCCGGCCTGCTGCTCTTCGTCGTAAGACAGCTTCGCTTTGACCTCCTTTGACGATTTCACCAGGTACCAGTGATCGGGCGACCTGTCATCGTTTTCATCGTCCACGAACGTGCCATTGCGCAGGAGATTTTCATCCTCGAAGATCAGCATGCCGGAGTGGCCGATGATGAGGAAGCTGTCGTAAGGATTGTATTCCCAGCAGCTCAACAGCTTCTCCTCGCCGCCGGGCAGGTCTTTGCCTTCGCGGTTGAGCTTGAGTCCCCAGACCTCGCCGCGGATGGGCGGCCCTTCGTATCGATAGTCGCCAAAAGTGAACTGGTCGAAAGGCATGGCAATCTCGACGATCCAGCGATTGGCGCCCTTCGAGCCGGCGTACTCCCAGGTGGGATTCCAATCTTTGGTTCGGATGTAGTAATCCTCGCACGCTTCGAGATTGACGAGAATCTGGAACACCTTGCCCCCGCCATCGACCGCCCCAATCTCGAAGAATCCCTCGACGCAATCGTCCGCCCAGACCGAGCCAAATCGCTTCATCGGCCCCTTGCCTTTGCGCATGCGAATCTTCTTCAGCTCCGGCTCTTCGCAGACGTAGGCAAGGTA
>Ga0207984_1001540_pt1 | contig 11443 bp, 6 predicted proteins | sample ETNtaG_30_FD_185760 | JGI IMG/M metagenome (GOLD analysis project Ga0207984, IMG submission 185760) | Marine microbial and viral communities from oxygen minimum zone, Eastern Pacific Ocean - ETNP201306PF43B (SPAdes) (version 2) | ecosystem: Environmental > Aquatic > Marine > Oceanic ...
GAGCGCATCCCACGGCCACACATATCCAACTCAGCAGGCTGGAACTGGTCACATACGATCCGATGGGACGGCCAATTGTGAAGAAGGACATTCCTGCACCTGTTTTTGATAGCTGGGGTGGGCCCGCACGGCAACAGATTGAGGCCGGCAAAAGGAGCGGGGTGAACATGCACATCTCGCCGATCCATTTCCTCGGTCATCCCGCCGTCAATGAAAGGGTGGTATACGCGGACAAGGCCGTGCGCTGGTGCCGAGAGCTTGGCATTCTTTCCGGGATCTCATTCTACAATCATCCTTCAGAGGACTGGATGAAGGCGCATCCGGAACTGTTGGTGAAGCGGCGCGACGGTGAAGTGTATGCGGGGAGCGGTGCGTTCACTTCGCCGTGGAATCCGGAGGCGTTGAAGTTGTGGCGCGCACACATCATCGACTGCCTCCAGGCAATGAAAAAAAGCGGCGGCCTGAAAAACGTCGACGTGGTTGAGCTGTGTCCCGGCGAGGAGGGAGAGGTCTCCTATCAGTGGGACCATGTCTGGGCTTTCGACAAACATGCGGTGGCCGCATGGAGTGAATATCTCCGCACGCTTTACAGGAACGACATCAGCAGGCTCAACGACGACTGGGCGAGCGCGCACAAAGCGTTTGATGAGGTCGCGCCGCCACACGATTACTACCCGGATCGGGCGCATTGGGTGTTCGCGGATTTCTATCGCCTGAGCATGTTGAAGTACTGCGCTATCCAGGCCGACGCGGTACGCGAGGTCTTTACGCCACGCTATTGGCTTTGGCTGCCGCATTCGCTGCCGAGTTATCCGAAGCGATTTTTCGCCGGGCGCTATCCACTATTTTACACGGAGAATCTGAGACGACTGGGATGTATGGACTACGCCCATCTTTCCGCCCTGGACTGGCATGCCAGGGAAGACGTGGCCCACATTCAGCGGAATAACGTCCGAGTGCTCGGCGAGATAGACGTCCGACCGACCAGACAACGTCTCGAGTGGACTTTCGAGCAGAGCAGAAAATACAAAATGGATGGAGTTTTCATCGGCGTCCTCGAGATCCTATCGAAGGACGGCGTCTTTACGCCGCTTGGCAAGACCAACCAGAAACTGATCAGAAGCTGGCCGCAAATCTGCGAAGAATGATGCTGCCGTGCATTCATTTCAGTTTGCCTTTGCCCTGAATGGTCTGGAGCCTTGCGAGAATGGACAAGATAAAAAACAGCTTCTTAGCCGCTTTCTCTGCCCGGAGGTTCACTCCTCCCGGGGAAGTGATGGCCGGAGCTCATCTGCGTAGAGGCCGATCTTCTCGAATGGGATCGGCTTGAAGCCCGGCAGCTTCTTGAAGACTTCGGAGTCAGGACGGAGGCGAAAGTCGCCCGCGGCAGCATCGACGAAGCCGGGATCGCCGTCGGTGATGAGATTCTCCTTTCCGCTGACCTGCCAGTTGCCGCTGCTCACTTGGGCGCATTTCACGAGGACGTTGCGCACCGCGCGGTTGACCCGCGTCTGGCCCGGCTTCGGATTCATGAACCCCAACAGATCCGGATACCGGGTGGTGTAAGGCGGCTTTGTGATGTCCACCTCTTCCAGCAGGCGCTTAGTCCAGAAGCAGCCCTGCCCTCCGTCGATGACATCCTTCCAGCGCTTGTCGTTCCACGGAGCAGAACCGAGAGCTCGTTTGCACTCGATGAAGATGTTGTTCTCTGCCAGGTTGTCGTGCCCACCGTGAGAGAACACGGTGCCGAACGAGCCCCGGCCCGGCTCGCCGCAGCGGTAGAACACGTTGCCGAACACGGTGTCTCCCCCGTCCCCGTCATCGAAATAGACCGCGGCGTTCCCGTGGCCCATGGGACTGCCGATGTCGTACCAGAAGTTGTAGCGGACAATGTTGCCCCGGCAGGAAGGATTACGGCCTTTGTAGAATGCGCCGCAGTCGTCCGTCTCCGTACAGATATGATGCACGCGGTTGAACTCGAACACGTGGTCATTACCGCCAACGCCAATAGCCTGGTGCGGCGCGTCGTGGATCAGGTTATGTGCCGCGCGGTTGCCGACGCCCTGCAGCATGATGGCGTTCGCGTAAGTCAGTTTGTGCCGGGAGAATTGCCAGATGTGGTTGTTGATCGCTTCGTGACCGGCAGGCGTCAGAGCCCTGCGGTCCCCACCGGAAAGGACGAGCCCACCAGTGCCCGTATCGTGGATGTCACAGGCTTCGACCTTGTGGCCGGCACCGCCGCTGACCTGGATGCCGAGCTGAAGAAGGTTGCGAACCGTGCATGCCTGGACTCGGACGACCGAGCCGCCGTTGACCTCGATGCCGTTGCCCTGCCCGGCTTCAACGACGAACCCGCGAAGCGCAACGTGGGATGCGTCTTTCACAGAAATTATCGGCGCATTCAGCGTAGAGAGGACAATGCGGGCGCCGGCAATTTCGTCGGGCGGCCAGAAGTATAGCCGGCCGGAATCGCGGTCGATGTAAAACTCGCCAGGCCGGTCAAGCTCTTCGAGGAGATTGAGAGCGCGGTATCGCCGGGGAGAGGGGTTGCCCTGCCTGAGGCTGTAGAGATGGGGCTCGGCCAGCGTGATCTGCCGCTTCTGCCGATCTAACGATTTCACCCGGATGGTTTCCGCGAACCAGTCGAAGCACCAGTATCCCTGCAGCCACACACCGGCCTCGATGTTCCAGCGGCTTGGCCGGTCCCCTGAGTATTCGAAAATCCCGGGCCTGCCGGACTTGTCCCCGACGCGAGGGTGCGATCCTGAATCGATGATCTTCTCAATCGTTGTCCATCCTTTGTTTGGCCAATGGGCGAGCGTCATCCGTTGGTCGTTGAAAAACAGCTCGGGCACGGCGGGCGCCCCGTTAAAGCGATCGGGAAACTGGCCGAGTTCGCCGATGCCAAGCGCGGCGAGGTCAACAGCCAGGACCTTACCGCGGGTCGCGGGGTCAAGGCGTTCGAGGAGCTTTGTGTCAGTGACAGGTTTGAACGAATCCGGCGGGATGCTCCGTCCGCCCGTCAGCCGCACCTCTTCCCCCGGCGCGGCTCGGAAGATGGCAGGCGCGTCCGCCGTTCCTGAATCCTCGGATGTCAGCTTCAGAGGCCGGGCAAACTCGTACACGCCGCGATGCACCACGACGGTCGTTCCAACCCTCGGGATTTTTTTCGAAGCCTTCCTTCGCCGCATCTCGTCCCTGGCCCGCTCGAGCGTGGCAAAAGGCTCCTTCGCCGAACCGCGGCCGGTCTTGTCGTTTCCCTGGGGCGAGACGTGAATGGCATCCCGATTCTGTTTCTCCGTCACGGGTTCTCCTTTTGTCAGGGTCGGGATAGCGAGCCCGATTACAAATCCCACTCCCAGTGTAAGAGGCACAGGCGTGAAGGGCTTTGTGTTCATATTCGTACGGCGGCACAAGGCCGATAGCAACCCACCCAGAACATCAGCCTCGCTTCAGGCCTTCGGGGTCTGTGCAGAGGCCCGTCTCCAGGTCTATGAGGTCGATGTAGTAATCCGTATCCTCGAAGCGGTCGTCTGTCGTCTCCAACCATCTTTCCAGTTCGTGCTCCAATTCCGGCGGTATGCTCTTCGAGCCCTGAGAATCTATGAGATTCTCCAACTGCCAGGGATCGCGTTCGTTGTCGTAGAGCAGCCATGGACCAGTTCTGTCTCTGACATAGGTATGGGTTCGCGTGCGGATGCCGCGGTAGGGGCGAATGAAGCCCTTGGGCGCGCCCAGCCCCCTGTAATCATCAACGTAGGTCCACTTCTTTCCCCAGGTGAGAGCCGAACAGACCCAGAGCAGCAAAGCCGAACGATCGGTCGGGGCCGCCTCTCCCATGAGTATCGATGACAGGTCGTCGCCTTCGATGTCTTCAGGGATGGGCAGGTCCATCAGGCCCAGAAGCGTTGGAAGGATGTCCGGCAGGCTGAAGAGAGTGTCGACCTGCATTCCGTTCGGGATGCTGTTTGGGTGACGCACGATGAACGGAATTCGGATCGATTCGTCCCACGGTTGCACTTTGTAGAGCTGGCCATGCGAGCCGAGCATCTCTCCGTGGTCGGAGGTAAACACAACGATCGTTTCGTCTGCGATGCCCTGCTCATCGAGGGCACCCATAAGTCGTCCGAGATTGTGGTCGAGGTTGGTGATCGCTCCGTAGTAGCTGGCGGTCCATTCGCGAAGTGTTTCTTCGGCGTCGGCCTCGCTGAGTTCTCCCGTGACGGGAACTCCCGGAGGCGGGCACAGGACGTTCTTTCTCAGTTCCAGGCTGTCTGGATCGTAGAGTTCTCGAAATTCCGGAGGAGCCACGAAGGGTGTGTGGGGCGGCCCCCAGGAAAGGACGAGTGCGAAGGGCTGGCGCTGTTCCTGATCCTTCACGGCATGGGAGCGGATGAAATCAATTGCCAGGCGCGTCTGCTCGTCCGGCTCCCAGCCATCGATCTCGACCGGCTCTGGCGTATCCCTGTAGTAGCGGGCCTTCCAGTAGGCGTGAGAACAGTGATGCACGGCCCAGTAATCGAATCCGTGACGCAATTCGCCGGGCGGGATGTAACCATTCTCGAATTCGTTGAACCGCGTTTCTCCGATGTAGGCTTCGCCCGACAGATGCCATTTGCCGATGTACCCCGTCGAATAGCCTGCCTCTTTGAGAGTCTTGCCCATGGATGGCATTTCGTTGGGCAACATCGAATTGTTCGTCAGCACCGTGTTTCCGAGTGGGTAACGCCCGGTGAAGATGCACGCGCGGGCAGGCGTGCAGACCGGAATGTTCGAGACCGCATGATTGAAGAGTGCGCCTTCTGCGGCAAGCCGATCGAGGTTCGGCGTCTTCACCTGGCCGTTGCCTGCACAGCCCATCGCCATGTGGCGCATCTGGTCGACCAGTACGAAGAGAAGATTGGGGTGGCTGCACTTTTTCCGGGGTGTGTCACTCACGGCACTGGTTCCTGTTTTCTGAGGGCCGCCAATAGTAGATTCTCACGAGCCGTTTCGCTTCGCACGAAGCGACTATGCGTCGCAGGTCCTGCACTCTGGAGAGGGCGGCATTACAGGCGCGAGGCGACAGCATGGTCTCATCGCTTTGGACTTTCATTCCTTTGCCCTGATCAGAACTGCGCGGTTGTTCCCTTCATAAATCTCTTTAATCCGGTTTTCCGGATCGATGACCAGTTCCCAGTCCCTGGTTGCTGGCCCGGGCAGTTTCAGACTGAAAGGAGATGTCCTGGCAATCAGGTCGTCGGGAGCCGGCAGAGAACCGATTTCGGTCTGTGCCAGCTTCTTGCCGGCGCCATCTCTAACAGCGACCTCTACCCCATCGACATCCGCAGATCCGACGTTGTGGACGAGTCCGGACAGAGTCTGCCCTTTCAGTTTCAGATCTTCGGCTGAAACGGCTAGGTCGGCGCGGCCGAAGATGGGCGCGAGCTTTTTCACCTGCTCGATCTCTATCAGAGTCACCGATCCGGGTGCGATTTCCAACTCGATACGGTCGGCCTTCATGAGTTCCCGCCGAACGATCGAAGCTTCCCCGTCGATCTGGAAATCGCCGGTGGTGTCCGTCCCCCTCCTGATCCGGTAAATGCCGTGCTCGAGGGCCCAGACCCGGAAAGCCCCTTTCAGTTTATCTGCCCGGTGACTGTAAAGGGCAACTTTCAGACGATGTCGGTGGTTTTTCAGAACAAGAGCGGAAAAGTCTGTCCCGAAGCCTTCCCAACTGACCGCGTGGGTCGGGTTGTACTTGTTCCGGCCACAGAAACCGCCCAGGTAGGCATCGGATGCCTTTTCGATGAGCCTGCCAATGCCGCAACGATCCGTGTACTGCTCTGCAGAAGTGTACATGTCCGGCCAGCGATTCGCGCTGTAGAGGTCAGAGATGCTCGGGCCTCGAGGATGCGGCGGGCCGATCGTTTCCTGAAGAAGTAAGTCGGGTGAGCCGGTGACCAGCACGGAGAGTGCTCCGTCCTGCGAGGCGATTTTCAGGAGGGTGTCGCGATCCAGGTTGTCGAGGCTGCCCAAAGCGTAGGCATCGGCCGCGTATCGTCTGGACTCCTTGGTGAGGATGCCTTGCTCGAAGTAGAAATAGAATGGGCTCAGGTAGCGCGGGTCGGACGTCAGACCACAAAGGTACATGAACGTCGCGGCCTGGGTGGATTCACCCAATCTCAAAGGCCGATCCCTGCGCGACTCCGTGGCTTTGCCGCTGAGCACTTCGATCCCGGAGGGCCATCTCCGCGTTTCCGGTTTCATCAAACGAAGCCAGCCGTCCGCCCACTCACGTAGGGTTGCGAGCGCTTCTTCATTCCGGTTGTAGTTAGCCACGGTCAGGGCCGTGTGCCAGAGCGCCGGAGAAGCCCGCCTGACCTTACCTGGCTTAGGAGGGTTCTTGAGGTTTGACCAGGCGATGTGTTTGTCGTCCGGGAAATGACGCCGGCCGTCAGGCGTCAGGATGGTGAGCTTCTTCATCGTGCGGGCCGATTCCATGCAGCGTTCCAAACGAATGGGATCGCCATAGTGCCAGCGTGCCATGAGAGCCAGGTGATTGATGCCTTCCTCGTAGGCGTGCAGCGCATCGGTCATGCGCGTGTTGACGCCGTCCCGTAGAGTGGTCTTCTCCGCGTGCGCGGCCAGCCGGCGCGCTCCATCGAGGATTTTTGCCGCGACACCACCTGTCTCGAAGAAAGGGAGATCGGCGAATTGCTGATACATGGTGGTGTCGTCATTAACGCGACCGCCAAACTCTCCAGTCGGCACCATTCGGTTATCCATCCACCACTCGGCCATACGCCTTGCCTCCAGCCAGGCCAGACGGGGGTACCACGCCCACCCGGGCACGCCGGCCGGCGGCTTCGGCGGAGCAGGGATGTCGCTCAGTTGCTTCCGGCCGTGGAGCCAAAGGGCAAAGATCCACTCGCGGTGCTGCCGGACCATACTGTCTTTTGGATCCAGTGTGTGGCACTGGTCGAGCGTTTCAAAAAGTTCCGGACAGCGCGCCGCGTACTTGCTTCTTGTGTAGAACTGCTCCCTGTTCAGACCACTGTGGTAGCTGCCCCAGGGCCGCGGCTCAGAAAGTGCGCCGAACAGCACGCGCATCAGCCACTTCCGCCATGCAATGGCCTCGGCTAGAGCGTCCTCACGAGCGACGGTGAGGCTCTGGAGAAGGGTCGACCCGGGCTTTACAGGCACCAACCGGACATCTTCATCTGACACGAGTGTGAGGTAGAACCGACTGCCCTCAAACAGCACCTGGTCGGGGATGTCAAGAGTTACGGAGAAGGCTGTGCCAGGTTTGACCATCAGCTCAATCCAGGAGAGCTTTCGACGGGGATTCAGCGGGTCATGCACGATAACTGTCAGACGGAGCCGCCGCGCCGGCCCTCGGCACGAAGCTCTCAAAGCGAATGCCGAGATGCCCGTCACCTTTTCCTGCGGAGGGGACAACAGGTGAAGAGGAACGCCCTTCTTCAGCGAAAGATTGAAGGGCTCTGAACTGTTCTTCAAGCCGTAAATGGACTGAGGGCGCGAGCCAAACGTCTCCTGTACGGCGTTGAGAATATTGTCAGGAAGGACCTCCTGTTCTTCCGGTGCATCGGGATCGGCCAGTGGAGTCGGATCCTCAGGTTTGAGGGCAATCGGTTCGGCTGGCGACCATGGGGAAGGCTTCCCGGGTACGGCGCCGCGTGGCTCGATGTGATAGAAGCTGACGTCGCCGATGCTGCCGCCTTTCGTCTCGAAGAAGCTGATGCGCTTCGCTTTCACCGGCTTGTCAAAGATCGCGGTCTGAACAGCCTGCCCTCCGGCAAGCTCCCAGATCAGTTTTCCCGTCCCGGCATGGCCAATGTCCGTTGCGTCCGCAACCATTTTCGTACTGGCGCCACCACGCAGCACGACCATTTGGAATCCCCTGTCGTCCGCCAGGGTGATGTGCAGGCCGTCGTTGTTGTTGAAGTCGAACTGTGTTCCTGCTCCGGAACGTTCGGGGTATTCAGCGACACCTCCGCCGTAGTGCCTGCTGAAGACGGTGCCATCCACCGGCGTTCCGACAAACGCCCGCAGTACGCGACAATCGGTGACCATCACTTTGCGAACGGTGATCGGGTCTGACCCCGGCACCAGTCCATCAGCCGGTTCGGTAATCGCCCTTGCGGGCAGCAGCAAGACGGTCAACAGAACGGGGCGGGTCATTTCTCACCAACTTCGTGGCGCGGGAAAACGTATCCGTAACAGAAACTGATTGGAACGATTACTCCGGTAGCCTTAAGGCGGAGTCACTCTGCTCAGTAGTTTGAAGATGTACACTGCCGCGCAAGCACATGCGAGCAGCATCGCGATCAGAAAAACAATTCTTACAGTAGACGTGTTATTCGCGGTTTCTTCAGCGTAAACGAGCTTGCCACTGTATGGATCCCGTACCATCGCATGGCAACCAGGGCATGTCTCAGGTTTCTCTTCCTGCGGGAGGGACTCGCCACAAGCTCCGCAGGCCACGGGATAGGTCGCGCCGCTGGCCAACTGCCGTGTCAGGTTTGAGCTGCCGAGCAGTTCGGCGATATTTAGTTGAGGGTTCTCCTGTTCGTCAGATTCTTCGTTGATGGCCCACGGCAGTTCGGCGCCGCAATAGGCACAGGTGGCGCGAGTTTTCATCACAACAGCTCTGCCGCAACTGGGACAAACACTTCCCTCGTCTTCCTCTGTTGCAGGTTCTGAGCCTTCCTCAGGATTCGTCTCAGCTTCAGGACGTTCATGCTCCGCTTTTTTCTGAGACTCCGATTCTTCACTTGAACTGACAGGACTTCCATCCGTCGTTTCTGCTCCTCCGTCGCCATCTTGCTGGAGGCCGTCTATATCTGCCTCGGCATTCGGTTCTTTGTCCGGGGTTTCCTCAGCCGAATCCTGGCACATGCTCGCCCTCAGACGTCTTTGAGAGCCGCGTCGACATTGTTGTGGAATGAGAAGAAGCCGCTCAGCCTGGTCGTCTCGAATACCTGGCGGATGGAGGCAGAGAGCCCAATGAGCGCCAGTTTGCCCTCTCTCTTTTCCAGGTGATTTCTGAGTTGCAGGAGCCGCCCCAGCAGGCTGCTGGTCATGAATTCCACATGCTCGAAGTTGAGCAACACATTCCGGGCATTGATCTCATCCACAAAGTTTTCCAGCCCGTCTGCAAGGTCGTTTACCAGGTCATACTCGTTTAGGCGCGGGGTTTTGATGTCGATGATGACGGCATCCTCACGGAGCTCAGACGACCAGTCGACCTTGCCCTTGAAGAGGGTCTGAGTACTGCCGCTTTGTCCGATGGCCTGAACCGCCTGTGATTCATCCTCACAGAACAGAAAAAGTGAGGCCACACCGGCAATCTCGAAAACGGAATAAAGCGAGCTTGAAACGCCGACCAGCGCCAGCTTGCCGCCGCGTTCCCTGATGTCCTTCCGAAATCTGGTGAGGATATCGACCAGTTCCCCATCAAAGCCTTGAACTTCTCCAAAGTTGATCAGGAATTCCGGCGACTCATCTCCGATGACAAGATCTTCAAGGTGCTTTGAAATCTCAGGAAAGTCCGAGGGGAGAATCACTCCATTGGGCGGGTTAAGCTTGACGAAGTGGGTTTCCCCATGTTTCAGGGAATGGATGGTACTTTGACTCATGCATCCTGTCCGAGAACGGTGTAAAGCCGGTACTTTTTGGATTCTAGGAAAGCAGGTTGGAGGCGTCAAAGCTCAAATCTGCTTCGAAATTCGCCCTTGGTTTCTCAAGGTAGCAGAATCAGTATTTCGCCCGGGCAGATCTTTCTGGATTCACTGCCGGCGAAGACGCGAACGCAGCCATGAAGAACAGCGAATTCTTCACAGATCTGTCCCCGATACCGGCTGGAGGAGATACAGACGATATGGCCGGCATCGCCAATCACGGTCTCCGCTGGTTCATCCTGGAACTCGAATGCGTCTGTCTGATCAAAGAAACAGTTCGGGGCGAGCAGAAGTTTGCTGCCCGCTGGGGCCGTCTTGAGCTGCAGAATTCCATCATCTCCCAAAGATGCCTTGCTGGCGAGACCCTTCAAAGACCGTGGACTTTCTGCTTCCGCTGTTGGAAGCCCGAAAGACAGGCCGCGCTGCGTCTCTTCGGTCTTTGTCTGGAGAATGAAGAGCTGGTGTCCGTTGCGCCCCGTGACGATCCCGTATTCAACACCTGCATTGTCGACCCCGTTCTCAGAGAGTTCCGCCAGTGGCACTGACGCGGGATATTCTCCTTTCTCGGAGTGGTAGCTGACGATGTTAAGGGCAAGTTGACGGAGCTTTCGCGCCCGTTCAAGTGACTGGGAGCGTTTACTGATCTCAGCATCGTGGATGTAGGTCGACCATCCGATACTCAATACGATGAGGCACGCGCCGCCTGAAACGATAACCGCCTTCCTGGACTTGAGACTCATGGGGCAAACCTCCTTGGGCTGGGGCTTAGTGTTTCAGCCCTCTAGCAACCGAGGTGCCTCAGATCTGATCGTTCTGTCTTGTCACTGTGTGCTCATCAGCCCACCAGATATGGGGCTCGATTACACGGGTTAGAACCAACCGTGGAACTTGATGTCCTGGCAGTAGGGTACTGTCTTAGATAACAGTGAAATGATTCCATAGAAAAGAATCAACAGTTCCTTTCTTCCTTGAAGGGGCCATAGAAAAAGCCCCGCCCCTGGATGAGGGACGAGGCTTCTGAAGCGTTTGCTCTCGACAGGCTATTTTTTGGCCAGGTCATCGATGACATCGATTTCGTCCACGTGGAGGAGCTTCGTGCGCCAGCCGCGCAGAGCCTGAAGCTCTCCATTGATGCCGACTGATTTGCCCGTGAAGCCTTCGAGGTCGTGTGAATCGCTCTGAAGGATGAACAGTGTTTCGCCCTTGTCGTTGACGAGCTTATGCGAGCCGGGCCGATTCCAGAGCCGGATGAGCGACTTGATCTCACCTTTGCCCGTGTAAGTCGGTGGCGGTGGCGGGACGTACTCGAGCTCAGCGATCTTGGCCTCATGTTCATCAGCTTTCTGGGCCAGCGTCTCTGCCCGGAGAGAGAGCTGCTGGATCTGCTGGCTGGAATCTTCCAGCTTCTCAATGAGCAGCGCGTTCTGCTCTTTCAGATCAAACATCTGCTTCAGTTCGGCAAGATTGGCCAATCGCTGGGCAATGTGCGTCTTCAGTTCATCACCCACCTTCTTATCGGACATGAGTGACTGATACTTTCCAACGAGATTGGCCAGTTCTTCCCGGGTTGTGCCCTTCTCCGACGCTTCTTTATCGAGCGCGATGACTGCTGCGACCTGGGTGTCAGCTTCCTCCTTCTTTACGACGTCCTTCACCATCTTCTCCAGATCACCAAAGTAGCGGATGTACTTGGCGGAGATGTAGGCATATGTCTCGGCCGGCGCCTCAATTTTGTAGAACGCTCCGGCCGTATCGATGAT
>Ga0207984_1001543_pt1 | contig 11430 bp, 20 predicted proteins | sample ETNtaG_30_FD_185760 | JGI IMG/M metagenome (GOLD analysis project Ga0207984, IMG submission 185760) | Marine microbial and viral communities from oxygen minimum zone, Eastern Pacific Ocean - ETNP201306PF43B (SPAdes) (version 2) | ecosystem: Environmental > Aquatic > Marine > Oceanic ...
AGACTGCACTTATTATTGCCTCCACAATCAAATAACCAAATCCACCTAATACACCTGCAAAACAGAAGTACTTGAAATACTCATGTAGTACCCACTCCCTTTCGGATGTGAGTCTCAACATAGTCTCACCGAATACCATATTCCAAAATCGTGCAAATATAGTTATCATAAACCTTTCTCCTCCAATTCATCACCAATAAGTTCCTGACGTTGCTTGATTGCCTTGACCGATCCTGCAATTCCACCGACCCTTGCTGCAGCTTCCTTTGCATCTTCAACTACATCGGGTATGGGAACATTGATATCGGGAACACCAATCGCAACAGAGACATCCACTTCACCCTCAACGGAAACTGCAACGTCTACCGCAGCTGTAAGTTGATCTGCAATAGAACCAAGTGACTCAGGAGGATCAAGACTACAATCGAGGAAGAATGACACATCAATTCCATCTGCTCTCAATAGTGCCAAAACCCTTTCTTGGATTGCAGCTGCCCGATTTATCTCTGCCTGTATATCTGCAAGACGTTTATTTGCCTTAACTAACAACTTCTCTGCATCATCTAATTGTTTTTCAAAAAAGGTTATCAGTGTCTTTTCTTCGAGCTCCTCTTCTATTTGGTCTGCCTGTTCTTTTGCCCATATTGCAGGTTGGAGTGCTTTGTTTCTAGCATAACAAAGTTGTTTTGTTGCAAACTCGGTGATTGTTTGTTCTACTTTTGCCTTTTCTTCCTCAACTAGTGCCAGTACTTGTGTTATACTTGTTATTGACATTTTTTAGTTCCTCCCATTTTCGTATTGTTCCATCTGCATGAGGCCACAACGTCAACCCAAGACCAATCAAACACAATCCAACCATCACAAACCAATTCGGATTACTCTCGAAATTCCCTACACCTATTGCAACCAATATGATACCACCAAATGCTCTAATCATTTCATCACCTATTCATAGTCACGAAATCCAATTGCAAACGGAAATCGTGGAACCCCATCAGGGGTCAATTGAAAATATTTCACTGTGACTAACTTACCTATGTAGTCATCTTTGTTTTCTAAAATTTCTGTTAGATACTCAAATGTACCTTTGATATTACTATGGAATTCCTTTTCGGTTTCGGTATCCCTACAAACCAAGTTTCCAGCTGTACCGACTCGATTCCCAATCCCTTCAACTACATCCAAGACTAGGTATTCCGAATCAAAGAATTCTTTTCGTTTGAGAACGTTTTTACTTCTCTTGTTCTCATATGGTGCATTCCTTCGTACAATCGAACCCTCGTATCCATCATTCAAAAATGTATTGTGCCACTCATCGAGAGTTTGGGTATTATAACAGTGTTTCGTCTGTACATTCACTATATAGTTTGTCATTCCATCATCATAATCAAAACAGTGACCTTCCAATAGACTAATCAATCCGAAATTTCGAGTACGGAATCTAACCGACTCATCAAAATCATATACTCTAGGTGCATCGAATACCCAATACTGAATCAGACTCTTTGCAGCTTCGAGTGCTTCAGGAGACCTCTTTTTCCGAACCAAGGAAGTAATCTTATTGAAGTCATTCCGTAACTCATGATTGTATAATTCACCATCTAATATTAATTCAGGATCCTCAACGAAACACTCTTTCAGTTGATCGATAATATGATCTATACATTCAAGTACTTTCCCATTACGAGTCCGACCCACAATCTCACCATTTTCCAAACGGATAATACATCGTATCCCATCCAATTTTGGTTGAACGTATACTGGCCAACTCTTTATTTCCTTGTATTCTTGTGCCAATTGTGGAACGTAAAAAATCTCATCGGTTTTGTCCTGTGATACGAGTTCCAAATCCTCATGGTATCCCTTATCAACTCGTTTCTGCCAATGAGACTGTGCTTCGAGTATTGATTGTTCTTCAGGTGTAGTTTCATTGGATTTACCAATGTTCTTCCCCACCGTATATTTTGGTTGATGAGTGATCATCTTCCCGTCTTTCTGTCCAGTTACCGTCCAGTAACTATTCCCTTCAACATGAATAGACCACTCACGAATCTTTCCCTTACTGTCTTTCTTGTACAGTGTACACAAACGTTTATACAACTTAGGTAATTTCAAATTTCATCTCCATAATTTATTAGTTCTACTACTATAGCTGCAATTTCCGTACCAACTTATTCTGTTGGATAACCATTCAAGTCTGATGCATTCATCCTATCCTTACTTCTCTTGGTTTTTGGTTTCGTGGTCGTGATTTTCTTGTAATTTCGTTTTCCATCATATTTTCGTTTCCTCACATCCTTCAAGATTTTTCTTCGTTTAAGGTTACTTTGCAATTGAGAACCAATTCAGAACTACTTTGTATTTTGTCTCCACCCATCCCCCACAACAACTCAATTTCATTTCTCTTACAAAATTCAAGTTCAGGGGTGTTGGTTTCCATACGATCTCCACCATTTGCAAAGTATAACAATTCCTCATCATAGTACCATAGACACTTCTGAAGTAGATCGACGGCAGAATCATCAGCGTCATCAAAACCCAGAACTCGATTAATGTATACAATACTATTTAGTATCTCTTTACGTTCATCGAATCCCATGAACGAATGACCCTTCTTTCGGTGCAACCATTCATCTGAATTCAAACCACAAATCACAAAACTCTGTGTGTGGTAGGTACTGCAATCCTTGAACAACCTAATATGTCCTGCATGGACAGGATCAAATCCACCAGATACTATGACGATATTCTTCTGCAATTCACCACGTTTATACGGACTTCTAATCATCTGATTCACTCCATCTTCTCATTCGTTGATGTAAGTTATCACTCCATTCTGGTGCGATCAAACTTGACCATCCCAAAAATGCAATGACAAGTGTTCCTGATACAACACCAAGAACTGCCCCTACTATTGTCATAAATTTTTTCATTGATTGGAACTCATCCTCCCGTATTCAACCTCTGTTTTTGGATCATCACTACGAAACCGTTTCGTTTGGATCCCGTACTTCTCATAAATTTCTGCACTTGATAATGTACCGTAAACAAAGTTACGTCTATCATCTTCCTCAACCACCACATACAAATCCTTGTGATGACTCTCAAAAATATTCAGATAGGAACGGTCATTAATTTCATATCGATTGACTACCCCCATCCCAATTTCATTCATTCTTCCTCCATTAAGATCACTATATAATGAATTGCCTTAAACAAATCATCCATATTCTTTCCATCACCTTTCTTCCCCCAACGGGAAATATACTTAATTGCATTACCTCGACAGAATGCTTCCAAGTCTCCTGTCGATCTCAATAAATCGACTACTTGGACTGACTTATCTCCATAGTAGCTGGAATCCGATCTCTTACCATCAATATATTTATATATCTTATCCGTTATGCTTTGCAGTTTCATTTCATGAATATACATCTAGTCCAATGACCTCTCAATATAGTATGTCGAATGTACTGTCTTTATTTCTAACTCTCTCACACTTATTACATTTGCAAGACCACTCAGTGGTTCCCTTACCGTTGAAATTGTCACACACATGACTGATACCTGGAATGGTTGGAGGTAGAGTTCCCTTCGTTGCATTGTGACCACAGCGAAGTCCGAACCCTACCCCTATCAACCAGATTATATGTTTGCAATTGAAACAACACCGATCAGTTTCCTGAAAGGTGTGACCATGTTTTTGTATCACACTTCCTCCATCAATTTAAATGCCCAAGGATTGTCATCCTCATCCACACGAACATCAGATCCGATCCTTTCGGTAAGTTTCTCCAGTAACATATAGATATTCACATTCAGTTCTGTTTGGTTTTCCATATAGTTGTCGTAACAAGAACCAAGCTTGTCGATCCTTTCGGTCAAGGTTTCCAACTGTTCCTCTATATCTACAAGTTGTAGTTCGATACTAATTTTCTTACTCATCAAAAGCTTCCCAATAATCTACTTCCATTTTCTCAAATTCATTATCAATCTGATCTTGACTAGGGAGCACAGGATTGTCGATACCTAATGCAATCTTGACCTGTACCAAGTCCGTTTGGATTTCAGCTAACGTCCTTTTGACCTCACCCAATATCTTTTGGATTGAGATTTCCCCCATCCATTCTTCTTTTGTCATTCTTTTTTCTCCTTACGATTGTATACTTCCATGCACGTTTCATTTTACTACCACATTCACATGGGTAGACTTTCTTATGTTGATCAATATCGAAAAACGGAAGTTTTTTCAGGACTTCCGTTTCACAATCCTTACATTTAAATGGATAGAGAGGCATCCTACCCTTCAATAAAAAGTTTTTCAAGTATTTCTGATGCCTGATCAAGAGATATAATACCATCAATCGATGTAGACACAATTGCCTTAATAACTGTAGATCGTGAAATAACCTTTTTATCATCAATGACTGGTACGGAAGTTTTTTCCGTACTTGCCACTCGATAATTCGGTTTCCCTAATTCCTCATGTACAAAGGAATGAAATGAAGTAGATTCACCAACTACATTTGTGGGATTCTTTTTTTGATAATACTTGAAATCCCCTTTAATACGATCAGTGACATCTCCTGTAAAATTAACTTCCCATTGACCACTATCCAGTTTCGTCATGGTAATTTCCGAATCCTCTTTATTGTATATTGGTGTCATCCAATCAAACCAACCACGGATCTGTTTATAATCGGTCCCGAAATCTCGATCTCCACTGAATATTACATTTGCATCTTCATCAACTAACATTAATATTGCATTTTTTGGACTGTACGTCCTCACATTATTCATTTTTTCTATTTCCTTATTTTCATTATTAATTGAAAACATCTCCAATCCATTTGGACTGAGATTATGCTCAGAAACATAATCAAAAATACGGGATGTATCTTTCATTTTTGTTCTGAATTTGTAACCACGATTCTTTACCAAACCATTTTCCTGTGTAGAGAACGCGGTTTCTGCCTTGACAGTTCCTTCTTCAATACCATCTAGGAACCTGTCAAAACTGGGTTGTTTACAATGTACCACACTTCTGTAATGGAACCAATCAATACCTCCATTGATTTCCGTATTAGCTGTGCAAAACACTGTTTCATTATGTTTCTCATAGAGTCTTTCTTGTAATTTTCTGAAAGTCCAATAACATATGTATTCATTATCCTTCACCAGAAATATCTTTTCGGTTCTTCTATTGACTTCAACCCTCCAACCTCTTTTTCCTACGCGGGTATCCATCTGTACATTCAACTTAAAACGTCCATCCTTTTCTGATATATATCCGTACTTCTCACATACGAACTTGTCTGATGGAATCCTACCATTATCATCTCTAATGATGTATATAGGTGTTTCAGTGAACAAAGTACCGAGTCTATTTGTTCCGTCCTTTCGGAATTTGAGTTCTATTTTGTCTTTATAATCTGGGGCTTTGGAATTGTTTTCTTCGATACCCAAGAGACTTTCACCAGTGAACCCAACACCTGCATCAGAATCCTTCAATGTTGGTACGAAACCATGATCACTAATAATTCGTAATTTAGTCAATAGTTCATCAAATATAGGAAGTCCTAATTGATCAACCAGATTAACTTCTTTTTTTAATTTTTTCATATCTCCTTATAACTATACAGCTGCAAGAACTGTACCAAGTTTGAATTCCTTTCTTTCCATTTTTTCAATACGATGTGATCGACTCGATACGAATCCACACATCCTTACTCTCCATTCACTATTCAGCTGACGTTTATTGTTCTTGTGATATCGTTTATTCTTTGGTACTTGTTTCATTTTACTATTCCCTTCCCTTTCTGGGGTTGACACGCTAAGTATACCATATTTTGGAGCAAATGTCAAGGCTATTTTGCATTTTTCTGAAAAAACTTTTGGAATCTTCGATATGGGGCCCCATGAACAGGAAATCCTGATAATTAGGGAAGTTCATTAGGGGGCCCCGCATAGATCGTTTCCGCTCCATAATCTGAGATATTTACCAAACTAGTACGTGCAAAATAATGGATACCTTAAGTCGAAAAATCGTATACGAAAAACCCCCGATCAAAAAACGATAGAGGGTAGCTGTGTTTTAGTGAGTGTCCTAGAACGGTGTCTTGTCTAGTTCATCAGTAGGTGTATCGACTACGTCACCAACAGTCTCATCGATTTTCTCGTAGAGATCTTTGAACGACTCTTTGGTTTCGTCATCGAAACGTGCAATACAGAGATCGATAGCTTTCTCACGATCTTTGAAAATCCCGAATGAAGTTGCAATGTGGACTAGTCTACGAGTTGCAAGTATCTCATCGACTCCACCATCGTGGTAGGTTTTACGAATAATATCTGCCCACTTGACGAGGTGTAATGCAAAATCCTCATCTACATGACCGACTGTTTCCATTGCACCAATCACAATCTTTTTCTCGATTGCATTGGATGCATAGTCTTGTTCAAAGGTAACTGCAAATCTTTCCAGAAATGCTTCATTCAGGATTTGAGTCCCGACGAATGCACCAGTGTCAGATCCTTTACCTTTAGTGTTTGCAGTTGCAAGTACGGTGAATCCATTTTTTGGTGTGATCCACTCATTGATTTTTTTGAGGAAAACTCCCTTACCTTCCAACACTGGCTGGAGTGCAAGGATTTTATTTGATGCAAGATCAACCTCATCGAGTAGTAGTACTGCACCACGTTCCATTGCATCGACAACAGGACCTTTGTGGAATACAGTTTCACCATCGACTAGACGGAATCCACCAAGTAGATCGTCCTCATCGGTTTCGATTGTGACATTGACACGGATACACTCACGTTTCAATTTTGCACAGATCTGCTCAATCATAAAGGTTTTCCCATTACCACTAAGTCCTGTGACAAATGCAGGATAAAAAATGTTTGATTTGATGATGTCCTCGATGTCCTTATGATGACCGAACTTCACATATGACTTGTCAACGGGAGGAATGAATGACACTTCTTTTACCTCTTTGGTTGATTTGGGTTCTGTTTTGTCTATTTTTGCAACATCTGCATCAGGAGTGGAAACTTCCTCCTGCACAGGGAGACGGGTTGCGACACTTTTTGCAACCTTTTGTAGATGTTTGGTAGGAACGGGTGCATCGAGTAAATGAAACGGGAGACGGAAGGTTGCATCCTTACCCTTACCTGTTTTGAACATTCCGTCCTTATCCCAACGTTGAGTACCCACTAACCAATAGGGGGTTTTTTGACCGATATCAGCTGCATATGCAATAACATCTTCCGAACTCAGTTCGATACTGTAATCGTCCACTGATTTGTAGATGTGGGAAAGTAATTCACGTTGTGGGGTGCTCAGTTTAGTTTGTTCACTGTAACTCATTATGTAATACTCCTTTTTAGTAGTTCAAATTGTGTTGTTCTCTCAAATACTAGCGTATTATACCATATTGGGTCGACATAGCGTGTCGGGGGTGGGAATTATTTTCACTTTTTCGGGAAAAAAGATCGGGAAATGAAAACCTAAAACTACTATTTATTTGAGGTTTTTTATTTTTATACATATTTCCGTCTTTAATTACCAAAATACGACTGTTCTCTCTTACCAAACCCACTACCATATAGACATCCCCTACCTTCTCTCAAAGGTATCTCACGAACATCATCCATCATCTTCTGTGCATAAAACCATTTTTCCTTTGTGGGATATTTCTCTATAGCTTCCCTCTCTACCATCAGTACCTTACTCCTATCACTATTGAGTACACTGAAATAGAACGGTATTTCCCTACGTTTCTCTAGGAATTTTGTTTTCCTTGCAAAGAAATGTATCCACTTATAATTATGCGGCCAATCCTCTGTCCATGCAGACCATCTCTCAGTATCAAACAGTACCAAAAACTCATCAGTCTTGTCATTTTTCAACCCAAGATCAACATCATACTGTCCATACGGATGTTTTATCCATTGTAAATTCCCACCACTATAATCGGGGAAATGTCTCAAATGTAACATCCTCTGTATCTTATCATCTGTCTTGGACAACCATATGAAATGATCTAAATCCCCTATATCATCATAGCTAGAGGTTCTATCCTCGAACTGTTCACCAAATTCTCTTATTTTATTATCATTATACTGTGATTTTCTCATATCTTTATTGCACCTCAAACATTTCATCCATCTCATCAAAGATTTTCTGATGGATATCACGTTTCAAAGTTTTCTCCATGTCTATCTTAGTAATACTACTCATACAACCCACACAAAACATCAACACAAACATCATCATATATACTTTCATTTAATATCCTATCATCCCCATACTATACAGACTCATTAACATACATCCACTACAACTAAAAAACATCACCAATATCACTACATATACCTTCCAATTTTTCACTTCACACCTCATTCATAAAATTATAAATCATCCATAACAATACTACTATACTACCTACTAACCACATTGCAAATCCCATACATATATCTCCTATACTTCCATTATATCATCATCTAGTAATGATGGTTCTTTCTCAAAGTTAATTCCAGCTACTAAGTCTATCACATCGAATCCATCCCAATGCATCTTATATGGATTCTTAAACATATGGGATAGTTGATCCCCTATGGAGTCTATGGGATAATCGTGTTCTGCAAGAACTTTGATTGTTAACTTGATATTACACGTTAGTTCTTTCACATCGCTCTCCTTTTATGATATGGTATCGATGAAACGAGTGAGTAGTACACGATTCATCGTTTTGGATTTGGTATGTTTCTTGAATGCAGTTGTAAGTCTACCCTTACTCACATCTTCCTCAACTTCAAATTCATCGGATTCTGTATCAAGATCTCTACCACCAACTATGATGTAGTAATCAGAATATCCGTACTTATTGAGGATACCGAATTTATCCTTTTTGACTTTCTTGACGAATTTTGCAACCTCACCGTATTCGAGTTCACCCGTTACTTCCTCACTATATTTAAGATGACGGTTGATCAAGTTAGAACTACAGATGAAAAATCCGATAGTCTTGATAGCGTGTCGGTCTTGTAAGGATTGTAGTAGACAAGATGTTGATTCAGTCCTTGAATAGTACGGATACTGAATCTTGGTAATTGGGTCAGTAATGACCTTTTTGGATAGTGAGTTGACATGATTGTAACCACTATTGGATGTCGTATCCCTAGTATAGTCAAGTGCATTACTCTCACCATCAGTAAGGAATAGTACATGGACTTTTTCGAGTCCGTATTGTTTACGGAACTTAGGAATGATATCATGTGCAGTAATGATTGTATCATTCAGCGGTGTACTACCAAGTCTCTCATCACGGGGGACAAGTGAACTATGACGATCCCATAACCAAGACAATGTATAGAGTTGGTGTAGTGCAGTACTCAGCTCCTTACCTCTCATCTTACTCGATGCATAGTTTCTCAGTGAAAATTTTGCAATGATGAGATCTTTATTGTTATAGTTGATATCGGAATGTTGATCATCGATAGAATGTCGTCTGAAACCCTCGACTGTATCTGTAAATCCGTACACCTCAAATGGAATACCAACTTTATTACAGAACATAACCAAGTTGATGATTTGACGTATTGTGGGTGCAATATGATTCTGCATCGAACCACTTAGATCAAAGAAGAATAGTAGACCATGATTTTTCCCTTCTGGGAGATTGGTCACTCTCTTGAAAATATCATCATTGATTTGGTAGGAATGTAAGCGGTTAGTATCAAGAACTCCCGTCTTGGAAGTTTTTGCACGAACATGAAGTTGTGCATTCTTTTTCATCTCAAATTCCTTGACCAAGTAGTTGACGGTCTTATTAGTAGAAATCTTGAACTTTTTGTAGTCACTATCTATTGAAGGTTTGAGAGTTCCGTATCGTTCCTCACTGAATAGATATGCAAATTCTGTACTCAAATAATTTTGAACTTTCTTGTAATCCACTATGTGTTTTTCTGAATTGACACTTGGAATAGTGACGTATTGTGGTGGATCATTGTAGTTATATGGGTCATTACCAAGTTTTTCAAGTTCTTTATCGAAATGTTCTTGGGTCTTGGATGCAGTAGGTTTTCCACCTTGACCATCACTCGTATCTTGATCACCATCTTGTGGTTTTTCATCGGTAGTTTGCTCGGAATCCGAGTTATTTTTGGAGTTGCCACGACTATCAGAAAATTCGTACTTGTCAAAATTCTCATCGGTTATCTCAGAACCATCAGCTTGTGAATTACCTCTGTGATCATCTTCATCAGATTCACCACTCGTAGCAACATCAAAATCGTAATCTTTGAGAGTTTCTACTTCACAGTTTTGTGAGTACTCGTAGAGTGCCTTTACAATCTTGACCGTATCATCCCAAGTTTCAAGGGAACTGTCAATCAGATTGAGAAAAGGTGTTTCTCTGTCATTGAACGGTACATGGGTGAATCCCCCACCTTTATAGTGGATGTTGATTCTATCGATGATACCGTACTTTCGTATGTCCTTATTCTCTATACCAAAGAAATCAGATTCGACGAGTGATTGATAACCATTGTAGAAGTTACGTTTCAATCCTGGAAATTTGGATTTGATCTTCTTCTCAATACGAATGTCCTCGATGACGTTGTGGTAGGAAAGTACAGCCTTTTCATTATCCGTATCGACTGCATCAACAACCTTTGCAAAATCGACAGGAGTATAGAGTGCATGACCGACTTCGTGTCCTACGAGTAAGTCATGTACATCTTTGTCATCGGATGCCCAAAGGGGTAGTCCAAGAACACGATTCTTGATATCAAAATATGCAGTCGGTAGCTGTCTCTGTTCGACTGAAATATCTTCGGTTGCAAGAAGTTTTGCAACAGTAGATGTCGTAGTGATGGTGTTTTCTGTTTTAGTAGTTTTTTTCAATCTTATCATTATTTAATTAACCTCTCTCAATTGTTTATACCGCTATTATACCATATACCCCCGACAAGCGGTGTCGGACTACGAAACTTTTTTTCAATTATTTTCATTAAAATGTCGTTTTTTCTCGTCTGCATGGTGTATTCGGTATAGGTTTCCCCAACGATTGTTCAATGAAATTGAACGAACAATCCAAGAACGAACCGTAACTGAATCATCGATAGATGGTACTTTGGTCTTACCAATCACCGAATACTTGGTATTGATTTTTCTTGGTTTGTTGTACTTGTAATCTGCGTGATCTTTTAAATGTTCCATATTTACCTCAAGTAGATGTTGACCCATTTTTGATTTTTGATATCTTCCCAATCGTGTACTTGGTCTATTTCGTGTGCAACTGCATCTTCGTCATTCGACCAATCACCTGCGTCGATGTTGAATTCGATATTCGTATCGGAGCCGTATTGCGTTTCCAATTCTTGTAACTTCTTGACTAATTCACCTAATTTCATTATTTACTTCTCCTA
>Ga0207984_1001544_pt1 | contig 11421 bp, 2 predicted proteins | sample ETNtaG_30_FD_185760 | JGI IMG/M metagenome (GOLD analysis project Ga0207984, IMG submission 185760) | Marine microbial and viral communities from oxygen minimum zone, Eastern Pacific Ocean - ETNP201306PF43B (SPAdes) (version 2) | ecosystem: Environmental > Aquatic > Marine > Oceanic ...
CCTAGCCATTTTCTTTACTTTTTAAGATTAATAAAATTATAAAATATATATCTTAAATTTGACTCGTGAAAAGTTCACTTTTTGCTGAAACTATACAAAGCCACTAATAAGGTCTTTATAGCTTGAACCAATTTCCAGTTCAATTTCTGTTTCATTTAAATCAGTTGGAAGCTGATATTCTACTAAGAAATCAAGATCTCTTCCACCTGGCATCCAAATTCCTTCAACATCTCCTGTTGAGGTTCCCCAGTGTTCTACTTCCTCCTCAAAATCTCTTGCAGTAAAATCAATCTCTACTTCTTCAAATGCCCATTCTTCTTCAAAAGAGTTTTTCTTTCCAAGAATTTTTTTCATCAATTTATTATAGTCACCACCATTAACAACACCATTTCCATTTACATCAGCAGCTACAAACTCAAAATCGTTTAAATTATATGTCCCATTCAAATATTGAAGAACTATAGAAGGATCTATCAAGTTTAAAGTACCAAAATTCTGAGTTGAGGATGATAGTATGTAATATTCACCATAGGGAACATTTGAAAATTCATACTCTCCATCATCGTTTGTTGTTGTGGTCGCAACAAGATTATCTCCTGAATCGTACAGTTCTACAACTACATTTGGAAGAGGGTTTGAATCATTATCATGGTAATAGATCACCCCTGAGATTTGATTCTGAGCTCCTAGGGAGCTGAAAATCAATAACATAATAAATAACGCTAACTGCTGAATATTGAATCGTTTCATAGCTTAAGTGGTTTATGTACAAATTTTATGAGAGTTTCCTCTAACTACTAGTAGTACCGAAAATTTTCTATTTTATACCTGTTTTATAAAAAAAAGTTGTTTTTTTTAAAATTTATTCAATATCACACGCATTTTCGTGATTATCTTTGATAATTTTGGCAATTTTAATTGAAAACAACAATATGATAAAGACCTTAAGGAATATTTTATTGATATATTTAGTTTTTGTGTCTTTCTTGAAAATAAATGCAGATAATCAATATGAGATTAAAATTAAAGTAGAAGGGTATCAGGATAGTGCTTTATTGCTAACATCATATTTCGGTAAAAAAATTAATCTGGTAGATACAGCATATTCAATTAAACCTGGTGAGTTTGTGTTTGCAGGAAATACAGAATTACCAGGAGGGATATATATGGCTGTTAGCTTGGATAAGAAGAAGTTATTTGAATTTATTATTAATGATAATCAAAAATTTAGTTTGAGTACGGATACTTCGAACCTTACATTAAATATGAAAGTGAAAGGTTCAAAAGAAAACAAGATTTTTTATTCCTATCTAAAATTTAATGAGGAACAGTATCTACTAAATAAATCACTGTTGAAAAGTATTGATTCACTTAAAGCTTCGTCCGAGGAAATTGCAATTTTAAAAAGTAGTCTTGATTCAATAAATAAACAGGCTGTAGACTATAAATTAAATATTATTGAAAATAATCAAGGGGCTTTTGTAGCTTCATTATTAGTTGCTATGCGGGATATAGAGATTCCGGATTCAATTAAGGAATCAACTGATAGTACGCTTTCATATAAGTATTACAAACAACATTTCTGGGATTTTTTCGACTTAAGTGATGGCCGATTGTTACGTACACCTATATTTATGAGAAAAGTTGATCAGTATTTTGACCAGGTTGTGTTTTTTCATCCCGACTCAGTAATTAGTGCGATTGATACTATTATTTTAAAATCAAGGCCATCAGAAGAAGTTGTTGGATATTTGGTTTGGCATTTTATAGCTGAGTATCAAAATCCAAAGTTCATGGGTTTTGATAAAGTATTTGTTCATTTGGTTGAAGAATATTTTAGTAAAGAACAGATTACAAACACAACTCCTTCCATATTAACCTCGTTAGAAGAAAGAGCTACTAAACTAAAACCAATATTATTAGGGAAATCTGCACCGAACTTACTTCTTATTGATAGCACTGGTTCACTTCGATCATTCAGATCAATAACAACCAATTATACAGTTTTGTTTTTTTGGGATTCTGAATGCGGTATTTGCGGCAAAGAAATTACAGAGTTAAAGAAATTGCACAATAATCCTGATTATGATATTGAGATTTACTCAATAAACGTAAATAGTGATCTTGAAGGATGGAAAAAAGCTCTTATAGAAAAGCAAATACCAGGAATTAAAGTTAATGGAACAAGAAGTGCAACAGAGGATTTTCATGATTTATATGATATTTATGGTACACCAGTTATTTATGTTCTTGATAGGGACAAAAAAATAATTGCAAAAAGAATTGGAGCAAATAAAATTGCAGAGTTTGTTAAGAATTTTGAAAAGCAATGATGAATTTTACATACTAAAACATATCAAAATAACTACTGGAACTCTATAACAACAACTCTTTACCAGCAGTGAACATAATGGTTATTTTTTGTTGCAAATTAGGTCTACTTCAATGGAACTATTGGCTTTTGTAAGGTGAACTTGATGATGAAATTTCCACTTTTTGTATATCTTTAGGCTCCAAAACCAAATTTATAATGTGTAACTTGTTGATAGTATGCAACAAAAAGATTAGTGCTGTATCTTTCACTAGTTTAGATGCTATAAAACACATCATTTTTTTGTTTTTGCTTCTGGTATTTCAGCCAATATTTTCTCAGGTGATGGTCTCACCAACAAGCCAGCCTTCGTCTTTGATTATTTGCGAAGGCGATAGCACATTTTCACTACTAATAGCAAACACTACTGGCAGCACTATGTCGGGGGCAACTCTACTTTTGGATCTTCCTGCATATTGCCAATATATACCCGGATCAATTAGCGGGGCAACCGAATTGGATATTTCAAATTTAAATCAACCTACTTTTTCGCTTCCAGATATCATCAATAATACAGCACATAATGTTGATTATAATGCTGAAATTATATGCGGATACGACAATACTGAATTTTTCAATTACACTGTTAACTACAATAGTTCAAACTATTCGGGTAGTGATTCTCCGCTTCAAAACTATTACTACCCCTCGATTGTAATTACGAATATTACCAATGGTTCGGCAACAATTCAGATTAACCAATCAGTAACTCGTGATTTTACTATAGAGCAACAAGGATTGAATGCATCAGTTGATACGCTGATAATTTTGGATGAGCATACAACTGATATCGAAGTATTGTCGGTAAATATTGGCACTTTGATAATTGATCCGGGCCCAGGACCAACGCTAATTGATACAATTATTATTACGGGTTCTGATCTTCCTGGTGGTAATAACCTTTTTGATTATGGTGAATCTATCATCCTTTCTGAAACTGTTAAATTGCTTGGTTGTACTAATGGTCAAAGTACAATCAATGCTACATGGGGTTGTTACGGTGATTATTGTGCTGATTTTTTTGCTTTTCCAACTGTATCACCTGCCGCTGGCGCACCAATAATCAATATTGCATTTACAGCTAACGTACGCGGATGGGGCTTTATAGACAACTCCGGATTTGTTGAATTCACAATAACCAATAATGGCTCAGGTGTAGGTACTGCTTATGATCTGGTAACTTTGGCAGGGTTTTCCTCTCGGGGAAATACCTATTATCCTAATTCTAATTGGCTTAATGAGATTGATTCCTTTTCTGTAAATGGCAATTATCTTGTAGCAGAATACAATTATGCAGCAGGGGCAATTAATGGGCAATTCGCTCATTACTTTAGTTATGATTATACTTTTGATCCCGATGGTCCGGGTATTGGAATTGAAGATGAAGATGGAGATGGATACTATGACGATCTGCCAATAGGGCATACAATTACTGTCAAGGCTCATACTTATTATGATTGGCAGGAGGCACTAGGTAGTATTCCGACAGGTAATAGTTGTGGCCGGGGTTGGACAAATAATTCCTGGCAAGGATTCCGATATGGTTATGATTATACCGATCAATGTTCAAATCAACCCGGAGCTACATGGGTCCCCAATAGCCAACTTACATTGTTTATGACCTACAATACTAATACTTTGCAACATACAATTCCTCCTGATATCTATGAAGGCTCAATAGTATGGATGGAGCAAGAAGTTGTTACAGGCACCAGAGTCGAGGATGAAGGTTGTCCAAACGACTCAGTAATCTATCAAGTTGTATTACCTGATGGAATAGTCATTGCAGCGGGAACTGCAACCTTTAAGAATGTAAGTATGGGTGCCCCTACAATAGTTGGAAATACTGTTACCTACTTTCTTAACAAGGATAGAGTCAAAAGTGGTGGACTGTTCCGAGTACCATTGGAAGTAGATTGTAATACACCACATAATCCAACAGAGACCATTCAAACACATTTAAAATTTTGGTGCGATAAAACCGCTTTTCCTGCTCGTTTCTTTACGTATTGGTGTTCGGAATCTCCGGTCTTTGGAATTCAATGCCCGCCAGGAAGCTGCACAGATCCATATATCTCTCATTTTTCTGTTAAGCGAACAACAATGGGTTGGACTAATAATCAATTAAGTCAAAAGGTTGATCCATCAACGCCTGGTATTAAACTTAACCGTGCTATGGCACGTGATTCAATTCTAATTGAAACTGCCGGTATACTAAATGGTGCAAATGACAGTCTGTATTTTAAATTAACTCATAACGATCTTCCAGGCGATTGGGGTCTTCACATGTTCTTCGATTATTTATCAGATACTTTGTATTTCCTTGATATTGAAACAGGTGTTTGGGATACTTGTATTAATTTGAATCCTCAGATTCGTAATGGCCTTGTTCCCTCACTTGTGTTGAATATCAGTGATTTAACTCTACCTGGTGGTTGTTTAGAAGGAAATACATTTACAACAGGAGATTCTATTCGCTATGTTATTCATGGCCAAGTAAGAAATATAGCCAGAACCAATTGGGAAACCGTTCCTGCATTCAGGGCTCAATTTTATAATGTCGAAACGGATATAGAAAACTACTGTAACGACCTTGGAGTGACCTTCGAAATATTGGGGAGTAATTATGTCTATTCAAATAATACCTACATTAATCCCACAGTAATTGAAGGTTGTGATGATTTTTATTTCTATGGTCAGATATACCGCTGGTTAGATGCTTGTGGAGGTGGAGTCTCATTTCCAAATGAAATACGTCCGTATGTAGTATTAGACTCAATGACTTTTATTCTACCTGATGGATATGTTTATCACCTATCAACTGCTATACATCGATATAGGACTATGACCGGAGCACTTGTTAATGAATCAATAGCAGATCCTATTATTGAATATGGTACCTTTGGAACAAAGCTTATTTTTGTAAGGGAACCTGGTTGGAGCTATTCAAATTATTACGATTGTAGTATGAATCAGGATCGTATCCAATTTATTGCTACACCATCCTGTGAACCTTCAACAACCATTTCTTACCAAATACTTGCTACAGGTAGATACCAGTATTACACTGATGAGATAGGAATTAATTATTCAGGAATTGCCAACGCAAATAAACCCTATACCCCAACAACCGTTGAACTTACACCTTTGATTACAATCGCTGAGGGACAACGGGATACAGTTTCCTGGGATATTCGTTTGTGTAATATAACACCAACTGAGGCTAACAATAACTGGCTGGCTTTTGAAAGTCTATCTGAAGGAATTGAAATTGTAGAATTAATTGATATAACCGTACCTTCGAGTCCTGTTACTATTCCTGTGACGGAATATAGCCCAGGGAAAAGCTGGGGGCAAATTGGTACTATTGATGCTAACATCTGTAAAATTTTTCAGGTGAAAGCAATTTATTCAAGTTGTTCTATTGATTCTTTACTCGTAAGACATTCAATAAACTGTGCAGGTTATCCCGTAAGTCCTGATCTGGGATATCAGCCAACTGCATATTTATGCGATGAAAATCGTGCATATATTTTTCTTGAACCTAAGGATGTAGATATGAATTTGTCGGTAACATCTCCTGTAAATCCGGTATATTTATGTGATACACTTGATTATGAGGCAGAAGTTACAAATATTCTACTTTCTTATGGGTATAATCTTTCATTAACAGTTACTGTTCCTCCAGGCGTATATTTTATTCCTGCTACTTCAGAATTTAGTTACCCTTACACTTCAGGATCTTATAATCTTGTAACTGATCCTGTAAATTTACCTGCCGGAAGCAACAAGTGGGTTTATAATATTTCAGCTGATCCTAATGCAATACCGTTGCTAAAAGGTGTAGATAGTATACCAAAAAACGGATACAGACTGAGATTCAAAATTATGACTGATTGTAATTTGATCTCCGGAACCTCAATGAAATTTACAGCTTCAGCCTCAAATGCCTGTGGCCGCGAAAAAAGCAGGAATTCCTTTACTTCACCTATATTAATTGATGGTTTACCAACAGAAGTAAACCTGTACGTACTTAGCACTGAGAATGATCCGTATCTTCCTACTTGTAATGGCAGTTCTACAATTAAAGAAAAAATTATTAATCTGGGTCCTAATTCAGTCTCAAGTATCGAATTGCTAAGCGTTTCAATTGATGATGCTTATGATTATGTGCCTGGCTCATTGATTCCAATTCATAATGGCCCATCAGGAATATCCAGTAATCTTGTGATAGGAGGGATAAGATATTTGCAGTTTTCAATACAGCCTAATTTGAACGTCAATGATTCCATTGTATTTTCATATGATTTAATTGATATAGCCTCACGCAGTCTTGAATGCGATACTATTCAATTGACAACCAGTGCTATGTTGGTGGCAAGTGTTCCATGTAACAATGAGCCAAGCGGAAACTGTTTGATACAGTCAATCACATCATCGATTAATACAAATTTTGCGATTAGAAAAGATAATGTAGAATTTGGTGCGTATAATGCTACTAGTAACAATAACGGTACTACTGATGAACTTGTAACGATTAACTACTCAGTAAAGAATTCTGGAACATATACATTTTCCAGCGATAGTTTGGATGTAGTTTTTATGCATGATGCTAATGGTAATGGATTACCGGACGAAAGTGGAACCGATTCACTCTATTACCAGCGTATTGGAGTTAGTAATCTCGCCGCCGGAGATAGTGTTGTTTCAACCGCAATCTTTAGTGTAGCTGCTGATAAAGTGTGTAATATGCTTGCAGCTATTCGTTTGAGTGAAGATACTTGTATTTGTAATGAAACCGTTCTTCAAATATCTAATATTCATTTGCTTAATGCAGGACCAGATACGCAAGTTTGTATGCAACGACCGGTACAAATCGGACTTGATACTATCATAGGTCAAACATATATCTGGGTGCCTTCAAATTATTTGAGTTCATCTACTGTCTCCAATCCGGTATTTCTATTTCCCGGAAGTGTGTCGCAACCCGATACTCTTACATATATATTGGTTACAACAAGGCTGGGTGGTTGCATAAACATAGATACTGTAGAAATAATTGTTTATCCGCATGCTTCAGCAGATGCTGGCTCTGATGAAAATATTTGTGAAAATAATCCCTTCGACTTGTCAACATGCAGTATATTACCAAGTGCCAGTTATTATGATTCATTGGTTTGGTTTGGAGGTGCCGGAACTTTTGATATTCCCGATACATTATTTCCGGTTTATACACCTGGATTGGGAGAAGTAGGACCGGTAGAATTATTTCTTTTGGCTTATAGTTTTTCAAATTGTAGTCAGGATACTTCTTCTATGATTCTTACTTTGGATACTTTACCTGATCCGGAAATTTTATACTCTCCTAATAATTCTATTTGTGTAAATGAAATGATATCTTTTTTTGGATCAAACAATAATTCCACAAATATAACTAACTGGTTGTGGGATTTTGGTGATGGGAATACAGCATCAGTTCAAGATACAACTCATTTGTATTCACAAAGTGGGATATACTATATTAGTTTATCACTAAGTAATAGTTTAGGATGTGTTGATTCTATTATTGATTCAGTTGTAGTAAATGAGTTACCTCAGGCATATTTTGATATCAATCCAAACGACACAGTTTGTGCTGAAATGCCTCTTACCTTTAATGCTGGGAGTTCTACAAATATTGTTAGCTGGAGCTGGGATTTTGGTGATAATACAAATGCTACAGGACAAGATACAATCCATACCTATAATGTTCCAGGTATTTATATTGTGCAATTATTTGTTGAAAATGACAATACCTGTACTGATACTGTTGTTGATAGTGTTTATGTGCGCCAGTTGCCTGTTGCTTACTTTTCAATGAATCCTCAGGATACATCTTGTTTGTTTGAATCTGTAAATTTTAATGGAATAAGCTCTGATAATATTTTGTTATGGGGATGGGATTTCGGTGATGATAGCACAGCTCAGGGGCAAAATGTGAATCATGTTTTTGCACAAACAGGGAATTATATAGTAAGCATGTTTTTTGAAGATGAGAATAGTTGTGCTGATACAATTACTGATACTATTTATATTCGTCAGCTACCAATTGCTGATTTCGTGATTACCCCATCTGATACAAGCTGTATTGATGAGACTAATTATTTTGATGGAAATAGTATCGATAATATTGCTTTCTGGGAATGGGATTTTGGTGATGGAAACATTGCTTCAGGGCAGAATGTAACTCATTACTATTCACAAGCTGGTACTTATTCAATTAAGCTAGTCTACACAGATTATAATGGTTGCTCTGATACAATAGTTCATCAAAAAATTATTGATGATCCAACTATAAACTTCGACTTTAACCCCGATCCAAGTTGCCAGGATTACATGGTAAGTTTTAATAGTATTGGTGATAACGTGACCTATGCTGATTATATTTGGGACTTTGGTGATGGTATTGGCACTGCTATTGGATACAACACCAACTATATTTACACTCAACCTAATGACTATACAGTTGCTTTAAGTGTTTGTTCAAAAACAATTGAGCATATACTTACGGTAAACCCTACTTGTATTGTGGATGCAGGTGGTAATCAGAGTACTTGTGAGGATGTGTATTTCAACTATTCAAATTCTGTGACACCACCAACAGCTATTGGTATTTCTTCTGTTTATTGGTATACCGATGGTCTTGGCACTTTTAACGACCCAACTCTTGTAACCCCAACTTATTTCCCAGATACTACAGAAGGTGCAATACAAATAGACACAGTAAATATGACTATGGTTGGATATGGTATTCCACCATGTTTGAACGATACATCAACAATGCAGTTATTCATTATTCCGGGAGCCTTTGCAGAGGCAGGATCTAATGAGAACTCATGCATTGGTTATCCATATGATTTTGCAAACTCAACAGATTCTTCTTTCGCCACTAATTATGTTAATCTTTACTGGTCAACAAGTGGCACTGGTTATTTCATCGATCCCAATGTAGAGCAACCAATTTATATCCCCGGCCCCGGTGAAATAGGCCCAGTCACACTAACGATGGTTGCATCACATATAATAAATTGTGATTCTATCGATCATATGGTACTAACTATCAGGCCTGAATATGAAGTGCCTATTGATACTACAATTTGCTATTACGACTCTTTATTTCTTCAGGGTGATTGGCAATACTCATCTGGAATATTCTACGATACCTTGCAGTCTATCTATGGCTGTGACAGCGTGATCGTTACAACATTAACAATACGACCTAAGATTGATAAGAACTTTACAATAAGCTCAGGAGATTCCATCTGTCTGCAGGAAGAAGTTATCTTTACTCAAACTGGTAGTGCTAATCTTAACAGTTGGCTATGGGACTTTGGCGATGGAAATACATCCACAGAGGTAAACCCAGCATATACTTATGGCCTCTCTGGTAATTATGTTGTTGTATTTTCCTACACCGATGACAATGGTTGTTTTGACTCAATAGCTAGACAGGTGCAAGTATTTGAACTACCTGATGTATCCTTCAATATAAATTCACCCAATGCTTGTGTGAATTTTCCTATAGACTTCTCTGGAACCAGCAATTCTAATATTGTTCTTTGGCAATGGGATTTCGGCGATGGACAAAATGGAACAGGACAGAATACATCACATATATACAGTGTTTGGGGGGACATGATCATTACACTTACAGTTACCGATATTAACGGATGTAGTGAATCAACATATCAGTCTTTACATGTGCTCCAACCTTCAAATGCTGAATTCACATACAACATTATTGTTTGCGACTCATTCCAATTTACTGATCTGTCCACCAGCCCACCAGGTTATAATATTGTTATGTGGCATTGGGATTTTGATGATGGCGACTCCTCTGATATGCAAAATCCAACTCATACCTTCCCATCAAATAATGTTCCGGGAGGAGTAACTTACAATGTTAGCATGATAATAACAGCAGACTCCAATGGTTTCTTATGCGAGAATGCGATCACTCATCCGGTATTGGTTCCTTCAAATCCGGATATTTTCTTTACCTGGGCACCGGAACCTACTTGTTTAGGTGAATCAACTTATTTCTATGGAGGCTCTGGCTTCCCCATCTCACAATGGCATTGGAATTTTGGTGATGGATATACTGCGTTGATTCAAAACCCAGTTCACCAGTATTCAAATACCGGCACCTACAATGTCTTTTTAGACATCACCGACACAAATGGCTGCGTCAACACCTTGAGCAATATAATAACGGTAGACTCCGTTCCCGAGGTAAGCTTTACAATGAGCGATAGCGTACTGTGCCATGGCAATGCCATAAGCTTTATGGGCAGTGGCAGCGCCAATGTAGAAACCTGGTTCTGGGAGTTTGGTGATGGCTCATTCAGCCCCGATCAGAACCCGATACACTACTACCCATCCGGTGGCACCTACATAGTCACCCTAACGGTAACTGACAGCTCAGGCTGTAGCAACACTGCTACGGATAATGTACTTATCCTCCCTGCCCCAACAGCAGACTACAGCTATCAAAACTTAACATGCACCTCGGTAGTGTTCACAGATCTAAGTACAGCCCCTTCAGGCTATAACCTGGTAGAGTGGTTCTGGGACTTTGACGATGGCTTTACAGCTACGGTACAAAACCCTTCACATAGTTTTGCAGGAGGTATGGGCGTTTATAATGTAATGCTGATAGTAACAGCAGATAGCAGTGGCTTTAGCTGCACTGATACAATCATTCAAACAGTACTAACCCCGGGATTACCCACAGTATTTTTCACCTGGGATCCTGAACCAACCATGCTAGGCGATGCCACCAGCTTCTTTGGTACTTCTGGCAATACAATTATAGACTGGTACTGGGACTTTGACGATGGCAACTTTGCCACCACCCAGGATGCCACAAATACCTTTGCCACGGTAGGCACTTTTGATGTAGAGCTAACGGTAACTGATATTGATGGATGTGTAAATAGTGTCATCCACCAGGTAACAGTAGTTAATGTACCCGAGTTGGACTACCACTGGGATAATGCCTGTGAGGGAGA
>Ga0207984_1001545_pt1 | contig 11420 bp, 20 predicted proteins | sample ETNtaG_30_FD_185760 | JGI IMG/M metagenome (GOLD analysis project Ga0207984, IMG submission 185760) | Marine microbial and viral communities from oxygen minimum zone, Eastern Pacific Ocean - ETNP201306PF43B (SPAdes) (version 2) | ecosystem: Environmental > Aquatic > Marine > Oceanic ...
TCCATTTATTTCTTTCCTTTCGGTAATTTTGTTCCAGGTTTACCAACATATAATCCAAAGAAGGCAGCGCCAGCACCAACTATGGTTGATATATACATTGCTTGAGAATTCGTTGGGTCAGGTAATGTCATAAACCAAGTTACTGATTTATAAAATGCATAGATATATGCCAACATTACTAGTCTAGGTATGACCCTAAATTTGTCTAACAGACCTGCCGTTTTATTATACCAAGTAGGTGCGTCCTCTCCTGAATCAGGAACAAGGTCGCTCTTCGCTAACTCGTATTCTTCGGTAGTCTTTTTAACTTTAATTAAATCGTCTGCCATTTTATTTTCTATGAGCCCTTTCTCTTGCTTTTTCTTTTTCTTCTTTTATATGTTGTACTAACAAATCAACATATATTTCCCTCTCCCACGGTATCATATTCTCTAATTCTGTTAAAGAATATTTATGATGTTGCATAAGAGCAAAGTTGACACTAAAGTAATTCTCTAGGTTGTCGTGTGAGAGGGCGATACGAAAAAACTTTGTAGCCCCGTCAACATAACTTTACTTTCCACCTTGGTTTTAGGATTTGTTACCTTAACCTCATGTTGTAATCGTGGCATAGTATTAAAGAAATTATGAATTTTAGCAAAATGGTCACTTGTTAGTGAATCAATAAACTTATTCATGTCTTCTTTACTATAGTCACTTCCTTTATGCACGGTCTCACCTTCATAAACTTCGTGAATAGAAACAGCAATCATATCAAATAATTGTTCTGTTTTCAATTCTTTTGCGTCTGCTTGTTGGTCAAAACTATCAATAGTAGGATATTTCATAATTAATTTAATCTTATCATTAATTTGAATTATATTACTATGTTTATCATCAACTTGAACCTCAACCTTAGATAAATCAAGCTCAACATTAGCGTAAGTTTCTTTATCATCAGGACATTTTAGTCTTAGTTTTGCAACTTCACCAACTGACTTAGACCTAATTTGTAAAAATATATATTCTAAATCAAATGTAGGAAGTGCCCCACAATTAACTGTTCCAAATGTACAAGCATGTACAATTTCTTTTAGTGCTTTGGTAATCTCGCCAGCGTTATCGGATTCCATAGCCATTAATAAAATCTTTTCTTCTTTTACAAGAAAAGGTCTGAATTTCACTTTTACATCACTTGATGGTAAAGTCAACTCATATGTCGCTGTTTCTAATATAGGCAATGCCATAATATTATCTCCTTATTTATTATAAAAACGGTGGAAATACTTTTCCACCAGTAACCTTACCAATTGGTAAGTTTCGTTTAACTGTTTGTAGTACATCACGGCCAACCCTTTTAATTTCAGGAGGCAATCTATTTAATATACCACCGAACAATCCAAATTCATTGCTCGCCTTAATTGTAGGCATTTTTCCAAATGCGCTACCTACTGTCGCACCATTGACCTGGTCAATAGTTAAATTTCTCCAAGTTCTAAAGTTCAATGTAATAGGAATATTAACTGGTGTGTCTACTGCACCATAACTGTAATCAATTGAACCTATTGTTTGAGGATAAACTTCATACAATCTAACTGCATATGTAGTTCTATCTCTATCTTGTTCAGCAGAAAATGAACCTAATTGAAAAATATCCATAGTACCAACATAATTATCATACCACCCCATGTTATGTGTTTCAATATTCATTATTTTTTTCTGCCAATTTTCAAAAAATTGTCTTTGTCTTAAAAACTTATCACCATAAAATGTACATTCAATATTACCACTAAAAGAATATGCATATGGCATTTCTCTTCTAGGTCCATACATGGTATGGGGTTCTGTATTAATATCTCTATTTGGTAAGGTAACTTTATTACACATCATACCAACATTTCTTTTTGTTTCGCCACTCTCTAAATCATTGTTTGCCGGTGTCATATCAAATTGGGTAGCATATGGATTTTCTACCTTTTGAGGTGGTTGTATGATAACCAAATATCTTGTAGGTCTAGCAAGGCCTTCACCTTGATTTATTTGAGCGATAAATCTATTAATAGTAGTTTCAGGATTACCACCAGGTTTTCTTCGTAATCTTTTGTCTGCATTAACATTATCCAAGGACCTATCTCTAGGTAAACCTATTCTAATATCGTAATTACCTATTCGTCTACCGCCTCTTAAAATTGCCATTACACTCTATGCCTTTTTCTATTTTTTAAATGTGCTTCTTCTACTAACTGTTTGTTTTGACCATAATATTCTACTGCATGTCCTTTTGAACACATTAACTTATTAATATTTATTCCATTTATATAGATTTCACCTAATATTCTGCCAAATTTACCTGTTTCAGTTCCCTTATGTGTCTTAATAACTATATTGCCTTTCTTCAAGGCCTCTTTTAAAAATTGTTTTGCTAATAGACCATATTTCTTTTCAACTTTATCTATTGTTCTACTCTCTGGAGTATCTATCCCAAATAGCCTAACTCTTTGTTTATACATTATATCAAAACCCATATCTAAAATTATATCAATAGTATCACCATCTATTACTTTGGTCACTCTTTTAACTCTGTAAGAAAAATCTGTTTCGTCACCTAATCTTGCCTGTTTTTTTGCCATTAAAATGTTTTCCTACTTTTTGCAAATACACTACCCAATGAAGCACCTTGGAATTGTGCTACAGGTAAATAAGCTGCCAATGCCATTTCATTTACATTAACTCTTAAAAAATTTGACCTAACATGTGACCACAAATACCTATGTATGCTCGCCTTAACATATTTATTAGACTTTACTGATTGATATGTAGCGTTAATTCTGGTAGATTGGTCAAACTTGGCATTGGTGGCATATCGCTGTAACTGTTGTAAGAATGAAAATCTTGCGCCGTATGGTAAATAGTGAAAATTAAGACCTATAAATCCACCTTTCATTGGTTCTAATGGTAGTACCAATGGAAAAGTATCCCAATAAGGCAGTCTTGCTTTATGCTTTGGGTCATAGAAAAACATACTCATACGACCAGCACTAGGTCTACCAAGTAATTTGCCAGCTGCAAATAGTTCACTAGGGCTACTTCTATCTGCAATTAAAGATACAGCATTCCTGTACCAGGACGCTGATTTCATCTTATTGGCTTGTATGTCAACTAATGGATTAAATATGTCTATTGCCATGGGACTATTTATCCATTCCAAATAGAAAAACCCCTAGCGATTTCTCGCTAGGGGCCAATGCGTTAAGTAATCAGAGAGAAAGGATTAATCTTCGTCTGCTAACTTACTAAAGTAGGACATAGTATCGTCCTCATCACTAGCAGGCTTAGATTCGCTTACTTTTGGCATTTCCACGGAAGTCGTGGATGTTTGTGGTGGGAGGTCTACTTTATCCACCGTTACCGTGCTTTGCGTACCAGTAATTACCCTATTCAGTTTCTCTTTGAGTTCGTCATAGGTCTTAAAATTACTAGGGTCCACAAATGGTTTAAGAGCGTATTGTTTCTCCCATACAGATTTGATTTTTTCATCTGTATCTAACAGTTGAGCAACACCCTCAAATTCGGATTTGTCATAGTTCCAATAACCATCAACTTTTCTAATTTTCAGTTTAAAGTTTGCACCTTTCCAAAAATCAAATGGGTTAATTGGTTTTTCATCCTCAAATGCTGGTTGCATTGCTTCAGTAATCTTATCAAATATCTTTTTACCGAATTTGTATAAGAACACCTTGCCTTCATTTTCAGGATGTTTTGGGTCACTAACAATATAAATGTTTGCATAGTAAGAGAGTTTTCTTTTTCTCTTTCTAGCAATATCTTTATCGCTATCAACACCAGTATTCCATAATCTAGTGTTATCTTCACTAACTGGATCCTTATGATTAAGGGTAGTTAATGAGTTCTCAATATACCAACCGCCTTTATCTTGGAATGCATGTGACCATACTCGTTGCCAAGGCATTTCCTCGTTGTTAGAAGCAGGCAAAAATCTGATAACGGCATAGCCATTTCCAGTTTTATCAAGTTCTGGTTTCCAGAGCCTGTCATCTTGGTATTTGTTTTTGTTTGATTGGTCTTCTGGAGATAGTTTCGTTTCCAGAGCCTTCGTGATTGCGTCAAAATTGCTTTGACTAGATTTCAACTTATTAAAGTCCATATTTATTTACTCCTTCGTATTTTATATGTTCGTTGTCTTCGTGTAGGCTGTATAATCGCCTTCATTACTATTTATACAAGTTCTCACTTGAATATTGTTACAATATGCGTCTTTCGTGGGATTTATTGGTTTACCCACAATCTTCCAGCAAGAGTCCAATCTATTGCAAGATAGGTGCTTACTAAAAACTATACTTGGTGTCTTCAGCCATTCGGCCATAACCCTCCAAGTAAATGCCTTTCGCCCTCTTAAGCGATATTCAGCCAGAAAGGAAAATATATTTGCAATTATATTTTTGTTACGCATATTAGTATGGAATATACACTAATCAAGCAAGATTGTCAAGCCTGGAATAGTCATCATATTGTATATTTCCTAAATTTCTCCATTCAGTAATTGGTCCATTTACCTTGTCAGAACCATCAGTTTTTCTATTAATTTTGATAAATCTTATCATTGGATTCCATTCTGCAAGTGTCTTCCATTGTGTAATCCAGTTCACGGCAGGCGTAGGACCGCCTTCCTTTGTAGTATAATGCTTTGTACTCTTATATAAGTTGTTTATCTTATTGGTTGTACTGTATAAATCGTGTCCTATGAGATATATTTCATCTGGTTGTTCATTATGTATTGCAACAAAACCAGCACTTGCTCCAGCTGCCCAACCGTGGTCTTTTTTCCCCATAATATCAATAAGTGAATGAGAATAATCTGGTTCTTTTATCCAAGATACTTTGATAGTATTATGGTTTATATTTTTCTTTTCTAAAAATTCTCTATCTTTTTTATATTTTTCGGGGTCTTTCTTAATCATAGTTACAATACCACTTATATTGGAACCATGCATTACATATTCTTTTGCGTCACCTCTCTCATTGGTAACCACAATATCTTTAATCCATTCCTGTGCCTCTGCTTTGTCCATAGTACCCAATAATAATCCGTCATATGACATAGCAGGCACTTTAGTCCAATCTCTGAAATAACAAGGTATCTTTTGTGCCACACCAGCATGATATATTTCGTGCATAATACCGTGGTCAACACCAATTAAAACATCTGGCATAAAATCTCTGTATATGGCATTGCACCCATATATTTTACCGTGTGGTCTCAATGTTTCTAAATCAAAACCTTTTCTACTTTCACCGTTGCCTATACAAAAAACTCTTTTCACTTTACAAATACCTCTTTCATTATTAATTTTGCTTGTGTTTCATTATATAATATAAACGGTTTCAATTTTACCATCCTATGGCAGATTTTAGGCCACACAATTTTTTCTTCAATGTCTTTATTCCATACCTTACTAAACGATAAGATTGAATCAAGAATGACGGCGGTCTGGAAGTGAATTTTCTTTTGAATAAGTAATCGTAAAGCTCTAGGGTGTTGTCCGCTATGTACACCAAAACCATTATCAAAAGAAATATTCCTCCTATTAAAATCATCGCTAATGTATACACAATCGTTACGAAAATGATACCCAATTGACTCTTTATATTTTCTATACTTGGTATAATTTTCAGAACCTTCATTGCCTAATAAATTACCAATCCAACTATTACCATCAACGGCAAAGTTACTGACAAAATAATCCAATACATCTTGTTCATTAAATTTTTTAGAGAGTTTATGGAAAAAATATCTATCGTGCCTTTTTGTAAAACTATCAAGTTTTGCCTTAACACGGCCACCATATTTTGCATAATCATAATCAGTTGTAAAATGACTCTTAACTGCAACATAAATTTTAAATACCTCAAATCCACCATACATACATATTAATCCAATAAGTATTTAGTACACACAGGAAAATGGTCTTTCATATGTTTAGATAGTTCAAGGGTGACCATTCTTGTTTCTGATTGTGCATTACTCTTATTTCTTAAATTACATACTCTACTGAAAGCAAATACACTACCCGACCATATCCACTCTGTATGCATACATTGTGGTAATACCATTCTGGCCATTTCAGGTGCTATACCTTCCGCCAACATATCATCATAAGTTTCTTGTGCTGTGTTTATTAATTTCATAATATCATAAGGCACTTCTTCATCACTTGAGCCTTGTTTAATACTTTTATCTGGTCTCTTACGCCACATAAATGGTATATAAAATTCTGGTTTGTCATCTACATATCTTCTACTCACTTCGTTCCACGCTAACCCTACTTGGTGTTTAACCAATTGTCTTGCAACAAAGATAGGTGCTTTAATTCTAAATGATAGAAAGGCATGAGCAAATGGCGACCAATGTCCGTGTTTTGCCAAATATTTTATTAACTTATCATCCTTTTCAGACAGGTCATAATTAAATGTTCTAATTGGTTTCCTGTGCCATTGTGATTGTTTAGCAAACGATACTCTAGCAGCGTTCACTACAGATAGGTCAGTACCCATTTTATCAATAATTTCTACATTCATCTATTCATATCATCATATGGTTTCATACCGGTAATTTACCCTTTTCTTCAATTTTAATTAGTTTAGCGTCAACACACTCTACTTGGATTTTTTCTTTTAGGGATTTTGATATTAGACGGCCAACTGTTTCAACTTCAATCTTATTCTTCTCACAATAATGTATAATGGCGTCCATATAGGTAATGGGTCTTAATTCTTTTACAACACCTTCAATTATTAAACTAAATTCTTTGCTATTCATATGTTCCTTTATATCATACTATAGTGTAAAAGTAAAGTGTGGATTGTTTCTGTTACGAGGCACAATCCACAAAACCCTAAACAGCCTAAGCTGCTAATGCAAAGTTATTATCGTTTGCGTTTAAATTAGCATTTAAAGTTTGCCAACTATTAACCTATTATAAGTCATTCAATACCTGTCGAATCCTAGCACACCCCCCATAAGCACACTTAAAAAATGTGTTTATGGTGGAGGTGACCGGAGTTGCACCGGTGTCCAGCATATCTATAACACTTATCGTCAACGGCCAATTCATATAATATTATTAATGTATATCTTTGTTGCTTTTCCTTGTTGCAACAAATTTTTAAATTGTAAGTCAAAACCACGGTACATTATACAAGATTCTGTAAAATTCAATGTAGTAATTACAGATAAAGATTGTTTCATATCTGCTGTTACAAATTCACTCACTAGATAAACTGGTTGACCTTCATTATTGCCACCTTGTTTACCTACACCCACATAAACCAATACAAAATCATGTTCGTCAATATATCTCTTTACGGTTTCTGCCTTGCCACAAATAACTGGCATGTGCATCCAATGAAGTTTATCATCTGTATATACTTCACCTTCTTTTGGTATTGTAGGATTATTAAATGGGTCTAATATAGGTGGAACTTCTTTGCTATCTGGTTCTACACCTTTCACAAGGCTAGATAAAAATAGTGTACCTATAATTATAACTATCCAAATGATTACTCTCATAATCGTCTACCTTTCTCTTTAAGAGACCATTATGACTTTAGTTTGTCTTTTGTCTTCTCTTCGTAGTATTTATAAAAGTGTTGTATTGCTTCTTCTAATTTTGGTAGATACTCTGCTTTATCTTTTACGAATACCCGACCTGCACCATCTTCGGATGCCATAATTATAATAATCTGTTCAATCGGTGTTCCGTATAACTCTTCATACATCATTGCATAAGCAGCTGTCTGCATGTAGTAGTTTAAATTCCATTCATCATTTCTTTCCTTGTTTGCTGTTTTAAAGTCAATCACGGAAAGTTTACCATTGTATTCTGCAATACAATCAACTTGACCAGCAATGGTCAATTTCTTACTCCATAAAACTGTTTCTAAACAATGTATGTTATCTATTTGTGCTAGATAAGGTTTTAGTAAAGCAAATAGTCCTAGTGGTAAAACATCTCTAGTTGATGGTGTTTCGCCTTTAAGGTATTGTTCTACTAACATATGTGTAGTCTTACCTCTACGAGCAGCCCTATTCATTTCCCATTTGGCAGCTTCTTCACCAACTGCTTCACGCCATCTATCTAAACCTGGTTTTGGTAATGCTCCTAATACAGTTGTGATAGACGGAAACGCCTTACCATCAACTTCATAGAAACGCATACCATCTACTCTCTTACCTTTCGGTCTATCAAACTCTTGTAACTTTATAAAATTCGCCATTATATTATCCTATTCATATTGTAGTGTCTATTATAACCCTTTTTAGTCGTTTTGGCAAGCCTATATTACTCTATTCAACGTATATAAATCATTCATCTTATCTCTTTCCGACTTAAACGGTTCTGCCTCTCAGCTGAGATTTTTAATTCTATCTCTCAATCTTTCTGCTCTAACACCAACTTGGTTTGCCCAACGGCTATCCATCATTTCTACAGCAGCGGTATCCCAATCACTAGCATTTACGCCAGCAATAAACTTTTTAAATTGAGATAACCTAGGTGCTCCCATATTAAAGCACATGTTCACAATAACTTGTTGTGCTTCTTCTGGTAATTCATCTAAGTTAGGAAATACCTTCTTTGCTTCAGATACATATGTTTCTACATCTGATTCAAATATTGAATTAACTCTATCCTCTGATACAGGCGTACCAACTGGTTGGCCATGTTCTTCGTCACCTTCAACTACTAAATGGCCTATGCCAAAAGTAGGATAACCAAGGTGGTCTTTGTAAACTTCGTATTTAACACCTTCGTCAATTTTTAATTGTTCTCTTAATTTGTCAATGTTCATTATTTAGTTTCCTCTCGTTAATTTCATTAACTTTTCTACTTGTGCTTTTATGATAGGCGACCTATTTGGCCAATGTATATAAGGTTCATCACTCTTCATTAAATTATATAGAAACGGTAATATAAGTTTTTCTATATCTTTAAACCTAGCTGTTTCCTGTTCACCTGATAGTGTTTTGGTAACTTGGTCTTTTTCTGCTACTATTTGCATGATTTCATTCATCATACTTTTAATATCACCAACATCTGTCTTAACTTTTGCAAGTTCAAGATTGGAATTCTCTAATATGCTTGGGTCTATAGATGGTTGCTTGTCATCTTTAGGCACCGATTTTACAGGTGTTAATCCCCAATCATCTGTGGTATCAAACTCACGCATAAAATCTGGTATATCTTTTGCCATTACTTTATCCCTTTTCTTATAGTTCTATGTTTTTGCAAGACTTGTTGAGTTTTTATATGTTTCGTACTCTTCTTACCAAATCTGGATGCAAATGGAGATGTTGGATGTGCTTCTGCAATTCTGGACATGTTCTCTTTCCATCCTTGGTCGTTTTTCATACCGCCAACACCACCTACTATATTTATCTTATTAAGGCATTGTTTAATGTGTTTATTCTTCTTTAAATATTTGTCCTTTTCAGACATACTCATAAATTCTGTAAATGTCTTACCAGTTTTTGTATCTTCAAAATCGTATGTTGGCATTATTGTTTGAATGGGTCTTTTTTTGTGAAATATTTGTTAAGTATTTCTAATCGTGACTCATATTTTTCCATTGCGTCCAATTCTTTACCAACTGTTTCAAGATGGTCTGGATGGTCAGCAACACCTACTGGATTTGAAACTAAAACTTCAACATTTGTTTTATGTTTTTCAATACCTGCTTCGGCGTGTTTCTTCAATGTTTCTAATATCATATCTCGCATATTATTTTCTCCTTAATGTAATCGTTGTTTCTTCATTTCTTCAAATGGTTTTATCTTCTCTCTGTTATCAGAAATAGTATCAACCATTCCATTATATTCATCTTCATTTAAAAATGATTTATATAATCTCAATGCCTGTGCCATAAAAACACCTGCAACTAAACTAGGTTCTTGTGTACAAGCTAAAGCAAACGCTTCATTATAAAAATCTTGTAATTTTTTATCACCATCACTCATCTTTTAAATAACCCCTTAATAATATAATACCAAAAAGATATATGATAACTTATTTTAAATATTATCCAATATAGTATAGATTTATTATTCATTAATTTATAGACTTCTTAAAGTAGTCCATTTTGTTATACTTCCTACAAAGTTTTTTGAAAGTATTATACCAGAAATTTTTAGACCAAGTAGTCGTTGACCTCTTACAGGCTTCTTCAGCTGCTTGGATTCTGCATAATTGCGTTTCGCCTTGTAGTTTAATTCTTGTTATATCTTCTTTTGTTAACATAGTTTATCTATTATATCTCATTATTTACTTTTTGGCAACCTCCACATAACGCTTATTCCTTGGTATGTGTTTATCTGTTGGTAACTCGTTCCATTCCATTATTTGGTCAAGTTTTAAACGAATTTCATCTGGATCCAAACCTATTCTCTTCAATTCCTCTGACCCCATATTTCTAAAAAAGTCTTCATAATCTCTATTTTTAAGGTCTCTTTTACCTAGTTTTTTAAAAAAGTCTTTATAAATTTTTTCTCTATCTCGGACTCTTTTCGCTCTAGCTTTTGCGTTAATAGCTTCCTTCTGGAAGTCTTTTTCAATTTTGATTTTTTCTTTTTCTTTATCAAGTTTTCTACTCCTCAATGATATGTTAGCTGCTATTAATAACAGCACCGCTAATGGGTCAAATACAAATATAAGAAAGATTATAATTAATCTTACTGCCTCATCAAAATGGTCTCTAGCTTCTTCTTCACCGTATATTAGTTCAGCAACATATTTAAGTGGTCCTACATCTGCCTCTATTCTCAATTGTTCTATTTCAAGGCCACTTTTTTCTGCTATCAATACTTGAATTTCATCCATAGCAAGGCGTATTTCATTATTTAAAAAATCTCGTTCTTCTTTTTGTTTCTTACGTTCTTTTAATCCTCTGGTTATATATTCTTTGTCAATATAAACTTCTAAACCTTTGTCTAATAAGTTTAAGGTCTTTTCTGCTCTTACTATAACAACATTTTGTTGGTCAATCTGTTTATCTATTAATTCTATCTTAACTGCATTATCACCAGCAGGCCTGACTTGGTCTAGGTGTGCTTTAGATAAAAATCCAAATATACCAATACTTGTTATAAAAACTAAAACAATAACAGCAGTTGTTAGGTATGCTTTTATTGTTTTAGGTAATAAGGGATTTCTCCAATTATGATACAACCAACTAGCAGCTACTAATTTACCAACCTCTAGTGAAGTACCCATTGCTATAATAGCGACTTTGGCGCCTGCAAATAAGGTTGCTAAACCTATAATGGAATAACCAGCTGCAATAACTGATATAGAAATTGCTGTTAAAAATACTAGTATAACTGTTAACATATCTATATTTATCTAATATAAATATTTATCTAATATAAT
>Ga0207984_1001546_pt1 | contig 11414 bp, 10 predicted proteins | sample ETNtaG_30_FD_185760 | JGI IMG/M metagenome (GOLD analysis project Ga0207984, IMG submission 185760) | Marine microbial and viral communities from oxygen minimum zone, Eastern Pacific Ocean - ETNP201306PF43B (SPAdes) (version 2) | ecosystem: Environmental > Aquatic > Marine > Oceanic ...
ACCATCCAGCACCGGCCCTTGGCCAAGCTGGGGCTTACCGACAGCCTGTTTAACCTGGCCGTGTCGAGTGAACTGCTCCACAACGGCACCCTGCCCGGCAACCGCTCGGAACTGTTGCGCGTGCTCCGGCCAAGCGGCGGCGTGCTTGCGCTCGGCGGCCTGCCACAAAGCAACTTGGCCCAACTCATCTCCGGCACGGCGTTGGGCAATGCGACAACCTCCGAGATCCACGGCGAGTTCCTTCTGGCCAAGCGCGAGCCGCTCGAGGGCGCGGGCGAATGGACGCACACCTACGGCAGTGCCGCGCAGACCGCCAACAGCGACGACAAAATTGTCAACGGCGCCAAAATGGCGTTGCAGTGGTTCGGCAAGCCGGGCGCACGCGGCATGATCGACCGGCAGGGACGCAATCCGCCGCCGCTCACCAGCAATGGCTACCTCTACGTGCAGGGCGACAACCGAATCTGGGGGCAGGACGCCTTCAATGGGACAATCCTCTGGAACTACGAGTTTCCCAACGAATTGCGTCGTGTCAACACGCCGCGCGACGGCAGCAACATGTGTGCGGACGACTCGTCGCTCTTCGTCGCGATGCGCGACCGCGCCTACCGGTTCGACGGCCAAACCGGACGACTGATCCGGAGTTTCCTGGTGATCAACTCCGACACCGCCAACTGGGGCTACATCGCCAACGATGGTGCTCTGCTCTTCGGCGGCGGCACCAAGCCCGGTTCGCAGTACACGAAATACAAGGGCACACCGTACTGGTACGACTCCACCGGCACCCAGGACACAGCCAAGGTTTGCAGCGAAAACCTGTTTGCAATCGACAAGCAGACCGGCCTGAAAAAGTGGGAGTATCGCGGTGGCAAAATCATCAACACCACAATCGCGATCGGCGACGGGCGGGTGTACTTCGTTGAGTCAAACTCATCGAGCCTCCAGAACGAGCCGACCAGCCGCATCGACTCGAGCAGCCTGTGGTCAAGCCTGCGGCTCGTCGCGCTGAACCAGCAGACCGGCGCGAAGGCCTGGAGCAAGTCCATCACCGTCAACAAGTCGCCCTACCCGGCCGTGTTCTTCCTCGCGCAGGCCAAGGACCGCCTGATCCTCAGCTACACCACCAGCCGTTATTACGTGGACGCATTTTCCTCCCGCACCGGCAGCAAGGTATGGTCAAAAAACCACTCGTGGAATCGCGACCACCACGGCGGACACATGTACCATCCGGTGATCGTGAATGATACGGTACTCGTTGAGCCGTACGGCTACCGCCTCTCCGACGGTGCCACCGTCCATCGCGGCCTACCGTCGCGCGGCGGTTGCAGCACGATGTCCGCCTCACACGACACGGTGCATTACATCAATTGGGATTACGACAAGGGCTCGATGTATTTTTGGGACGTGAAAACCAATCAGCGCCGGTTGATGGTCGGCTCAAGGTCAAGCTGCTGGCTTTCGCTCGTCTCCGGCAACGGCATGATCCTCTCACCAACGGCCAGTTCCGGCTGCCGCTGCCGCTACCCCATCCAGACCTCGATCGGTTTCATGAGACGATGACGACGCGCCACACACAACGACTGCTCGGCTTGGCGATCGCACTCGCCTGGCCGGGCGCCTGGCCAAGCGCCGCCGACTGGCCGTCGTACCGGCACGACAACCAGCGCAGCGGCATCACCGCCGAAACGCTCAAGCTGCCCCTGGCCAGGCGATGGCAGATGATCCCGGCCCAGCCGCCCTCCCCTGCCTGGGCCAAGCCAGCCAAGTTCGACTTTTACGTGTCACCGCAGTCACGCAAGCCGCTCGTGCATCGCCTGGCCTACGATCATGCGTACCATGCCACCGCCGTGGGTGACCAAGTGTTTTACGGCTCGTCCGCCGAGCACACGGTGCACTGTCTCGACGCCTACAGTGGGAAGGAGAGGTGGGTGTTTTTCACCGACGGTCCGGTGCGGTTCGCGCCGTCGATCCACGACGGCCGCGTGTACGCCGGTTCGGACGATGGTACGGCATACTGCCTCAACGCCGCCACAGGCAAGTTGATCTGGCGACACACCGCCGCCGGCAGAACGAACAAGCTCGTGCCCAACGACGGCCGGCTGGTCTCGCCGTGGGGCGTTCGCAGCTCGGTTGTGGTGGACGACGACACCGCCTACTTCACCTCCGGTTTTTTTCCGCATGAGGGAGTTTACATGAGTGCCGTGGATGCCCTAACCGGCAAGACCACCCAAAGCCAACACTGGAAAATCAGCCACCTCAACAAGGGTTCGTTTCAGGGCTACATGCTGCTCTCCGACTCGCGCATTTATATGCCGGGCGGCCGCAGCACCCCGTTTTACTTCGAGCGCCGCACCGGCAAACTGCTCGGGCATTTTGCCAAGGGCAGCGGGATGGGGTCTTTCGCGCTGCTCGCCGACAACCGAATCTTTCACGGCCCGGCCGACCGCAGTGGCGGCGTGCTCACCGAGGCCAGCCTGTCCGGCGATAAAGTGGCCTCGCATACGGACGCGCTGGACATGATTGTCGATGCCCGGTCGATGTTCCTGCTCACCTCAAACAAGGTGACCGCGATGACGCGCAGCAGCCGGCGGGTGCTCTGGAGCGAAACCGTCGAAACGGGCAATGCGCTGGCCCTGGCAGGCAGGACGCTCTTTGTCGGCAGCCGAGACAAGGTGAGCGCCTTCAACGCCGCCGATGGCAAGGCGCTCTGGAGCGGCACGGTGCCGGGCCAGGCGCTGGGCCTTGCCGTGGCCAACGGCGCGCTGCTGGTCAGCACCGACACCGGAGCGATCGTCAGCTTCGGCCAGGCCTCCGACCAGCCCAGCGCGTGGATTTTGTATTAGGATGGGAACTATCAAGGCGATCACATTTGACCTTTGGGACACGCTGGTCGTTGATGACTCGGATGAGGCCAAGCGGGCCGAACACGGCCTGCGCTCCAAGTTCGACGAGCGGCGGCACCTGCTTTGGGAGGCACTGAATGATGCCGAGCCGATCGACCTCGAGACGGTTCGCCTCGCCTACAACGTCGGCGATGCGGCGTTCAACAAGGTTTGGAAGGAGCACCACATCACGTGGCCCATCGCCGAGCGGCTGTGGATCATTCTAAAGGGGCTTGGCCGTGAACTGCCGGAGACTGCATTCGACGCCGTCGTCCGGGCGCACGCCGAAATGGAGGTCAACATACCGCCGGACGCCATGCCCGGCGCGGCGCCAGTGCTCGAGCGCTTGGCCAAGCGCTACAAACTTTGCATCGTCTCCGACGCCATCGTGTCGCCGGGGAATTGCCTGCGACGGTTGCTGGAAAATCACGGCTTGGCCGCACCGTTCAGCGGTTTCGCCTTCTCCGACGAGGTCGGCCACAGCAAGCCGCACCGCTCGATGTTCGAGTCAGCAGCGGGACAGCTTGGCGTCGAGATCGGCGAGATGCTGCACGTCGGCGATCGCGACCACAACGACGTCAAGGGGCCGCAGCAACTTGGCATGAAGGCGATCCTGTTCACCGCCTCGCGCGATGTGGACAAGGCGAACACCACCGCCGACGCCATCTGCGAGTCGTTCGACGAACTGGAGGCGGCAATCGACCGGCTCAATGCCTAGCGGCGCATGTTGGGCAGGACGAGGTGGTTGATCCAGTTTCGCACCTCGACCGTACGAAGCGATTCGTCCATCACGTCAGGCTTCAGGTCGAGCGCCGAGGCGATGTCCTCCCGCGACGGGTCGGCATGAAGCGCCTCCAACTGGTCGATGTGCGCCAAACCGGCAGCTTCATCGGCAAAGAACCCTAGCCGAATCAGTTTCTCGAGACGGCAAAACATCAGGCGGGCCATCTCGTGCAGATTATACTCGGGATGATACTGCAGCCCCCAAAACTCTGCGCCCTCGTGCTTCACGACGACCGACTGCACGCGGGTGAAGTCGTTGCCGGAAAGCCGCGTCGCGTCGGCCGGCAGCGCGATGACCTCGTCGTCGTGGCTGGTGAAGGCGTCGAACACCGCCGGCTTGCCCTCGTAAAGCGGATGCGCCCGGCCCTCGTCGGTGAGCGTGATCCCGCGGGCGATCCCCATCTCCCGCCCATTTGGATTGAGTGCCACCTCGCCGCCGGCGGCCACGACGGCGATCTGAGCAGCCCAGCAGCTCCCGAACGCCGGCACACCCTGCCGAAAACATTCGCGGACGAACTCAATCTGCACCGCCACGTCCGGTTCGCCCGAAAACACGCAGGAACTGCAGCCTGTCCACGCCACCCCGTCGTAATCCCGGATCGCCGCGCCGGCCGGCAGACTCGCGCCGGGATCGGCGGGAAAAATCACGTCACACTCGGTTCCGGCCGAGCCGCAGCGCTCGAGCATGCCAACGTAAAGGTCGGCGGCAACGCTGGCACCGCCGGACTGCAACTCCTCCCGGGCGGCCCGTGTGTAACCGTCGATGACCAGAAATCTGGGAGCGTTATTATTCGTCATAATCAACGCTAACTCACGAAGGCGAGGCTGACTCCCATCGTCTCGATCACCTCCGAGATGTGCCCACTCAACTCGGTCATGTCCTCCGGATGAACGTCCCCAATGCTGCCGATACGGAAGCATTGCGCGTGCGACACCTTGCCGGGGTAGATGACATAGCCGCGCGCCTTGAGGGCATCGTAGAATTTCTGAAACTCGAATTCAGCGGTGTCGGGATAGTAAAACGACGTGATGATCGGCGACTGCACCTCATCACCGATCAACGTGCGAAAGCCCAGCGCCCGCATGCCGTCCACCATCGTTCCTTGGTTGGCGACGTAGCGTGCGTGGCGGGTGGTGACGCCACCCTCGGCCTCCAGTTCATCGAGCGCCGCGGCGAAAGCGCTCACGACGTGGGTTGGCGAGGTAAACCGCCACTTGCCGCCCTTGGTTTCCATCTCCCGCCATTGATCGAACAGGTCGAGGCTGTGCGAACGCGCCCAGCCCCCGGTCGCCTCAAGCGTGGCGCGGTCGGCCACGACGAAGCCGAAGCCCGGCACGCCCTGGATGCATTTGTTCGCGGAGGAAACCAGGTAATGCGCGCCGGTGGACTCCATGCTCATCGGGATGCCGCCGAACGACGACATGGCGTCGAGAATGAATGCCCGGCCGTGGCGGCGGACGATCTCTCCGACGGCCTCCGCCGGGTTGAGCATGCCGGTGGTCGTCTCGCAGTGCACCATGGCGACGTGCGTGATCGCCGGATCGCCAGCCAGCATCTGTTCCACTTGGCCAAGGTCGGTGGACTCTATCTCCGCTTGGCCAAGCTCAACCGTGTCGATCCCAAGCATCCGCGAGATCGTGGTAATGCGGGCACCGTACGCGCCGTTGTTGAGCACCAGCAATTTGCCGGCGCGCGGGATGACCGAGCCGATCACCGACTCGACAGCGAACGTCCCGCTGCCCGGCGTGAGCACGGCGGTGTGGGCGTCGAGGTTGGTGTCATCGCGAACCGCTAGACGAACCAAGCGCGAACGGATGGACTGCACGAGGCTGTTGTAATCGACGTCCCAGGTGGAGTACTCCTGCATCATGGCCTCGCGAACGGCCCGCGTGGTGGACAACGGGCCGGGGGTTAGCAGCAGGTACTGGGTGTCGCGCTCGTTCACCATGGCAGGGAAAAGGTCTTGGTGGTGGTCATGAACTTCATCGCCTCAATGACGCCCTCCTTGATGCCGAGGCCGGAATCCTTCACGCCGCCGAACGGCGAGCATTCCATCCGGAAGCCCGGCACCTGGTTCACGTTGACCGCGCCGGTCTTCAACTCCTTGACCACTCGGATGGCAGCCGCCATGTCGTTGGTGACCACGCCGGAGGAGAGGCCGAAGTCGGAGGCGTTGGCCAGCGCGATCGCGTCATCGAGATCGCGCACCGGCAGGATGGGCGCAAGCGGCCCGAACGATTCCTCGCAGACCATCTCTGCATCGCGCGGCACGTTGGCGATGATGGTCGGCTCCAGCTGTGCGCCGTTTCGCTGGCCGCCGAGCGACACCTCGGCACCGGCGGCGACGGCCTTGGCCACCCGCTCCTCGAGCACGATGGCCGCTGGTTCGTCGATAACGGTGCCAATGCGGGTCGCCTCGTCGGCGGGATCGCCCACGGCGAACTCCCCGGCCCTGGCTACGAACCTGGCGGTGAACTCGTCGAGCACCGCCTCCTCGACGAGGATGCGCTTGACGGCGGTGCAGCGCTGGCCGGAGTTGCGGAACGACCCCTCAGTGGCAAGCGTCGCGGCCAGGTCGAGGTCGGCATCCCGGAGCACGATCAGCGGCGCGTTGCCGCCCAACTCGAGGCAAAGTTTCTTGTAGCCGGCAATGGTGGTGAGGTGTTTGCCCGGGCCGGTGCCGCCGGTGAAGGTGACCAGATCAACCCGCGGCTCGCGCACGAGCGCCTCGGTGATTGTCTTGCGGTCGCCGACGAACGTGCTGAGCATCGCCGGGGGCAGGCCGGCCTCGTACAGCAGCTCCGTGAGTCGGATCGCCGTCAGCGGCGTCTTGCTGGACGGCTTGAGCAGCACCGGCACCCCGGCGGCGATCGCCGGGGCCAGCTTGTGCGCCACCTGGTTGAGCGGGTGGTTGAACGGCGTGATCGCGGCGACCAGGCCAAGCGGCTCGCGCATGGTGAAAATCTTCCGTGCCGGGCCGTTCCTGGCGGCGTCGCACGAGAAGATGTTTTCATCATCCCGCAACGCCTCGGCGGCGGCGAATTTGAACACCTCCTGCGCGCGACCGACCTCGTAGCGGGTCTCGCGCATGCAAAGCCCGGACTCGAGCCGGATCAGGTTGGCGAACTCGTCGGCGCGCGCGGCCAGCAGGTCGCGCGCGCGCATGAGGATCTCGTAACGCTCATTCCTGGTCGGCGGCTGCGCCTGGCCAAACGCAGCCTCAATGGCCTGCTCGAGCTGGTCGGGGGTGATGCGGGGCAGCGTACCGGTCAGCGAGTCGTCCCACGGGTAACGCACCTCGAGCGTGTCGCCGGTTTGCACCGGTTTGCCGGCGATATAGCTTGGCCAAGCGAGTGGCAATTGCTGGGTGATGTCGGTCGCTTGGCTCATGACTGGGTTCCGTTGCAGGCGAAGTCAAAAATGTCGAAGTTGCGCGGGTCGCCCTTGGCCAGGCCGGCGTACTTCGCGTTGAGCGGCTCGGAGATCAGGAACGGCACCATCTCCTCGTAGCGGCCACCGTGCGAGCGGAGGGTGCCCTCGAGCTTGCCAAGGTCGTGATGCCCCGGCGTGCGGCCGATCACCCAGTCTCGTGCGGAAAGGACGAACAGGTCGCCGATCCGGTCGCCCGGCAGCTCGAGCTTGGCCACAGCCATCTCGCGTGAGTGCACCTCGGTGACGCCGTCGAGGGCTGAGATCCAGTTGGCGACGACTTCACGCTCAAGGTTGTCCGGCAAATAAACGGTCACCGCCGAACCCAGCGCACCGTGATGCACGACGTACGGATCGGTGATCGGGCAAATGACGCGGCAGCCATCACCAAACTCACGGGCCAGCTCCGTCTCGAGAAAAATGACGTTGGGTTCGCCATCGCCGTTGCACTTGGCGTTCATCCCGTGGTCGGCGGTGATGCCGACGATGGCACCGAACTCGAGCAGTCGACCGACCTCCGTGTCGATCGCCCGATAAAACCCGCGCGACCCGGGCGCCTCCGGCGCATACTTGTGCTGCATGTAGTCGGTGAGCGAGAGGTAGAGAAAATCGGCACGCCCGGCGGCAAGCAACTCCACGCCAACGCGCAGCACGTACAGGCTGGCTTCGCCGGAGTAGATGGAGGGCTTCGGCCCGGCGATCGACTCGACGTTGTCGATGCCGTTCACCTCAAGGCTCACGTCATCGGCCTTCTCGGCGGAGACGGCGATGCCGTCCATGCCCTTGGAGAGCAGTTCGCGCAGCTTGTCCTTGGCGGTGACCATCGCGACCTTGCGGCCGGCCGCCGAGGCAGCGGCAAGGATGGTCTCGTTGCGCAGGAAGCGGGAGGAGTTGGTCATTACCTCCTCGCCGGTGTCGGGGTCGAGGATGTAGTTGCCACCAATGCCGGTCTGCGACGGCGGCGTGCCGGTGACCATGGCGCAGTTGTTCACGTTGGTGAACGACGGCAGCGCGCCGCGGGCCAGGCCGAAGTGGCCATTGGCCGCCAACTTGGCCAAGTGCGGCAGTTCCCCGTGCGCGAACCCAAGCGAAAGGTATTCCCCGGCACAACCGTCGGCGCAGATGACCGCCACCGGCCGATCCGACAGGCGGTACTCGCGTTGATTGACGGTTATGCTCTCCAAAATAGGTTAATCGCTGCAGTGCAATGTCCCGTTTCCATAAAACAAGGCGCGAGATGGGTGCGCTTGGCCAAGTGGTTTAAAACGCTTCACTTGGGGCAGGAATCCAACAGGGCGCTCGGGTTGGACGCCCACGGCATGAGCCGCGCGGGCCGTTATCTCTTCAGCCCAGTGTACCAATGGATCGAGCCCATGTATTTTTCGGCACGGTCGGTGATCGGGATGCTCCCGACATGTCCGTCGGCCCAAAGCGTGTTGTTTTTCCCGTGGCGAAACCATTCCTGAATAATCTCATACTCGGGATAGTACAGACCCCACCGGCCGCTGAGCCTCCATTCGCTGAGGTTCTGCTTCACGCCGGGATTGCAGCCGAGTGCGTCGTTGGTGGTGGCGGTTCCGTCGGCCTCGAGTCGATGCTCACCGGCGTCCTGAACCAGGATGGTTTCCGCGGACGCGATCAGTTCATCCCGGCGGCGGGGATGAACCCCGGTGACGCCCGATCTCATGACCGCACTAAAAAACCGGCCGTTGATGCCGTAGGCACCGTCCAGCCAAAAGTCCGCTGGAAACTTGTAGTCCCAGCGCCACTCATCAACCACCCTGGCTGCCGGATCACGCCAAAGACGAACCTGTTTTCCGGCATGTGCATAATAGGCGACTCCCCAGTAGGCATCCGAACTGTTGGGATCGTCGATCACCCTGCGGGCCGCCTGCATGCGGGGGTTCATGTACCATTTGCCGTGATTGGGCGGGTACCCGGCAGGACTGTGGTGCAGCCAACCCTCGTTGTCATCCTCGTAAAGGGCCATGGCAATGTCGATCTGATGCAGGCTGTTGATGCAATAGGCAGACTTTCCCTGCTCCTTCGCCTTGGACAACGCGGGCAGCAACAAGGCGGCCAGGATGGCGATGATCGCGATGACCACCAGCAACTCAATCAGCGTGAATGCGCCGGCTTGAGCGACAACAACTCTGTTCCCATCTGCCTGGGATCGAGTTTTCATTCCCACCTTGGAATAGTGCCGAGAGCTAGCGCGGCAGTCCCGTGTACCAGTGAATGCCCTTCATGAAATCCGGGCCACCTCCTTGTTGTGGAGTCTTGCCACAATCCTTGGTGTACCGAATGGGGCTCGCATGGCCATCCGCCCACAAGGTCTCACAGGATGCGCCATAAGGTTTGCCACTTCCATGCCGGAACCATTCCGAGACCCAATCGATATCGGGATAGAGGGGTGCCAGGCTATACTTCCACTGTGTCAGATTCTCAGCGCCTCCATTCGCGGCCAGATTGTCACTCGGACCGCCATCCATTTTCTGTTCGCCTGCATCCTGTATAATAATTGTTTGGTTGGCATCAATGAGGTCGGTCCGTTTTCGTGGACGACGTGTCCTGGGTTGATTGTTTGAACCATAATTGAAGAACTGCCCATTGATGCCATAGGAGGCGTCCAGCCAAAAATCAGCGCCATACGTCAGCCCGTTCTCCCTCCATTCGTCGGATGTCTTGGCAGCGGGACAACGCCAAAGCCGAATGTTTCCCCCGGCATATTTGTAGTAGGCCAACCCCCAGTAGGCGTCACCACTGTTTGGATCCGCCCATCGGGTAGCGTTGCTACCAATCAGTTTCCGCTGGAGCTTCATTCGAGGGTTCATGTACCATTTGCCGTGGTTGGGGGGACTTCCTCCCGGGCGGTGATGCAGCCAATCCTCGTTGTCATCCTCGTACATGTGAAAGACAATATCCAACTGGTGCAGGCTGTTGATGCAATAGGCCTGCTTGCCCTTTTCCTTGGCACCTGCCAGTGCCGGCAGGAGCATCGCCGCCAGGATCGCAATGATGGCGATGACCACCAGCAATTCAATCAGGGTGAACCCTTTGATTCCTCTTATTCCTTGTTTCGTGTTCATTTGTCTGTTGTTGGTTTTGTTAATGCAGAAATTATTTTGTTGACCTGTTTTATTGATATGGGTCGCCCCATTGGGCCGCTTAATCCCTCCTGCTCACTCATCGCGCTGGCGACCTCGATCGAAGAATTGCCTTCAACATCCTTCACACCGACGTTGGCCCCTTTCTCCATCAAAAAAACGACCATATCCAAATTGGCTGATCTCACGGCATAGTGCAACGCAGTGGCACCAACCTTGTTGGTGGCATTGATATCCAGACCCCCTTCAAGCAATTGAACGGCAAACTCCCTGCGACCGTACGTAACCGCCTTATGGAGCGTGGTATTTCCCTGGTTGTCACGAACTCGTATGTTCGCATCATTTTTCATCAACAACCCAAATGCCTTCTCTGAACCGGCCCCGATTACATGAAAGACTGCCGTCTCTCCCGCTGGATCAGCATGATCCACCGAGATACCAGACTCAATGCAGTCATTGATTTTCTGTAGGTCGCCAAACCGGGCCGCGTAAATAATATCATCGGCGTTTTGGCAGGCGGGCAAAAGCGCCACCCACGCGAGGCCAAACGCAAAGGGGTTAATGGGTGATAACGCGTTACTTGCCAAAGCTCTGCATTTTAAGGTACTGGCCCGCCTGCGCATTGCCCTGCTCGGCGGCCTTTTGGAGATTCTCAGCCACGGCCATCATCCCACCGGCTAACAGGTCACGCTGTTCCGGGGTCAAATCAGGAAGGGACATCAATTGCTTGAGGATACCGTGGGCGCCGGTGTAGTTCCTGGCCTTGAGCAACTGTGTCGCCTGGGTGGCCATGGCCTTGATTTTGGGATTCTTCTCGTCCTTGAACGCCTCAGCAATGGTTTCCGGCGCATCCTCAAGCGACATCTGAGTCGGGTACGTGTCGCCACCGCACCCTGCCGAGACAAACACCCCGGCGAGGAGCAGGCCAAACGCCATTCTGTTGATCGATGTCATGCCTCTCAAAAAAGGAACAACAGCCCCGGCGATGCATTCGCACCACCGGGACTGTCGCACACTTTTACTGGTGTGTCTCTAAATAGGTCATAAACCTTACTTCACCGCACGGCCGAACTGCATGGCCTCGTCAACGGGAACGATCTGCGGGCTGACAGCACCCTCGACATCGGCCCACGGGCCGTTGACTGTCGCCGCCGCCTGAAGCTTGCCTTCAAACGTCACCGTCACCGTGCCATCACCGTTGTTCACGATGCT
>Ga0207984_1001547_pt1 | contig 11412 bp, 6 predicted proteins | sample ETNtaG_30_FD_185760 | JGI IMG/M metagenome (GOLD analysis project Ga0207984, IMG submission 185760) | Marine microbial and viral communities from oxygen minimum zone, Eastern Pacific Ocean - ETNP201306PF43B (SPAdes) (version 2) | ecosystem: Environmental > Aquatic > Marine > Oceanic ...
TGAACTTTCACCAGGCGCTCAGCGATGGCGTTGTAGAACGTGATCATCCGGTCCGTCATGACAGGAGCGCCATCAGCACGGAGCTCGCCGGAATCAAGAGCGCGGCAGTTGGTGCATTGACAGAAGCCGCCCCCGTCATTGGGTGATACGGAGAACATGTCGCGGAAGGACAGCTTGTTGAAATACTCGATTGCCCCATCAGCGAAGATCTTCACAACGTCCGCGTTGCTGGTGCAGACCTGTCCGCCGTGGTGTCCGAGGTAATGCCGAGCCCGGCGTTTGCCGTCGATTTCGGCAAAGTACTCGGGATGGTCTTTCCCGTATTTCTCAGTCGGAAGAATCCGATACCAGGCGTGGCCGTGGGAGAAGGTAAGCGGATGGCCCAGCCGCAGTCGGCGCCCGAAGAGTTTGCCTGCCTGTCCTTCAGGGGAGTAGGCCAACATCCGGTAATCCCAGTCCGGAGCGTCCTTGGCATCCAAATCCGGGATCAGGAGCCGTTCATGTTTGGGGACGATCGTTCCAAGGTCATCGTGCCAGCAGAACATGACGCCGGCGCACTGTTCGAGGAATTCGTAGACACCAGACAACGTCCCTGTCTGGACATTGTTTGATCCGGCCACTCGTTGCGGATTGCCCTGTGTGTCGCGGCCAACGATGTGGATGTCTCTGCCGGCAGTTTTCAGATGGAAACCTTCCGCAGGCAGGTCTCCTGCCCTGATGCCGGCCGCGGCAGAGACTTCATTGGGGCCAACGAACACGTGCGGCTTACCTTCCCTCGGTGTCTTCAGGACCTCGAGCTCAACACCTGTTGATTTCCGAATGAAGCGCTGCAGCTCTCTGGCTGCAAGAAGTCCAGCCCGTGTGCCCTCAGGGGACAGCACGATGGCAAAGTCGCTCTTGCCCCGTTCAGCAAGCACGATTTCTGCCCGGGACGAGGAGAGGCAGAAGGACGACAGGGCGAGCAAGGAGAGGATTCGCATCGGAGTCACCGGGGCCCCATCAGATAACTGCTCAGTGTTTCCAGATTCTGACTGAAGACTGAGCTCGCGAGGTAAGGGGTGTTGAGCTTGAATTTGGCTTGACCGATCAAGCGTTCGCCGCGGTAGGTGCTGATCCAGCGTCCCTGGCTGTCGAGGCTCTTGAGGATGTCTTGCACTTCCGCATTCAATTCTGAGGTCATTGCTTTATTTGATGAGCGGCCCGACTTGAGTGAACTGTATGCTCGTTCGAGCTCATCCAGTCTTGACTCGTTCTTCCAACCGTAATGGCCCGGGAGCCTCGAATCGTCGTAAGTAAGTTTGTAGACCTTCCTGCTCTTACGCGCCATATAAAGCGGGCGGTTGGTCTTGAGCTCGTAGTAGCGTGCGAGGCGTCCGTCCGGAAGAAGGGACTTTCTCAGAAAGGCCAGAGCACGTGGAACCGGCTCGAGGTATTTGCTGTCCCCGGTGGCCTCGAAAATCTTCATCAGCGTCTCGATAACCTCCTGCGATTCATCGCCGGACACTGCCGGCGGCTCGAATTTCCTGGCCCAGATGGGTTTCATCTCGTAGTTGTATTGCTGTGCCCACGCAGGCTGAGGCTCTGGCATCCGGGCAAGAAGCAGAAAATCTCCCAGGCGCCGGGCGGAGGCCATGTACTTGTCCTCTCGATAGACGCGATGAGCTTCGAGCAGCGTGTCAAGGACGTAACCACAGACGTTGTCGTTCAGTGTGTAGTAGTCCCAGTAGTTCTTGACTCGGTTTTCAGTCCTCCAGTCGTAGTCCGGATAGCTTGCTTTAACAATGGGCTGCTTTTTGACGGGCCCACGCCAGACCTGCGGGAACCCACCGTTCGGGAACTGAGCTGCGAGAAGGGATCGGAGTGCGAACTTCGTGGCATCATGAATTTCCCTGTGCTTGAAGCCAAGGGCCTCATCGGCCCGAATCAGCATCAGGATAGCTGATTGTGACTGCCCGTCATCGAGCGAGCAGTTCCCTTCCCGCCTGCGCGGGCCTCCCGAGTATTTGGCCCCCGTCCGGCGAAGCTTGAGGTCGATGGCGTTCGTCCAGCCTCCACCACGGAGCTGCCCGAAGACGAGTGCTTCGGCCGCTTCCCGACCCGCGTCAAGGTAGTAACTGTCCTTCGTCGCTTCGTATGCCCTCAGGTAAGCCATACCCACCGTAGGGGTACCGGGCGGCTGCACCCAGATCTGATCCTCCGTCGCCACGCCCTCACCCAAACGCAACTTGAGGTCGATGCTGTAGTGGTAGACATATCCGCCGTGGCGAGCGACTTTTGAGCGATAGAAAACCGCACCCTTGCGCATGGCTTTTGTGACACGGCTGCGAAGCTCAGCATCGGCGATTTCGCCGAACGCACTGGATGTGAGGATACATGCGGTTGAGGCGATCGCGAGTTTCAACATCTCGAGGTTCCGGCGGGGGGGGCTATAGAGTTTCAGCCTATGTCTGCATCGCGTGGCGCGAAGAACACTGTGGGACGGGCGTCCCGCCCGTGATTCACCGCCGAGACGGCCGTGCCACGATTCGGTTGCGGCCGTCTGGCAGCCTTAAAGTCTAAGGCTATCACTTCTCCGCGTGGCACGAAGAACATTGTGGCACGGGCGTCCCGCCCGTGATTCACGGCGTGCCACGATTCGGTTGCGGCCGTCTGGCAGCGTCAAGGTAAATGGTCCGTGGAATCTGAAATGGATGGCGACGGGCCCCCAGAGTCTGCCGATTCTGGCAACCCCCGAAACGCCACGTCAATCCAGACAGACACGAGGAGCAGCCAGACTCCTCACCGGCGGTCTTACTCTTTGCTGCGACCTGTGTCACGCGGGCCTTTGCCCTCTCCTTCAGGCATGCGTTTGCCTACTTCCATCCACCACTTGAACTCTTCAAACGTCACGCCGCCATCGCTATTCCGGTCCGCACGATTGAACCACTTTCTTTCACGCTCTCTCTGTGCCGGGGTCAGCCGATAGTTCTTGGTCTTCTCCCATTCGGAAAAGACCACCTTCCCATCGCCTGACTTATCATAGAAATGGTAGATCCTGCCGACCTTCGATTTCTTCGACTTCACCGGTCGCTCACTGCCGCCTTCCCCATCACGCGGCCCGCTCCGTTCGCCTTTACCATCGCGCAGGCCCTCCCGGGAAATTCCTTCCTCATCACGCGGGCCGCTCCGCTCGCCCTCGCCATCACGCAGGCCCTTGCGGGCGGCGCCCCCGCCTTCTTCCGAAGGGCGGCCCTCAGGCTGCCCCTTGCCGACTTCCTCCCACCACCTGAATTCTGCAAAACTGATCGAACCGTTCCTGTTGCGGTCCGCTTTACGTCCCCAGGTCTTGACGCGTTCCCGCCGTTCCGCATTCTTCGATGAGCCCTCAAACATAGAGAGCCATTCTGAACCGGAGACCTTTCCGTCACTGTTCTTGTCATAGGTACGAAACCTCCTTTCGAGCTTCCTCCGTTTAACCCCTTCCGCCCCGCCTTCCGGCGCGTCTCGGCGTCCACCTTCTGCAGCTTCCGGCGAAGGGCCGCCGGTATCTCTTGGCCCTTTGCGAGGCCCGCCCTCATCGGCAAAGACTCGACTATCTCCAATTCCCAGCGTGTATGATTTGCCTTCGTAAGAAAACCGTTCTCGTGGCGAACAGAATTATCCTCATCTCTGAGCGCTTCAGAAGACACGTAGTCAGCCCTTCAAAAGCGCCACAGTAACCTGATGGACCTCGATTGTCACTGCCAGCGTTTACGCTGTTCGAGGCGGAGGTTGGTGTTTCTGTCAGCGAGTTCCACTGACACGGATCAGCCGGTAATCTTCGGCAGGGATTTCCAGCCTGATAGTGCGACCATCGGGTTGGATGGACTGGCTGAGATTGCCCACGACCACCAGGAGCTCGCGAGGTTTCTGCCAGTAAGAGAGAAGAACTCGCCCGTCGTGCACCGGCTCAACCGAGCGTTGTCATTTCGGATGACAAAAGAGTGACTCCACAATAACGTGCCGGTCGGTACGCTCAGTAACCCAATCCGACCCGGAGTAGAGCCATGACTGTGCAGTCCATATTGCAGACGAGCCTGCCGGCCACGCTCGCAGCCCTGGCCATGTTTTGGGTGACATTCCTGATGGATTGCCGGGCAGAGCCGGCGATCACCGACAAGACGCTGGTCGCCTGGGTCACCCCCGCTAACCTGACTCAGCGTGGCGGAAGCGTGCTGACCATCGAGAAATCTCGTGGGGTCTTCGATGCGATTGTGCTTGGCGAGCTGGCAACGGCCAGGTGGATGCCCGGCAGTAACGGTTTCGCCCGAACGAAGAAGAAACAGGGCGACTTTCCCGCCGAGACTGCGGACGACAAGACGATTGTCCAGATAGCGATCGTTTACAGGGGCAAACAGATCACCATCTATCGCAACGGGAAGATGTATGCGGGCTACACCGCCAAGGGCTCGGAGCGATTCGGGAGCGACAGCTTCGTAGTGATAGGCATGCGCCACCTCGACGCCGGCAAGAACAGTCGATTCTTCACCGGGACCATCGATGATGCCCGGATCTACAATTCTGCTCTGGACGAAAAGATCATCGCTGCACTGAAACCCAATGAGCCCTCGGAGCCCAAGCCGCTCGCGTGGTGGAATTTTGAGGGCGGCAGCGCCACAGACCGGATGAAGACTTTCCCCGCGACTACCCTCATCGGGAACGCCAGGATTGATGGCGGCAAGCTCCACCTCGATGAGGGCGGCGCTTACTTGATGGCATCAAAGGCCGCGCCGGATGCAGGACAGACCGCGCTTGATTTCAGCAATGCGAACAATGCGGCCCGTGCCCTCAGAGAGAAATTGCTCAGTGACCGTCACCGGCCAGGCTACCACTTCGTCATTCCTGAAGGGCGGGGCATGCCGTTCGATCCGAACGGGGCCATCTTCTGGAAAGGACGCTACCACCTCTTTTATATCTTCCAGGACAATAGAGGGCACAACTGGGGACATGTATCGAGCACGGATCTGTTCCACTGGCGGCATCACAAGACCGGGCTGACCGCCGGCATGTTCAGCGGAAACTGCTTCATCAATAAAGACGGCCGCCCCACGATGTGCTACCACCAGGTCGGCCAGGGCAACGCCATGGCCGTGGCCCTCGATGATGACCTGAACGAATGGAAGAAGCTGGACTCGAATCCGATTACACCAAAGACGAAACCGGGCGACACGCACCACGGCAAGTACCGCTCGTGGGACCCCTTCGGCTGGCTGGAGGGCGAGACCTACTACGCCATCTTTGGTGGCAAGCGGCCCGCGATTGCAAAGTCCGATTCCCTGGCGGGCAAATGGAATTACGTGGGTGACCTGATGGCCAACGCGGTCGATGGTGTATCGATCAAAGAGGATGTGTCTTGCGCCGATTTCTTCAAGATAGGCGACCAGCACATGCTCCTCTGTATCAGCCACCGTCTCGGCTGCCGCTATTACCTCGGGGAATGGAAGGACGAAAAATTTCATCCGACTTTCCACGAGAGGATGAGCTGGGTGGATAACTCATTCTTTGCTCCCGAGAGCCTGCTGGACGACAGGGGGCGCAGGATCATGTGGGCCTGGATCTTTGATCGGGCCGGTTTCAAAACTCGCATGGAATACGGATGGTCTGGCACCATGAGCTTGCCGCGGGTGTTGTCCCTCGGCGGAGACGGCGTGCTGCACATGGACGTACCCAGGGAAATCGAACGACTGCGCTACAACCCGAGGAAGAAAGAGAACATCACGTTAAAGGCCGATACCGATCTGCCGCTCGACGGCATCAGCGGAAACAGCATCGAGCTGGCTATCGAGATGAACGCCAAAGGCGCCAGCCAACTCGGGATAAAAGTCTGCTGCTCTCCGGAAGGCGAGGAACAGACCCTCGTCTTCTACGACCGGGCTGAGAAGAAGTTGAAGGTGGACACCCGAAAGTCGAGTGCGACAGAGGGCCCGAAGAACATCGAAGCTGGCCCTTTCGAACTGAAGGAAGACGAGCCGCTGAAGCTCCGCGTCTTCGTGGACAAGTCAGTCGTGGAAGTGTTTGCCAACGGCCGCCAGGCAGTGATGCGGCGAATCTATCCTTCCCGGCATGACAGCGTCGGAGTGATCCTTTTTTCCAAAGGCGCTCCGGCCAGCATTAAGACGCTCGAAGCCTGGGACATCATGCCTTCGAACCCGTATTAGATTCACGCATCGGCTGCGCGAGAACCCTGCCGAAAACACAATGACGAAAGGGAGGAATTCTTATGCGAGTTGCACTGGTTGGACCTGAACTGGAAGAGAACCTCGCTCTACGCTATCTGCACGCCAGCGTCGCTGCTGCCGGGCACGAGGGCCGGATATTTGACTTCCATGCGCCCGAACAGATTCCGGGGATCATTGAAGCGCTGCTGGAATATGATCCCGGAATGGTGGGCCTGTCCATGGTTTTCACCATTCGTGCTCGCGAGTTTATCGATCTGGCTGAGGCATTGAGACGCAAGGGATACGCTGGCCACATCACGGCCGGGGGCCACTTCGCAACCTTTCACTCGGATCGTTTGCTAGGCGAGTTTCCCGCCTTCGATTCCATCGTGCATGGCGAAGGCGAAGAGGCGATCGTTGATCTGATCAGGAACGTCAACGAGCTCGACGAAGTGGCCGGAATCAGCTTCCGAGACGGGACCGGCCGCGTCGTCACTAACGTGGTCCGATGCAATTCGGATAACCTGGACCTCCGGCCCTTCCCCACGCGGCCGGATCGCTTTCATGACTACCTGGGCTTTCCCATCGCAAATGTCCTCTCGAGCCGGGGATGCTTTGGCCGATGCAATTTCTGCTCGATCCATGCCTGGTATCAGCGCAATCCTGGCAAACGGTTTCGGCAGCGAAGCGTCGAAGAGGTCGCACGGGAGATGGCAGGGCTTTACCATCAGCGCGGGGTACGCATTTTCAATTTTCACGACGACAACTTCTTCCTGCCCGTCGAAGAGCGGAACGTGGAACGGTTCAAAGCCCTCAAGCGCCTGCTGGATAAGGCGGCCGTGGGCCCCATCGCAGTGCAGGTCAAATCGCGCCCGGACAGCATCACGCCCGGAATCCTGGGCGCGCTGAAGGATCTGGGGCTTTTCCGTGTCTTCCTTGGGGTCGAGAGTAACTCCGTTGCCGGGCTGAAAACTCTTGGTCGAGGTATCCGCCGGAATCAGAATCACTCCGCGTTGCACATGTTGATGGAAGAGGGAGTGCATACGACTTTCAACCTGCTCATGTTTGATCCCGAGAGTACGATGCCGGACATTCGCGACAACATCGCCTTCATTTCCCAGTTCCCGAGAGTTCCTCTCAACTTTGGCAGAACAGAGGTCTATGCGGGGACGCCTCTCGAGGCCCGGCTGCGGTCACAGAATCGCCTCATCGCAAAGGACTTCATCACCACCTACCGCATTGCCGATCCGCGTGCGCAGATGGTCTTTGAGATCTTCAAGGAAGTCTTCATCCCAAGAAATTTTCATGATGATGGGATGAACCTGGAGGCCATGAAGCTCGATTACTACTTTCACCTGTTGCGTCACTTCCGCCCTGAGCGTGCTGATGCAAGCCTGGAAAAGCAGGTCAAGGGCTGGCTCCTGTCACTCAACACCAACAACGCAGAACTGCTGGAACGTATCTGCGATTTCGTTGAAGCAGGAATGCCGATGGATTCTCAAGTTGCCGGCTTTGCGCAATTGCTTGCTGAGGAGCGTGCTGAATTCGACCGTGGCATTGCCCGCGAGGCGAGCAAGATTCTTGAAGACATCAAGCGCCTTGCAGAAGAGCAGGTATCCCCGAATCATCCCTCGATTCGCATGGCCGCTTCCGCGGCAGCCGTTGCCCTCATCATCACGGTTGCCGGATGCGGTAAACACATGCACGAGATGGCGCCCAGCCCCGAACGAATTGAGAAGCCTGTCGAAAGTCCTCAGCTTCCAGCCGAGTCAAAAGAGATTGTCAGAAAGACCGTCGACGAGAAGCACCAGATGGAGATCACATCTCTGCTCGTGAAGCACGACGTCCTGAAGCAGGAGATCCAGTTGCGACTCTCCGTCGATGCAAAGGGAAACGTAACCAGCGCGGAAGTAATCCTGCCTGCCGAGGTCAAGAAGCCCACTTTCAAAAAAGAACTCGCGGAGCTTGCTGAGAAGTGGACATTTAAGGAGATCCGTTCACGGGGTGACTGCACGGTCAAGCTGAAGACGGGCCAGATCCTCAGACGGGACGATTGGCACATGACCGAAATGATGATTCAACCGATGGATGAGTAATGCCGTCGACATCGTGCAACAACAGTTCTCCAACCGACTGATACGAAGAGCACAGTTTCACAGAATCAAGATTCAGACTCCGCCGGGAACATCATGAAGAGAATAGTGATCATTTCATCGGTACTGTTAATCGGCATGTGTGAACCACTCGCCGCGGAATCGGAGGCTGGCCTGAAGCGCCGACTGCTCGCGCCGCAAATGGACAGAATCAAGCGCATTGTCTTCACCAAGCATTTCGACATGGGCGGCTCTCATTACGCTTATACGGATGCCGTGAGCAACGAAGACACTCTCAATCCCACCGGTCGAGTAAAGGAGTTCAACTACAAAGGCGGATCCAGTCTGTGTCTGCTGGAGATCGGCGCTGACTATGCCATCAAGGAGACAGTGCTTCTTCACTACAAAGACGGTGTACTACGGGACCCGGACGTGTCGTATGACGGCAAGCGCATTCTCTTCTCCGGAAAAAAGTCGGCCCGCGGCGATGACTATCATCTGTATGAAATGGATGTTGAGACGCGGAAAATACGCCAACTCACTTCCGGCCTGGGCTTCGCCGATTATGAGGGGATCTACCTGCCTGATGGCAACATCATGTGCAGCTCCACGCGGTGCGTTCAAAACGTGGACTGCTGGCACGTGAGCGTGAGTAATATGTACCTGATGGATAAAGACGGGAAGTACATGCGCCGGGTTGGATTCGACCAGGTGCACAGCAATTATCCCCAGGTTCACCCGGAGACCGGGCTGGTAACGTATACACGCTGGGAATACAACGATCGCGGCCAGATTTATCCCCAGCCTCTGTTCCGGATGTACCCGAACGGCGCGCAGCAGACCGAGTATTACGGGAACAACTCCTACTTTCCCACGACAATTCTCCATGCCCGTGGCATTCCGGGCACGGGGAAAGTTCTGGCCGTCCTTTCCGGGCACCATACCCACCAGCGCGGGAAACTGGCCATCATCGACCCTTCGATGGGGCGGCAGGAAACGAGCGGCGTGACTCTTGTCGCACCGGTTCAGAAACTTCAGGGCATCATAAAAATCGACAGGTACGGGCAGGGAGGAGACCAGTGGCAATATCCTTATCCGCTGGATGAGGAAAACTATCTGGTAACATTCCGGCCCAAAGGACAGAAGCTGTTTGGGATTTATTTCATGAACAAAAGGGGTGAGCGCGTGCTTCTGGCATCGGACCCGGCTATTTCCTGCAATCAGCCTGTTCCCCTGGCCCCCCGCCAGGTCCCCCCGCAGTCGTCCTATCCCACGGACTGGCGCCGCAAGACCGGCGCTTTTACTATTCAGAACATTTATCACGGGCTGGGACTGAAAGGTATCGCTCCTGGCACAGTGAAAAAAGTCAGGGTCGTCGCGCTGGATTTCATGGCCACCGATATCGGTCGGAAGCACGGTCCTTCCACGATCAGCGACCTGGCTGCATGGGACGTAAAAATCGTTCTTGGAGAAGCTCCAGTTTATAAGGACGGCTCGGCCGCATTTGAAGTTCCTGCACGCACGCCGGTGTACTTCCAGGCCATAGATAAAAAGGGGCATGTAGTGCAGACCATGCGGTCCTGGTCAACACTGATGCCGGGCGAAATTTTCAGTTGTATAGGCTGCCATGAAAACAAAAATGCAGTCGTCCCCAACAAGCCGAAAACCATGGCTCTGCAGGCTGGCATCAAACCGCTCGAGCCGTTCTATGACTTAACGGGCAAGGGCTTCAGTTTCCCGAAGATGATCCAACCAATCTTAGATGCCAAGTGCGTAAAATGTCACAAGGGAGGGGACACCAATCCGCCCGACTTGCAGGCCACCCCTGTCTGGGACAAGGCAGCGCGAAAGTTTTGGAACCAGTCATACCATGTGCTTATTTCCAGTGACAGGGCCCGCGGCCCCGCCAATGACACGAGCCAACGACTTGGGGTGATCGCGGAACGGTCCAAATACTTGAACTGGATAGGCCGCTGGTCTGTACCGGAGATGATACCGCCGTACTCACATGGCTCGTCGCTCAGCCCCCTGGTCTCCTTGCTGGAGAAAGGTCACGAGAGGGTGAAGATGACGCAGGAAGAATTGGATAAAATCTCCTGCTGGATCGATCTGGCGCTGCCGCATTCCGGAGATTGGACGGAAGGCATGACACCTGAAGATAAGAGAATTTACATGAACGTTTACAGGAAGCGTCTGGAGTGGGAGAAACAGGAGGCATTGAATATCCAGGCCTACATCGAGGACCAGGCAGCCTCCAGCAAATCCAAAATGCCGGAATCTGAAGTCACTGATCGGTAATGCCGTTCGAGTGCCTCTAATGCTGAAAGACGCCGAAGTGTACGCCATCCGATTTCACGGCGGATAATCAATCGCGCGAAAGGAGAGCATGATGAACATTGGCGTGGGTATTGTCGGTGCGACAGGCTTCATTGGCACGTCTTACCGAAGCGAGATTCGAGAGTGTGACGACGCCAACATCGTGGCACTCTGTGCCAGACGGAGAGATCGGCTCGAGGCCGCAGGGCAAGAAGATGGGGCCAGACTGATCACCCACGATTGGCGCGAAGTGGTGAGCCATCCCGATGTCAATTTCGTCCTGGTCGCCACGCCCGACGCGCTGCATTACGAAACGGTTCTGGACTGCGCCGCGCAAAGTAAACATCTGTTGTGCGAGAAACCGATTGGCGCGAATGCCAGACAGGCGGGCGAAATGCTGGAGGCCTATCGCGACACGGGGCTCGGACACTTTGTCCCGTTCTGGACGCGCTATATGCCGGTGGTCATGCGTGCGCGCGAAATTGTTTCCAGCGGCAAATTAGGCGAGATCAAGGGCGTGATCTATCGATGGCTCAATCCTCGGCCGGCGTCGATGCCGTTTACCTGGCGCGATGATGCAGAGCTCTCATCGGCCGGCAGTATCGCGGATGTCGGTTCGCATGCCTACGACGCAGTGCGTTGGATTCTGAATGACGAAGCGAGTCGCGTCTTGGCGCACGCTGATGTGATCACCGAGCCGAAGCCGGACTTGGGCGAGATTGATCTGGCCGAAGCGCTGGAGTGGGGCGGCTCGCACTCGGCGGCTGAATCACAGTCTGTGCGCAAAGGAACAGCGTTCGACTACGCGAACATTATCTGGCAATTTG